>ERZ1673737.3457-NODE-3457-length-11937-cov-4.101919_pt1 | contig 11937 bp, 6 predicted proteins | sample MGYA00580211_ERZ1673737 | MGnify/ENA primary metagenome ERZ1673737 (study PRJEB41218, sample SAMN15661789) | gut metagenome | host: Homo sapiens | place: Canada: London | collected 2015-08-20/2019-03-30 | study: EMG produced TPA metagenomics assembly of... | reverse complement strand
CCAGGCCATTCCGTGCGCTGGGCATGAAGCATCTTTTGGAATGCAGGCTTGGCGATACGCTTGCGAATGACTTCCATCCGTTGCTCTACAGAACGTGGAATCTTATGCAGTGCCTTTGTCGGATTGAAGCGGGACATCACCTCGTCCGTGTTAAAGCCGAAGTTGGGCTCCATGTTGATGATGAAACCAGGTTCGATGGGCTCAAGAGGAGACTTCTCCCGGGCTGCGACTGCAGAGGCTGAACCGGCATTCGGGGCACCAGGCTGAGGCAGAGTCACATTGTCATGCACGGGAACTGAATAGCTGTCGCTGTTCAGACGTGCGAGTCGAACGGTCGAGCTAGCAGCGCTACCCAATGCCAGGTAGTTAGGTGTGTGGTCTGTACCTGAGACAGTGTGTTTGCAGTCGGGAAAGCTGGCGACGAATTCCTGGAACTTGGGATGTTCAGCAACACCCGGTCCAAGAATCCAGATGAAGGCTTTCAGCTCGGTAATCACAGCAGGTGACTTCCATTCAGGCTTGTTCACCAGGTCGTCCACGTACTCGGATGAGGGGACTTCCATGATGGCAATACCCTTTCCAGGTCGTGGAGCTCCCAGCACCATATCTGGAGTGACGGTGTTTCCATCCAACGACTGGACATTCTGGCCCTTTGTCAGAGCTGCATATTTAGCTCCCTTCTCCACATTCAATTCTTTCGCTTTATTGGGATCGAACTTTCCGCGGATATCATGGTTCCGCACGATATAGCAGACCGCCTCTTTAGAGGGAGAAGTAGGCGGGAGACTCTCGACCGTAGCACCAGGCCAGGGCTTTCGAACAAGGACCTTGATATCAGGGAGGGGTTCTTGATCCCCCGGCACTGGACCTTTGTATGGCTCAAGATCCTTCGTCTCGGGATTGCGAACAAACATGGCAGCGGGCATTTTAACCTCAGACAACTGGGTCTCGAACAGAGTATCCATCTTCCATGTTGAATTGAACATATCCTGCACAATGGACTGTCTCACCATCTGATCCTTGGTGCGTTGGTCCAGATAATCTGTGGGCTGTCCAGACTCCTTGAACTCATCCAAGCTCCGCTTCCGTGGGCTGCTAGACCTCTGCGTGGGCCTAGGACTAGCTGAGCGAGGCTTAATAGACATAGCCCATACCTTAATGTTGGAGTCTTCCCATGAAGGCGTCTGGAAGGGATCTTCAGCACCGATAGCTGCTTGCTTGGCAAGGCTCTCGGAGTCGTACTCTTTCAAGTAAACGGGCATGCCCTTGCGGAAAACAAACCGCCGAGCTGTAGCCAGCGTATGCGTAAGATTCGTAGGCCCGTGGATGGTCAGGTTCCCCTTTTGTTCCACAAGCTCACCATCCCGCTCAACATAAGCCACACCGTGTCTCTCGTCCTTGCTGTCTGACAATTTCTGAGTCTTCTTGTTTTTCCTCGAAGCCTCAGCGGCCTCTCTTTCAGCTCGACGACGGGCCTTGTTCCGATTCTCCTCTTCAATGGCCGCAGCTGAAGTCGCCACCGTATCGGCCAGCGTCAAGATCATACCAATCAACCCGCCCGTGTTGGCCCAATCTGTCCGACCAGTGACGAATACATCGGAAAGGTAACCGAGCTTCACGCCGCGTTCGGTGCATGCGCGCTGTGTGCCTTCAGCTAGCTGTCCGAAGAAGTATCGCTTGTCCGGGAAGTTGAGACAGAGGACCGTGCCGGGCGTGTCGGCCGTCGGGGTCGTGATGACCTGGTAGAAGAACTTCATTGGTCTGGCACCTCGCTGCTCTGGAGGAGAAGAGGTGATTTCGAATTTGGACGGTTCGCAAATTAAGTAGTCTTCGGACTTGGAGCGTCGATGGTGGACGAGTGGGGCAGGAATAATCAACGCGCTGGGGTGGACTGCCGGTTGTCTGATTCGTAGAGGCTGGGCTTGTCGGATTGGTGCCTGGTGTAAGAAGCGTCTCGAGCGTAGTGAGTCACTGTTCGTGGCACAGCTGATGCGGCACGTTCGAAGGGTCACAGGTGATGTCCGAGGGAGCGCACTCCAGGCGATCTCGCGAGTGGCCGTGGGAAACAGGGCACCGCGCGCTATAAGGGAAGCCAACTTGGCTGGTAGAAAGCGAACTGAGGGGAAATAAAATGAAGCCCCGTCGCAACCTGGCAGCATTGACGGTTGGTGGATCCCGTTGAAAAAATAGCGACCGATTTTGCGCGATGGCCGGACTGGCCATGTTGAACGTCAACTCCTATAGTGACTGGCTAATATCTATTGCCTGCTATATTCACTGGGTTTCTGGTTTATAGCGATAGGATTGCAGTAGTATCTATAAGCCCTGGTGCAACAGTGTCGAACCCAGGAGAAATAGGTTTACTGATGCTGCCTTCGTACGAAGGATTTATAGGAGATATTGGGACAAGTAATAGTGATAGTAAATTGACAAACATTCTATTTGGCTAAGCTACATTCAAGAAAAGAGAAAGGAGCACAGGCTATGCGAAAAAGACAATCATATGGCCGTAATTATCAAGGGTTGGACTTTTGCTCCACAGTGCCTTGTATACGCCAGGAGAAACCACTCCAGATATTCCACCCAGAACCATCGCGGGAGATACACGATATAATGAAGATAGGCGCCTTGAAACTCCCCGATATTTGAAAATTTGAAAAAAGACTGGTCCGCAAAATAGAGCACGAAATTTCACCGTGGGGAGTATGGTATAGTCACAAGGCGATGACAATAAGTCAGGGTGCCGAGTAAAAGGAATCACATGTACAAAGAAAAGAAGGCCGGAGAGGCAGGACGCGAGTGGGGAATCACTGAAGGTAGGAAGTGACAGCAGACACACGCTCGAAGGCGGCGTCGATGCCGAGGCAGAGGGAGTCGAAACGTCTCTTGGCAGCGGTGCTGACATCAGAGTTATCGACGACGAGTTCAAACTGGGACGCCTTCTCGCTGGTCACACCCTCGAAGGTCAGGTCGGAAGCGGGCGCAGGAGAGTCAACAAAGAGAGCAAAGGCAGGGTCAGACTCGTCAAGTTCGATATCGGGGTTAGCGACACCAATGTCGGACTGGGGCGAATCGGAAGCAGGACGGCTGACAACGGGGGCGTCCTTGAAGTTCCCGGCAAGGTCAATGGGAGACGACTTGCCGGAGAGAACATCAGTGTCAAGAGCAGGGCCCTCGGGGACTTCCATGACAGCGAAGACGGAGGTGTTGCCAAAGTTCATGTCGATGCCAGAGTTCCAGCCAGCGTTGTTCATACCCATGTTAGGATCCATGCCCTGGTTGGGGACCATGACCATGTTGGCCTGGGGGTTCTGTTGCATCTGATACTCCTGGCCGCGGTTGGCGTTGGACTCTTGAGGCATAGCCTGCATGGGAGGCTGAGGTTGGGGCTTGGCCTGCTGGGGTTGCTGCTGCTGCTGTTGTTGAGGTTGCTGGGGGAGGGCGGGTAGGGTGTCGCCCATGTCGTTGAGGAAAGAGGAGAAGTGGGGAGATCCCAGGAGCATCCGGGCGAGGTCGTTCAGGCGAGCATTTTCTTCGTAGAGAGCGCGGTTCTGGAGACGCACTTCATGGGCCTCGTTGGTGCGGGCGGCCACCTCGCTTTCAAGCTGACCAATGTATTCTAGTCATAGATATTAGCAAAAGAAAGTGATAGATAGATTCAAGTGGTCGTACCCTTGCGACGAGATCGGAACGCGCGAGCAGAAACCTTGTTCCGCAACTGACGGCGCTCCTTGCTGCTGAGCTTCTTGCCCTCCTCGCTGGCAAGGAGACGCTCATCCTCATCCATATCGGCCTCATCCTTGCGGGCCTTGGCCATCTGGGGCATGCCGTTGGATGGGGTGGGAGAACCCTCGCCATTGGCCATGGCGTTGGCACGCATCTGTTGAAGCAGGCGAGAGATACGCTCCTCAACCACAGGGTCAGGGTTGCGAGGACCACGAGCCTGAGGCATAGCAGTAGGAACCTGTTCCGGGCGCTGCTGCATCTGGTGGCGGACCATCTCGCTCTGCTTTTGTTGCTGCGCCTTGGCCATAGCGGCCTGCTGGTGCATACCAGGGTACATACGACCGACCTGCGTGGATGGACCAGCCTGAGCCACCTCGTGGCCGCCAATAGCGCTAGGATCAACATATTGGTTCTTGTTCCCGGGTTGTGCCTGGTAGAAGTAGGGGGAAGAGTTCATGTTGTCGGATTCGATATCCATCTCCGACGGGTTCCGGCCCGGTGCAGCGTTAAAATCGAACGGTGCCTCCTCACGCTTCATGTGATGACCGGCATACACATCACCATTCATGGGGAATCCCTGGCTGTTGCTGAATCCCATGGGGACCTGGTTGTAGGTCATGGAAAGCGCACCGGGTGGCAGACCAGTTTGTTGTCTGTGCTCATCGTACTGGTGACTAGGAGCCTGGAAAGCGAGTGGGGACTGTCCACTTGATGCGAAGCTGGCACTGCGGGCATCGCTGGCGCTGAACTCGGTACTTGCGACCGACGGTTGGCTGGTCATGGTGATCTTGGAGCGGGCGGGGTCGGATGTGTAGGTGAGTTGATCCATGTTGATAAAGGAGTCGAGATCTTGGTCGTAACTAGCGGTCATCATAGGCATGGGCGAGGCGGAGGGTTGCATGGGATGCTCTGCGAGGGTTGCCATGGTGAAGATGATAAGCCTATCTCCCAACTACTGTAGGAGAGGCTATATGAGTTGGTGGGTAGGTAAATCGGTGAAGAGGTGAGGTGATCGGTGATGGGTAAACGAGGGAAATAGATATAGATAAAATATTCCAAACGAGAGAAAAGTAGGATTTAATGATAATGAAAATGAAGCCAAAGAAGAGAACCAGGGAAACAGGGGAAGGAGAGGTCCGGAATAGAAATCGGATTGCGCGTCCTTTCAGCTGAATCAGCGGGGCCGAGGAATGTGGCCCCGTGATTGGCTACAGCGCCACCTTGAAATAGGCCTTGTTTACCATACCGTATCAAGGGATACTCACGATTCTCTATATCAACACATTTGAACATTAGCATTAACACTAGTGATTGTCTAATGTTTTCTTCAGGACTAACGATCAACTAATTGTCCACCAATCCATTCTCTTAATCAATAGCTACAGCATAGTTATTAATACTATTTACAGAGTGGGTCAATCCGCATGAACCATTGCCTCTTATTGGTTCGGGTAACTTGAGACTTGGAGATTCCTGGTATTGTATTGTACTGAGTGCTTGTACCTGTCCATGACGCAGGTGGCTGTGCTGTCTCTGTTTACATCCACCTACGCTTTTGTATAAGTGACACACATTCCTTAAGAAACAACATAAATGTATGTGCATAGCGACACCCTTTCGTAGTGAACTCAATCAGATAACTGGTTGGCACTAGGGGTGACTATCATCACTATGGTTAGTGTCAATAGGGGAACTAATTCGGTGCCGTAGTCCTCTTTAGGCAGGCTGCACGGCAGATAAGCCGCTACTGTAATTCAGATGCTTGCCTCTCTCGCCCTGGTGAGACAGAAACCGTGGTCCAGAACACATGTGAACGCACCTCCGTCACAGTGAAACTAGGGTGCAGCTAGTCCAGCGCATCCACGGGAGTGATCTGTTTCATCACAGGGATTTACGTGCCGGCGTCTCGCCCTGTACGCGAGGCCACAACCACGGTATACCGGAGCAGATGGATCCGTCTGAAAAGTTCGACAATAAGCTTTAGCAGAGTTCAAGCGGGTCAGCTATAAAAGAATCTCAAACGGCAATCTTGGACTATTCGGGCGACTTCCGACTTCACGTGATGAGACTATTTCTAATATGGTTAGCTTCTCCGAGTTTATCGGAGTCTATATTTTCAGACTCAAACTGTTGATCTTTTTACTTTGTGCCCTGTATTTTGATATTTCTCTACTTCATACAGTAGTGGATATATCTTGGTGCCCTAGAACCTTCGTTTTCCAATCCTTCAACCTGTGTATTTCAATCGCTAAGACCGATGGAAATGCGTGGCGGAATAGATCATACCCGCTTGTTTCAGTGAGTCTCGACTCTCGGAAGACCCGCTGCGCCCAGTGATCGTCTAGGGCTGAGACGGAGTTCCAATTGATCCCCGGCCGCGTCAAGTGACCGCGTGCAAAGAGGCTGAGCGAAAGCGCCTGCCACAGCCCGAAGTTGTCGTGTTTTTTATATTCAATAATAGACTGTGTAAGTCCCTGTGGCGTATCTCTGGCGCCGATACAACCGATAATTGATGGCTTGGAGACTATGAATTAATGTGTTCCTGGTCCGGGCTATTAAACCGAATTCGGTGAACAATGGTTAGGGCTTCGGTTCGCGCCCCCGGCCGGCAATTCTTCGCATTTTCCACGTGCTGATATTTATCAGACTGACTTCACGCGTTCACTGACGAGTATTACAGTTGATATCTGCTATCCGTGATTTTATCATAATCCACACTGCAATGTCTGCAGTGTCCTACAAATGCATATAATGACATTGGTCTAGATCAAATTTGCCCCATGTCCATAGTCTGGTTGTCTGACGACTCCCTCATTTGAAGACCCGCCGTTTCCCTGATCACCCAGGCCTCAAGGCCCTTCGTGCTTCTTTGGTTATCTGACGAGTCTTTGTAGACCCGCGTTTCGAAGCGTGTGGGTATGTTCGAGACGATTGAACCCTTTGATCTAGATGCTGTGGATAGATCTGGGATTAAGGTCTAGATCTAGATTTACACCTAATCGTGGACATAGAAGCGTTTTTCTGTCCAGCTCCACTGTTGATCTGGACTTTGCTCTGCCTTAGGACTCGACCTGGACTTCCCTGGCCATGCGCAATGTGGAGCGAATGAGCAGATTTCCACATGTTGCTACTGACTGGACTCTTCAGAACTAACGTGACAACATGTGTGATGAGTTCAAATTCCCTAGGGATATTCTAGATCTTTGTCCTCGGTGAATATTGGTGGATGATATCATAGCGTTGAAATTCTAGATATCAACTCCAACGTCTGCTATCAGACTTGCGTGTCCTTTATGCGAAAGCATTACTCAAACACTTCTCGTTGACTTATACAGTCCTTTTGGAAGTCGATGGCTAATCATGGAAAATAGCTTATACGACGACCGGACAACAATTGTGGAATAGCAAAGTGCCTACACACTGTACTAGCTTAATTCCTAGTATCGGGCGAGTCAGCCCCATAGCTGTATCGACAAATCATCATAAGAGCATGGGCTGCAACCTAGTCCGAGGGGCTCAGCTCATCTGACTGGCCTTTTCCCCCGCCCTCAGCTAACTGGATCAGTGACTACTTATTTCTTCCTCAGATAACTTCATATATTTATATACGCATTAAACCATTGTCACAACTCTAAACCAAACATAGCAATGACCAAAACCAAGTCCAGTGACTCACAACTATCCACACGTAGCACCAATGACTATATAATTATACGCGAAACTGCGGCTTTGAACCGAGCGCGGCTCTCCCCGCAAATGAGCGAGCAAGGAATGTGAATCGCCGCCTCAGGCCCCAACTATTTCCCCTTTCGGACCCCGCCATAGACGAGTTGACATCGAATCGATCGACTTTGATTTCCATGACTCAATATGGTCGTTTTCTGCCACTGTGGCACTGATCTTCCTGGGGCTGTGCCGAGTTTGCCCTCTTTTAAAGGCCTGATCTTCCAAGACTTACACTCCTGAGATCCCTATGGAATTCGCCTCCAACTCTCGGATCTTTTGGACATAACAGCATCAAACACAAACACTTAAGTTAGCACTCAAAGCAATCATGTCCACACCGGCTATCCTAGCAACATGCAAACAGACACGGTTTCATCTGCTAGATGATAATCCTTCGAAGGAGGTATGACTACACTTGATATAGTGATCGATCTGATCATTAACATGTCATCAATCCGTGACAGATCGACGTGGATGGATTGAATATCATCGTCACTTCTTCTGTGGCTGACTCCACTGAAGATGCATCCAAACCTAAGACCAAGGGTAAATCTAAAGCCAAGGCTGCGGGACGAGAGTTGATCTCGGATGCTCATTTACGATTGAAGGCTGGGGTTCATTATGGATTGCTTGGACGAAATGGGACTGGGAAGTCAAGTAAGATCGACGTCGAGTCCTCGGAGTTTGTCAATATTGACATCTGCAGCTCTTCTTCGGGCAATGGCCGAGAAACTTATCCCTGGTATTCCACATGCCACTCGCATGGCGATCTTGCAGCAGACTGATGATCAGGATAATGATCTTGGCACAGCCCAAAGCCAGGACAAGACTGTTTTGGAGTCTGTTCTTAGCAGCGATGAGACTCGGAATGAGGCGGTTCGAATGGTCGAGTGTATGTATCTCCAACAGGTTCGCAGTTCACTTTAGCTGACTGGGATGGAAGACCTCTCAAAGAGCTTCGAGACTGAAGATCCCATGGAGCCTGTACGAGCCATTCGCAAAATCCGACATCAGAAAGCCGAGAAGCATCTCTTCCTGGCTCATAAGAATGCAAGCTTGAAGAGTGGTGCTCGCGGTCTCCAGGCGAGAAAGGATCTAAAGGCCGCCGAGGTTAAGCTTGAGACCGCATCGGAAATGTATGAAGTGAATTTTCCATACCAACGATCATAGCTGACATCACTAGGCTGGCACAGGATGTAGACGCTATTGAAGTGGAAACAGTCGCGTCAGATACCCAAGATGCCATTGAGACATTGCAAACTCTACAGTCTCAACTTGAAGATGTAGGTATTTGTACAGCTACACCCATCCATCCACTGACATGAAACCAGATGAAACTTGCCGACATGGAGCAACAAGCCCGTCGAGTTCTTCTCGGTCTCGGCTTTAAAGAAGATGGGCTCGGAAAGAAGGTCTCCACGCTTTCTGGTGGCTGGCGTATGCGATGCATGCTAGCCAGTGTTCTAGTGCAAGATCCCGATATCATGATCCTAGACGAGCCAACCAATTTCTTGGATCTGCTTGGTGTGGTCTGGCTAGAGAATTACCTGAAACAGCTACGAGACACATCAGAGACAACAATCGTATTAGTCTCGCATGACCGCGATTTCATCAATGCGGTCTGTGAAGAGATTGTCATTCTCCGAGACCAGAAGTTGACCTATTTCCGAGGAAATTTGTCGGCTTACGAGCAAGACCATGAGGAGCAGAAGCTCTATCTGGGTCGCATGAAGGAAGCACAGGAGCGGCAGATTGCCCATATGGAGTCAAGCATTCGAGAGAACATGAAGATTGGGAAGAAAACTAATGACGAGAATAAGCTGCGGCAGGCTAAGTCGCGACAAAAGAAGGTTGATGACCGGATGGGTCTGCAAGTCAGCACGAACGGTGGCCGTTTCAAGCTGAACCGTGACCTTGTTGGGTGGCACTTGACCAGTCGAGCGGAGATTGATGTTCCTGTAGATGAAAAGGGTGCGACTATGAATTTGCCCGATGCAACTGAGCTGCGATTCCCTGGTCCATTGGTTTCACTTGAAGGGATTGTGTTTCAGTACAAGAAGACCGAACGCGTCATCCTGGACGATGTGAACTTGGTCGTTCACTTGGGTGATCGGGTGGGTATCATGGGTCTGAATGGATCAGGAAAAACAACTCTGGTCCGTATTTTGACGGGGCAGATCCCTCCTTCCAAAGGGAAGGTGTCAACTCATTCACGGTTAAAAGTGGGCTATTATAGTCAACACTCGGTGGAAGATCTGCAAGAACTAGGTCGAGGCCAGCCTAGTCTGACTGCAATAGGCTTGTTAATGGCTGAAACCGATGGTTCATGGAATGAGGGTACTGTTAGAGGTCTGCTCTCTTCCATGGGGTTAGCAGGTCGCATTGCATCCGATGTCCCCGTTTGCAAGCTATCGGGCGGACAGCTCGTAAGTGGAACAACGATGTCTCATTTGAGCAAGCTAACATCGATCCAGGTTCGCCTTGCATTGGCCCGAATCATCTGGAGCGCACCACAGCTTCTCATTCTCGATGAAATCACCACTCATCTGGATTTCCATACTGTCACTGCATTAGCTACCGCTCTCTCCTCTTTCAATGGCGCTGTTCTCTTGATTTCTCACGACCGTTTCCTTGTACGGTCTGTGATCGAGGGTAAGCGCGATACAGAGCACAAGCTTGATGAAGACTTTGCAGGATTGGAAGAGGAAGAGACTGAAGAGACGCAACGACGTCGGTCGGTGTATGTGATCAAACAAGGCAAGATGAACGAGCAGAAGGACGGAGTGGAGCAGTTTGAGCAGAGCCTGGTGAAGCGGGTACAAAAACTGTTAGCATTTTAGATAGCAACGACCAATTGAAATGAAGTCGAAGTCAGTCAATACGTCAATACTCTGTCTGTACTGCTCTCAGATGGTCGAAGTCCGCGGGTGAGGCGGAAATTGATAAGCCCCCGAGATAGCGTGACTCAGCGCGGAGTCCGCCGCCCTCAATTGAGAGGAATGTCCATGCGACCCCCTCATTCTCTCAACTTTTGCATATATTTGCCCAGCATGCCACTTTTTACCCCCTGAATGACGATGGCTGGACTGTGCAAGCGGATCCTGTGCCCCAGAGCCCTTGCCTGGGGCCCGAATAAGGCGATTCAGACTCGACTCCAAAGCACCGCCGCAAGACCCAACGCCACCGTCGCATCGCCTGAATTACATTCACATTCCAAGGTCTCCCCTCGGTTATCGACACTCAAGTCTGTGAAGCCTTTCTCCGAGTTCCTTACAGATACCTTCAATCGCCAGCATGACTATCTCCGCATCAGCGTCACGGAACGGTGCAATCTTCGGTGTTTGTACTGCATGCCCGAGGAAGGCATAGATCTATCGCCATCTGCCAAGCTGCTCACATCCCCGGAGATCCTCTATCTATCTTCGCTTTTCGTCTCACAAGGCGTTACCAAGATCCGGTTGACAGGCGGGGAACCGACTGTCCGGAAGGATATTGTACCGTTGATGCAGGACATTGGCAAGCTACGGCAGAATGGACTTCGGGAACTGTGTCTTACAACCAACGGGATCTCATTACATCGGAAGCTGAATCCGATGGTCGAGGCTGGACTGACGGGTGTCAATCTAAGTCTCGACACGCTGGACCCATTCCAATTCCAAATCATGACACGACGCAAGGGATTCGACGCTGTGATGAAGAGCATCGATCGTATTCTAGAATTGAATAAGGTCGGAGCGGGTATCAAACTAAAGATCAATTGCGTTGTTATGAGGGGTATGAATGACCGTGAGATTCTCCCGTTCGTGGAGTTAGGCCGTGAGAAGCCTATCGAAGTGCGGTTCATCGAGTACATGCCTTTCGATGGGAACAAATGGAACCAGGGCAAGATGTTCCCTTACCAGGAGATGCTGGCTGTTATTCGGGAGAAGTATCCTACTTTTGAGAAAGTGGCGGATCATAAGAATGACACGAGCAAGACATACCGTGTGCCTGGATTTGAGGGACGCGTTGGTTTCATCACGAGTATGACGCACAACTTCTGTGGTACCTGCAATCGACTCCGCATCACGAGTGATGGTAACCTCAAGGTCTGCCTGTTTGGTAACGCCGAGGTGTCCCTGCGCGACATTATTCGCAAAGACAACGGCGGAAACCCGATTGACTTAGATGCGATGAACGATCTACAACTACTGGAAACTGTCCAATCAGCATCCCGCCTTAGCGATGAAGGCGCCTTAGTGAACGAGCGAGAGCGCGAGATCCTCGATATTATCGGCATGGCCGTGAAACGCAAGAAGGCGAAACACGCTGGCATGGCCCAACTGAAGGATATGAAAAACCGGCCTATGATCTTGATTGGTGGGTAGATATGTTCTTTTTTGCATGATCGGAAACGTTTTATGACTTATAAATCATCTCTTGGATGGATATTTTTCTTCTGTTTGGATATGGCGATGTTTGATACCATGTACATATGCGACTCAT
>ERZ1673737.3456-NODE-3456-length-11944-cov-4.027084_pt1 | contig 11944 bp, 13 predicted proteins | sample MGYA00580211_ERZ1673737 | MGnify/ENA primary metagenome ERZ1673737 (study PRJEB41218, sample SAMN15661789) | gut metagenome | host: Homo sapiens | place: Canada: London | collected 2015-08-20/2019-03-30 | study: EMG produced TPA metagenomics assembly of... | reverse complement strand
TAGTTCCCGGGACCTTGGGTCGTAATACCTTGACAGGGAAACATTCTGGACTTGTTCCTGACCCACCCCCATATCCCCTAATTAAGGGTACAGCTATACAGCTTGAATTCGCCACAATGGGGCCGACACATAATCCAGCCACAATTACAGGTAAAGTGTACCTATCCGTGACGGGTCGCTCCCCTGCCCCGGTCCTAGACTCGTAGGCTGGTTTCAGCTTATGGTCCACCTCGCCAAAAGGAGGATTACCCTCCAATGGATATAATGGAATCAGTAATCTGAGTTTCTCCCTCGTGGTAGTTGGGTCCGGAGATCGTCGATTGCAGCCTAGGACCGTTGACCAGAGATCAAGACCCATTTGCAACGCGACCAACGGAAGTTCCGAACCCATACACAAGACGGGCGTTTGGGTGGCTAACCTTCGCGGAATCTAACGTCCTCTTCCAGTTCCCCGGCGCAAACACTCTACTCAAGACCTGGCTTTTCTTTAGTCCCGGGACAGACCTCGGGAATAGGGGAACACTTCGCATTCCCGGATAGAATTGGCGATCATCCCCTGTGGGTCATGACCCATAAAAAATAGGTCATAGGAACGGTATTTACGGACTTAGGTGTTCCCCGATACCAAAATTGACCAAGTGTCCAATTGTCAAGGGGAAACGAGCTTCCTATTCTTCCATAGTGGACCCCCCCTCTGGGTCCCCTCTGGCTATAGGGACTCGGCAAGACTCCATTTCGATTACAACTAGAATGACGCTAGAAACGGGAGAAAACTGCTGCGAGACTCCATCAGTTAGTCAACCTTAATAGTCCCAATTAGGTTTCTTCCCCCTTTTCACCATTTAGGATGCTGTATGGATGTATGGAGGTACGGAGCACTGTATTGGTGAGGCTGGACCGTGATAGCCTGAATTTCAAGAAGTGAACAGGTTAGAAACAGGAACTAGACTCAACGGTATCTAGATTCGAGACCCAGGGCTGTGGTTCGTGATTGCCCCGAAACCCTCTAGTCCTTAGTACAGAGTAACCTCAACAGGCACGGTAAAGAAAAGTCTCCAGACTTCGGGTCGATGCATTAGTCTACAAAACAAGGTTACCCGTTGCATGAACCGGCTTCCATCTGTTCCGGAACATCTTAGACGTAAGTTAATGTAGCTCACCTTCCAATTTGGTCTTTTTTTTTTTTCTTTCTTTGGTATCCGCACTGTCGCGGCCCTATACGTGCAGCATCTACGCAGTGGCGTTCAAATCTCAAGGGAGTCGAATGAACGGTCGCGGATCCAGATCATGTTAGCTATCGTGTTTTGCGTTGGGATTGAGGCAGGGGGTCCCCCTGGCCCGGATGCATCTTCGCGCCAGCCGGCTCTTTGTTTATTTGACAGGATTGTGGATGTGTCATTGCTCCTAAAATTGGGTCTGTTATGTGTCAGTGTTGGTTTCTGTTTGCTTTTTCCCCTTCTCATTGTTTGGGGTGCTATGTGGCTTCAGATTGATTTGTTTTCTCTTTGGGAGACGACTAGACACAGGGGAATGGCGCACTAGGGCTTCCGCGGATGCGAAGCCGGGCGATCTAAGTACAATTTCCCCATTCTCTCTAGAGTTAGGCTCCATAGACGGAAAGTTCTAGAAGACTATGCACTCCATAGTTTGATGGTAGCAGTGGTCTGCCAATAGTGGGTGGTGTCCACGGCAGTAATCCGCCTTACTCCGTTAAGGGAGTTAAAAATGAAGCCAACAAACTCGGGATTGACATGGGAACTGCGTTCCGCGTCCCGAACCAAAAAGATGTGTGTATCTCAATTCTTAGCTCCCTGATTTAGAAGGATTTTCGAACCCCAACAAAGAAGTGGAGAGATTCTGGCTTCACAATGACAGGCCACAACCCACATCCCAATAACCGCGGAAATCCTACATGATGATCGCTCCGCTGACCACCGCGTCGGGTTCGATCGTCCCCCTATTTCCTCCCCCTGACTTCGGGAACTTAGTTTTTTTTGTTCCCCATCACGACATATGAGGCAGGGAGTATGACTGATCGAGCCACACACAGTACAATGTTGATACAATCAATCTTGCACGACCCACTCGCTAGGTCGGCTTCTCATCCCCTTCCGCGGCCACTTGTAAGTGGCTGGTTGATGTATCCGTTTACTGCATGGGGACCCCCTGGGAATGATCAAAAGTACTCTCTGCGTCACACCTCAGCCTCATACGTGAGAGGATATGTACGCTGTACATGTACCATGCACACTGTACGACATGCAAAAAATAAGAAAGGAAACGCGCGATCTGGCGATCGCTGCTATGCACCCTTAGGTAAATGCCTACATATTGCAACCTTGGAACGAACATAGAGTACACTTAGATACAGTAGACCATGGATCAGAGCAATACACATCTCCCAAAACCGCTAGCCTGCAGATCAGAACCATGGTTAAACGCGATCGATCTTGCAGAGACCCGGGGAACTACCCGCTCCGACAACCTGGTCCAGTAGATATGTCACATCATTCCTAACATTACAGGCTATTTTACTTGGGCTGTCTAGGCCAATGATAGCGGTGTATAGGGTACACTGCATCCACCCCCGTCTTGGTCCTTTGGTATGCAGGGACTTTGTGCTTTGGCTTTCTTCCCCTAACATGTACTGTACTGTACATACACTGTGGAATGATCATGCACTGCATCGAGGCGCAAATATGACCGTGTACCTGGATCACTAGCACTCTTGCATTGCTTCTTCCCGATCCCAATATCCCAATTTCCGGGTCTGATCCACCCGGGACTGAGGTTGGGTTTCTGAGACTTGACGCGTCGGAGACTACCTGTCACCCCAGCCACACAAATACATGTACACCTCCCCTTCCCCGATGTCAAAAGGACGCAAACTATGTCACATCTTGAGAGGTTCGACTATTTGGAATGATTAAGTTGATACGGGTATGTACGGGCAGGGCCATCAATATTATCAATCGTAATCTAGAGGTATGTCCATTGTCCAGCTTCCCAGCCACTCTCGTCTATCCATGTCATTTGAAATACATGCCGCGCGCAAAACTCGACACCTCGCATATGATGAACTCAGCTCCGCGTACAGACGCAGCGGTATGCCATCTCGAACTGCAATACAACCCCATGTTAGCCAAAATCCACAACCCCAAATCAAGACTCCAGCGTAAACACGCCAGAAGGGTTGCACTTCTCGCCACACCGATTGTATCATCGAACGTCTGGATTGTGAGACACTTACCTGCTCATTAGTTTGACAAACCAAAACCCGGGGCCCCTTGCCTCCACCGGCAGATATGTCCTTCACCGTCTCGTCGTCCCCAGGCCCCTTATCATTAGCTGCTGCATCGACCGCCACGCCCAGACATTGGAGCTTATCTGCTAGTGTTTGCCGTAGCAGGGCGCTTTTCTCGCCAATACCGCCGGCGAAGACGACCGCGTCCACTTGCCCGTTTAGCTTCACGTAGTAGTTTCCGATGTAGCCTAGGATGCGATCAACGAAGATGTCGAATGCGAGCTTGTGCGCTTTGGTGGGTGGGTTGGCGACTGCGATCTCGCCGAAATTGGTTGTTCCGGTTAGTGCTTTCCAGCCGGATTTCTTGTTAAGGATTTCTTCAGCCTGCGTTTGGGGGTTGGTTAGATTCGATGTCCTTGATGGTCTTGGCTGGGTTGGTTACTACGCACTGTACTGATGTGCATCTCCTTGGTGCTTGCTGGACTTAGTTTGCCTGCTTCGTTGGTGTAGTGGAATACCAATCTAGACACAAAGCATATTCTATCAGTATCGCTGCGAGGTGGATGGGAAGTGTTGGATCAACTCACGAGGGATCAATATCTCCACTGCGCGTTGCGCCTGGCAATCCCGCCAGAGGTGTGAGTCCCATACTAACCATGGTGTAAGCGAAAGTTCAACTTGATATAGATATACAGCAGGGTACTCACGAGGTATCAATCGACTTTCCATCCTTGATCGCACAAACCGAAGCTCCACTGCCAACATGCATGGCAATGATGCTCGTCTTCTCTACCGGCTTGCCTAGGTGCTGCGCAACCGAGCGTAGGATAAACCCGTAGCTAATTCCGTGGAATCCATACTTGCGCAGTCCATTCGCCTTGGCGATTTCCTGATCGATAGGATACGTGTACACGGGTTCGGGGATAGTCTGATGGAATGCTGAATCGAAGAAGGTAACGCTCTTGACTTTCGGTAGTTCAGTCCTGCAGAGACGGATAATTTCCAAAGCGGAGAAGTTGTGGCTGTTGGTGGAATGGGTTAGTACAGTGTGAATATATATAGTGGGGAGCAGACAATATAGTCGAAAGGTGACAAGCTTACAGTGGCGCGAGGTCTTCCAATGCTTCAAGGTGGTGTAGTGTCTCGTCATTGATCTCGACTGCTTCATGATAATCCCCTCCGTGGACGACGCGGTGGCAGATATAAGCTAGATCGTCGACGCTGGCGATTTCGGAGAGTTCGCGATCGCTGAAACAGCGCTTCAAAAGGTAACTGAATGCATCCTGGGGTGTGTTCAGTTTCTCCTTAAGCTCCTCCTTGTGTTTGGAAGCTCCCTTCTGGTATTTGAACGATGAAGGCGGTGCGGTGATCCCAGAGATCTCCGCATCTGCGATAGCTCTTGGCGGGTTCTCCAAGTTATAGAAGGTGATTTTGACGGAGGATGACCCCGCATTGACGGAGAGTATGGATCTTGTCATTTTGAATGTGTTGAATGTAATTGAAGCAGGATGTCTTCCAATTATCTCAGTAAAATTTGACTTGGAAACTGTGAGGGCTGACTGATTTGTCACGGTGATGTCAGGTGTGACGTCGCCGGGAACAATGGCGGATTAAATATCCTGTTGGGCTGACACAGCATGATTGTGCCATCTATTAATTTATTCTATTCCTCTTTCTATCTTCTTCATATATCCCACTATTTACATTGGACTCTTCGATCTCCAGACTTTGGTGTGGATCATACTTGCCGTGCTCTTGTCGATCTTCCATACACTCATCATGCCCGGAGAAGTCATAAAAGAACCAAATCCGCAGCCACAGCCGTCGCATCTGCCGGACTATCTCGAGAAACTTAGTGTCAAGTTAGACCGTGAAATTCTAGATCAGAAGTCCTGCGATGCGTTGCTCAAGTTTCGCCGAGCGGCCTCATACATCGCGGCAGGTGAGCTATGACGATATTTACTTGGACATCAGTGACTAATTCAGGTCTAGCGATGATTTTCTTGCAAGGGAACACACTACTGAAGCAAGATCTCACATTTGACCATGTCAAGCCTCGCTTATTGGGTAAGCTGCGTTGAACTATAGTCCATGACCATCATTAGTTGACAGAATATCTCTACAGGCCATTGGGGAACATGCCCAGGTCTGATATTGGTCTATTCCCATCTGAATTATCTTATCCGGACCATGAACTTAGACATGCTTTATGTCGTCGGCCCTGGACATGGTGCGCCGGCAATGCTAGCCGCGCTTTGGCTTGAAGGCTCATTGGAGAAATTCTACCCACAATATTCACGAGACAGCAAGGGCCTGCACAATCTCATTTCAACATTTAGTACCCCAGCCGGCTTACCAAGGTCAGTCCTGTAACTTCCTATTAGCTTCCTCGGCTAATTACTATTGCAGCCACATCAACGCCGAAACCCCCGGCGCCATTCACGAAGGTGGAGAGCTGGGCTATGCCTTAGCAGTAGCATTCGGTGCTGCTATGGATAACCCAGATCTGATTGTCCCTTGTATTGTGGGCGACGGAGAGGCCGAAACTGGCCCAACTGCGACGTTCGTCGATGACTCTCTTTATCGGTACTTGGCTAACAATTAACAGGTCCTGGCATGCGATCAAATACCTTGATCCCAAGGAATCGGGTGCAGTTCTGCCAATTCTGCATGTGAATGGATTCAAGATCAGTGAACGGACCATCTTTGGCTGCATGGATAATAAGGAGCTTGTTGCCCTTTTCAGTGGGTATGGGTATCAGGTTCGTTTTGTGGAGGATATCAGTGATATAGATACGGATCTCTATTGCTCCATGGTTTGGGCTATAAAGGAGATCCATAAGATTCAGAAGGCTGCTCGCTCTGGGAAGCCGATTCTCAAGCCAAGATGGCCCATGTTGATTCTGCGAACTCCAAAGGTATGGGTTTCATGTTCCATTTGCAGCTCGCAAGCTAATAATTCTATTTTATAGGGTTGGTCTGGTCCGAAACAGCTCCGTGGTCAATTCATTGAGGGCTCGTTCCATTCCCACCAGGTTCCTCTGCCAAAAGCGAAGTCCGACAATGAAGAACTGGGTCTGCTTCAGAAATGGCTATCTAGCTACAAGCCACAGGAACTGTTCACGGCAGACGGGGATGTCATAGATGAGATCAAATCCGTGATCCCGACTGCAGATGCAAAGAAACTTGGCCAGCGCATTGAATCTTACAACTCTTATGTTCCTCCAGATCTGCCAGACTGGAAGAAGTTCTGCGCGGAGAAAGGGTCCAAGGAGAGCGCAATGAAAGTAACTGGATGCCTCATTAATCAAGCCTTCACGCAGAATCCCCACACACTACGACTGTTCTCGCCAGACGAGCTGGAGAGTAACAAACTTTCTGCTGTCCTCGATAGCACGAACCGCAACTTCCAATGGGATGAGTTTGCCAACGCGCGAGGTGGTCGTGTAATCGAAGTTCTCAGTGAACACATGTGTCAAGGCTTCCTGCAGGGCTATACCTTGACCGGTCGGATTGGTATCTTCCCATCATATGAGAGCTTCCTCGGTATCATTCACACGATGATGGTGCAATATGCCAAGTTCATCAAAATGGTGAGCCCTTTCCCTTTTTTCCTCTGACAAACCCAACCTAACCATATGCTTTTATATAGGCACTCGAAACAACATGGCACTCCGGCGTGAGCAGCATCAACTACATCGAAACTAGCACCTGGACACGCCAGGAACACAACGGCTTCTCCCACCAGAACCCATCATTCATTAGCTCAGTACTAAAGCTGAAGCCCACCGCTGCTCGCGTGTACCTGCCACCAGACGCAAACACCTTTGCGGCGACTGTGCACCACTGCCTCAAGTCCAAGAACTACATCAACCTCATGGTAGGCTCAAAACAGCCGACTCCTGTGTATCTCAGTCCCGAAGAAGCCGAGATCCACTGCCGCGCAGGAGCATCGATCTGGAAGTTCTGCAGCACCGACAATGGAATCAACCCGGACGTGGTACTGGCCGGTATCGGTGTCGAGGTGATGTTTGAGGTGATCGCGGCGGCGGCGCTTCTGCGTAAGATCGCGCCAGAGCTGCGAGTTTGCGTTGTCAACGTGACCGACCTGATGATCCTTGAAAATGAGGGATTGCATCCGCACGCCCTGTCTACCGAGGCGTTTAACACGCTCTTCACTTCTGATAAACCAGTCCACTTTAACTATCACGGCTATCCACCCGAGGTGCAGGGCTTGCTCTTTGGGCGTCCCGGTCTTGACCGCATTTCTGTTGCTGGTTATATCGAGGAGGGTAGTACTACTACGCCGTTTGATATGATGCTCGTCAATCGTGTCTCGCGTTTCCACGTTGCTCAACATGCTCTTCGTGGTGCAGCCAAGCTTAGCGAGAAGGTGCGGGTTCGCCAGCCGGAGCTGAATGCTCAGCTTGAGCTAGACATTGTCCGCTCGCGCAAGTACATCATGGACAACCACAAAGGTGAGTATCCATGTTCCTTTTATAACTTGTGAGCACAGCTGATATAAATTCTCAGATCCCGATCATACTTATGACACCCCGAAGTTTGACTAGAGCAGAATTCTAATATACAACTAGCTTGCTAGATAATTTCATCTATGGCGCATCAGAAGCCATTTCAAGATTTTGAATACGTCGAATAATCTCCTCCACATCTGCCCAGATCCGCTGTCGATTCCGCAATCCCTTTAGCCTGTTCCAACTATGCTTGATCTGCGTGAAGACGAAGTGCCAGTCCGTTCTTAGTCTAGGCAAATTTACCTGGTCCGGTATTTCGCACGGCATAGGGAACCAGTGTTCAGCAGCCTTCTCGGCATCCTTTTGTCCCATGTAGTCCACACTCAAGACTTCAGACAGGCGCTTCCGTGATTTCAAGATAGATTTGACCTGGGCTGTAGACACTGTTGTCCAGATCTGAGGAATATGTTTGCATTCGGATTCATCCCATGCTTCCCACAGCCAAGGCATCTCTTCACGTATTAGTCGGTACCACACACTGTTGGGAAGATGTGTGAATGTCCTAGAAGCAGCCCTTAAGCTGGTGATATCAATTGATCCTAGGAATCCGACTATCATGAGACGAATTTCCACGGGCATTAATGAGAAGAAATCGGCCCGCTGATGCTGGGATGATCCATGCCGAGCTTTGGTATATTGCGACAATGCATCCTTTCCAAGTTGGTCAGATTGCTCACAACTTATCTCGCCATTTACCGCGGACAAAAGAAGTTCTGAGAGTCCGGGCACATAAAGAGGGCTGGCAGCCAGATACTCACTGCCAGGTTCATGGCGCCAGAATTGGTTCTGTGCCCTCTTGACCTCTTCCGCCCGAGGAAACAGGTAAAAGGCCTCTCGATCAAGTTCGGAATTGCGCCAATTCATGAGTCCTGACGCCTCAACTCGTCTGAACTGGACTTTAGATTGACGGCAGAAAATATCGAAGCACCATGGGTGCAACGGCATTGCTATATCGTTGGGAGCCAAGTGTGGCTGCCGCGTATCAGCCTCATTCCATAATCAAGTTCTTTAACATGATTCGAGACTATCAAGAGAGACGACTCACATCGTAACTGTCATTGTCCGCTTCTAGCTCCTCTATTCCACCTCGCGCAGGCCACACCGTTGGAATACCGCAATCGCGCGATGGCATTCCATCACATATCCCGGAGAGGGCCCAGTCTCCGTTAATCTCCCAGGGCTCATGTAGCTCGTCGGGCTGCCACACACTGCTTTTATTGAGCAAGAACTGGGCTGTGCGGCAGCCTCTTGCCTCTTCGGGAGAGAGTATATTGGTCGAGTATGCGGATTCCAAAGCATCAAAGTATCCAACAGGTTCCTCGGGCTCTCTGCAGTTTGGGTTGAAAGTTCTCGCTGCCCAGTCGTTATACTGCTGACTCTCAGTGTCCGTTATATCAGGGCTGTCTTCGTTTTCGGGCGTCTTTTCATCACTGCTGGCGTCAGTTGGAATGTCGGAGTCATATTCATATGCCTCATTATCCTCAATTTCTTGGGGTATGTATTCGACATCGTGATCAGTTTCTTCGTAGTCCGTAGAGCAGGCCACGTCTGTCGCATCGACGGTTGGGTTGTCCCCTTGTAAGGTTGTTTGGTCTCGATCATCGGGGTCCAGCTCTCCTGAGTTTGAGCCAAAGATTATGTTGAAGCTCACGCCGCAGAGATGACAGTAAGCCTAGCAGACTATTAGAAACGCCGTGTCATCTTCAGATGAAGTAAGAAATTCTGTACCTCGGAATAGCCTGGACACCGTCAGTTACGCTATCGCGTTTGAGTAATTGGGTCAAGGTTCAACCTACCCATCCTTTTCACTGTTTCAGGCTTCAGCTAATGTAGACATATAATGGTTTATATACCACAGTTTCTGAGTTGTAGGTCGACGTCTGGTTTTCATGGGAGCCTACACACCATTCCTTTCTTGGACTAGAGCAGTCCAACAGCCTCTCTCATTGGACTGACTACAAGCAGTCAATATCACCAACTGCCTGATGAATAGGCAACTATAGGCAGCAGACAAAGATGCATTCAAATAGTACCTAAGGCCTTTTAATTAAATCAGCAAATTGTTATAATCTTAGTCTAGCTTAGGTTCCCATCTGTTCACCAAATGCTGTTCTTAAAGTAAACCAGTTATACCTCTACAATCTTAGGACTTTACGATACGATTGTGGGACATCGAATAATGTGTTCAAGTCATAAGAAACCGCTATCGTGAGAGTATAAACCGAGTATCATGAAAGGAAGGGGCCGCGAGATTCAGGGGAGGCGAGCACCCCACCCCGCTTGGTAAACTCTTAAGGCAGGCCTTAAACCCTGCGATCGGTCTCTTTAATCAATATTTTGACAGCCTTGTCCAGATGCCGAAATTCCGCAGCTGGCCAAACCCAATTTGAAAAATTGCTTCCAGGTATAGTAATTCCTCTTCGAACCTGAGAGACCAATCTCCTATACTAGTTAGTCGGTTTCATATTCGTGGAGCTTTCTCATCTGTATCGTACGGATGTAACTGCAATTGCCGCTTGCTAGTAAAGCTGAAACAAAAAATAATTACTACTCAGGAACCATGGCAAGTGTACCCCGGATAACATGGCAAGCTCTCATCCAGAGTTATGGTCGTACTCTCGTGCTTTCTGCATAAATACCAGTACTTCCAACTACTTGAGTTCACTACTTGCTCTCAGTTTCATTTTCTTCCAACAATAACTAAGCTCTTCACTCCTGCTTTTCTCCCAAGATTTCTGTCTCATTCATCATGTTGCACCCCGTTGCATTCGTCGCATTGAGTGCTGTTGCTCAAGCACACACAGTTGCTTGGGTCAAAGGCATGTACTGCCTGGGAGGTCCCGACCTTTCGACAGACAACGCGAACACAAACACAGCCGTTGCTCCCCTGTATAACCTCCCTCATGAAGATTGGTGGTTCCAACACCATCGCGGCTGTGACGCAGCACCTCCAGCGGATGGCGACATCTTGCAACTCCCAGCTGGCGGAAAGTTCACGGTGGAACTTGCGCACAACCGCGCGCAGACTACGCTTTCATACGATGGGAAGTATACCTCCGAATGGCCGGACGGGAAAGAGCACCCCGAAGACTGGGCCGGTCCTGGAAGCCCGCCCGACTGCATTCAGGACGATGGAGCAATGCATACCAACAACCAATCCACGGCTGCTGGAACTGCGTTTGCCATCAGCTATCTGTCTGACCTGGCTGCGGTAACGATGGAGAACTTGGCTGTGTTTACAGTTTTGGAGCAGTAAGTTCTTTTCCGAAGCTTTTGACACTATAGCTGCCTGGGTTCCTAATATTCGTGCAAAGCACCCCATGGAAGCGGGTCGCTACCTATGAAGTGCCCAAGGATCTTCCTGCTTGTCCTCCTGGTGGATGCACCTGTGCTTGGCTCTGGGTAAGTATATGAATAATCAGCCAGGTTTTACTTAACTGACACCAGATAGGTCCCGAACGGTTGTGGACAGCCCAACATGTAAGTGTCCATAATCTAGTTCCAGTTCGTTAACTGACAAGAGAACCAGGTATATGGCTGGTTATAAGTGTAATGTCACTGGGTCTACCTCCTCTAAGAAGGTCGCCGCCGCTCAAGTCGCTACTTATTGTGCGGATGATACCAGCAAGTGCGTTAAGGGTGCTAAGCAAATGATTGCCTTCAACCGTGAGTCAGTCCCTCTCCTGGACGGTATGCCCAGAAGTAACTTGAAATTATAGAGCAAACCGGGAACAACGTCCAAGTCCCCAATGGCAAGACACCGATGTATAACACCGCTTGGGGTTGGAAAAATGGTATGTCTTCATCTACTATAACCTTACATTGAGGATTAATTTGCTAATAACAAATCGCTTGCCAAAGGTGCGCAAAATGATATTTTTGTTTAAACAAGGCCTGGGTTCGAACAAACTGCTATGAGTCGAGCAGATGGAATATGATTCGAAAGGATACGCCAGTGTATTCCATTAGGCTAGCTTCTGCGAGGCTCAGGGTGTGGTCAGTTCTACTCAGTAAAGCAAAAGGCGGCGACGGCTGAGCATTAAAACGGGAGGGAAAATATGTACTGTGCGAATGCGCAATCCGTGGGATAAGTGCCACCGCTTTTCTTTACGGGTGCTTAGGTTCGTGTTGGGATTTTGTATATAGTGGATGGATGGATGTATGG
>ERZ1673737.3454-NODE-3454-length-11954-cov-3.871418_pt1 | contig 11954 bp, 14 predicted proteins | sample MGYA00580211_ERZ1673737 | MGnify/ENA primary metagenome ERZ1673737 (study PRJEB41218, sample SAMN15661789) | gut metagenome | host: Homo sapiens | place: Canada: London | collected 2015-08-20/2019-03-30 | study: EMG produced TPA metagenomics assembly of... | reverse complement strand
ATGAGCAAAGAATATCACAAGCAGTGAGTGGTTATGTACTGATCTTAATGTATTGCGTGTCTCTGTGTACGTTGTCAGCATTTATGCCGCGGGTGACGGTTTAGATATGGGGAGTCGTCAGGCACTGTCTGATAGCAACAAGTCACAATGCCAAGTTTTTCCGTCTGGCATTACTTAGCTTTCTAGTAAACACGGTAAAATAAAGAACCAGCGAATATCTCTTTTCTCTGCCGGTTTGATACCATACTTGCCTTGCCTCACACGGCACCCAAGCCCCTCAAAGCGTTAGGACAGTCCACATATCGGTCAAAATTATATGAGCAAGGTCGAAAATAACAGGGTTTTCATTAGACCTCACCGTAGCCCTACCCATGGGCCCTGGAGGTGGGGGAGGAGGTGACATCCATAGCCCGCCCACGACAGCCCGTGCACAGCCCAGACAGAATGAAGTCGTGTAGATCTAAAAAGACAATTTGGTTGAGCAGAAAAAAACATAGATCTATGGCTATTTACCTATCTCGAAAAATTGTCACAGAATCGCCAGTTAGCCGTTGTATTGTTCACGTGCGCGGGGAAGCGCCTTTCGCTAACAGGCGTTATAAGGGGTAGCGACCGCTGTGATGCCGTAAGTTTTGTACATCAACCCCTCTATTTATTTAGGATATCTCAGAATGTACCAATAGGCAAATACTGTGTAGCATATGTTTGACTGTAGGCGCATTGATGAAGCGTAAGAATGTGGGGAACTAATCGGATGTTTTATACAGCGTGGACTACGCTACCGTCGAAATGTCTACAGGGGAGTAGCCCTGTCATGTAAAAGCCTGGAGGCACGCGGCCGTTACTTAGCCATATGTGGGTTTCTGGAATGATATTAAAGTCTGGATATCACTTAAGTATCAAGTTTAGCGCTCCATGTTCACTTTCCTGTCTCATCATTTGAAATTCCTCCTGCAACCGAAGACATATATATTGACATCCCCACCCCCTGCCTCCAACTAGGATGACAATGTTGGTACAATTTATTGATATAACCCCCTCGTATCGCTTTGCTGCTCCCCTTTTACTAGTGGCCTTGATTGCCTGGCTTCTCCACAACAAATATGGCCACGGCATCAATTCAATCCCAGGCCCGTTGGTGGCTTCTGTTACCAATCTGTGGAGATTGGCCTTGGTCACGGGGCGCCGACCAGAACTGGAGCATATAAAACTACATCGAAAATACGGCAAAATCGTTCGTCTTGGTCCTAACGTTGTCTCAGTGTCGGACCCAAATGCTGTTAAGGTTATATACGCAATAAATGCGGGATTTGTCAAGGTACTAAGTGAAACTATACATTTTCTAATAGCAATCCCCTCGTTATATACTAAAGGCTCATCAGTCACACTTCTATACCGTCCAGAAGCCCATTGCACAAGATGGCACTCCCCTTGAAGGCCTGTTCAGCACTACAGACGAGAAATACCATGCAAAACTGCGGAGAGCAATATCGAGTGCGTATGCCATGAGTACACTGGTCCAGTTTGAGCCTCTGGTGGACTCAACAACAACCATATTCCTCAACCAACTTTCAGCACGGTATGCAAATAAAATCAACCCGGATGAAGTATGTGATCTCGGTGCATGGCTTCAGTATTACGCCTTCGATGTGATCGGCGAACTTACGTTCTCAAGACGACTGGGGTTTGTGGATCGTGGAGTTGATGTTGACGGCATCATTCATGACCTTGAGAAATTGTTAAATTACTTTGCTTCGGTATGATATTGCTCTCTCTGACGGATTTTTTTATGATCGATTTTTGGAGCGCCTGCTGACGTTGTGGGATTATAAGGTCGGACAGATGCCTGTGCTACATTTTTTCTTGCTCCTCAACCCTCTTCGAGTCTTCTTGGGTCGACTTGGACTGTTCAACTCATCCTCCCCAGTCGTGGCCTTCGCAAGGAGATGCATGGCTGATCGCTTCGATCCGAAACAACTCCATTTGTCAAGGACAGCGAATGACGATAGCACCAGACCTTGCGACTTTCTTTCACGATTCCTAGAAGCTGGACAAAAAGACCCAGAGTTTATGACAAGAGATCGGATTCTAACCATGACGACAGCGAACATGTTTGCCGGATCTGACACAACCGCGATCACACTGCGGTCAATCTTCTACTACTTACTCAAAAATCCAAAATGCATGCAGCGTTTGATGGAAGAACTGAAGCATGAAGAACAAGCGGGCCGCTTCAGCCGCGACGACGGGCTCCTATCATGGAATGAAGTACGAGACCTACCGTATCTTGGTGCGGTAATCAAGGAGGCACTCCGGTGCCATCCTGCTGCTGGCCTAACCTTAGAGCGGGTTGTTCCTCCAGCTGGAATATCAATTAATGGACATTTCCTTCCAGGGGGAACAATCGTCGGCTGCAGCCCCTGGACGGTGCATCTCGACGAGTCTGTTTTTGGGCATAGGCCAGATCAGTTCAGGCCTGAGAGATGGCTGGACATGCCAAATGATAAAGTAGCAGAGATGAACAGCACTCTATTTACATTTGGTGCCGGTTCCCGGACATGTATTGGGAAGAACATCAGCCTGCTAGAAATGCATAAACTGGTTCCTACGGTTTTGCGGCGGTTCGAGGTATGCGTAGACTCCTGGAAAGATTAATTCCTAATTTTATTTACCCAATCAATTATAACTGACGCGTTGGACTTTCTAGATCACACTTGCAAACCCCGAGGAGCCTTGGAAATTGCATAATGCTTGGTTCGTGAAGCAAAGTGGGCTTTATGTCATGCTGAAGACAAGAACAGGAGAGGCTTCATGAAAACAGTGTTCACTTCCTAGGGTAAGCCTTATGTCAATATTAGTTTCCTAGAGTCGCAGTAGGCACCATAGATTCAAACTGAAATCTATTTCATCTACAGGCTTTGTCGACAAACATGTTGTAATCTGTAGTACAGCTAGTTATCCAATACTTCGCAAAAGGAGAATGAATCCCAGGTTTAACATACACATTATGACCAATATAGGAGAAAGGCCTGATAATGTCTGTTTTTACCCCAGATGTCTCGAGACGGACATGCGACTTTAGCTTCACCCCATGAAGCCCATAATGTGGGTTCCAGCCGACTGGTTCCTACCCAAAGACAAGGACCCTCAGGGTTATACTAAATGCTATTTACTTCCACATATGACATTAAAAAGCATTTCTAGATTCAGATTCGTCAATCGTATCACCACCGGTATACAACCGTCATCTATTTGGCTTTCGGACCCAACTGTCCCGTAGTGATGAGTTTGGGACCCAGTCTGAAAAATGTCCCACGGAGCGAGAATCGACGTGTCCTATTTTCGTCCGACAGCGCCCCTGGGCCTCGCTGTAGAGGGTGCCCCACCGATCAGTTCTTTACCCTGTCATTGGCGTAAGGCTAGATGCAACCGCAATGTTCCTGGCGAGGAAAACCATCCTTTTGTTCGTATACGCCGCGACGCGATCGGAATTTGAACCAACTGCAAGCCCCGAAATTACAGGGCTGAAGCGGTGGTAAAATCGACTATTCAACGTATTCGGATTCCCCTAACGTGGGCGCTGTAACGCACCGCAGCCAATAGACCGTGTCGATATCTTGTTGCTTCCCACACTGCTTGATGGAATGGCGTGATCTGGGGAAGCCTTGGGGTGGATGAAGGCCGTAATATCTGGCATGAGATTGCTTGAGGTTTCTGTCTCTACAAAAATGATAAATAGACCTCGCTATTGTGAGTCGTTGTGAATTGGCTCTTCTAGGTCCGTTAGCCTTCTTTTGGATGCATACATTGAAATAACGTCGCCCATTTAAATGTCCCTACGAATTGTTATCTAGAATGCATCCAGTCACATACCCACTATGATTGAAATTTCGAGACCAGGTTGTGGTAGTCCGGGGTTAACTCCTTTGTGGCTGAACGCGGGGTATGAGCATGCACCAAACCGTATAAACACGTCTTGGGGTTTATATAGACCGATAATATGGTCGTTTTCCGTGCCATCAAAGTCGACCCTTCTTGTTTAATTTCCCTATCGATTTCGTACACCAAATCTTCGAACAACGTCCTACACGATGTCTTCTATGTCTGGGATCAAACACGTGGAAACCCTCCATCAAATGGATCGCATTCGCACGGCAATGCCTAGGATTACTTTGCTGATGAAGGGCTCTAGGCAAACCGCTTGCGCCCCGGCTAGGTAATGGGATTGTCCCTCCTTTGGCTGCGACTCAACACATGTATCAGCTGCCCTGTGGTTAAAATTACGTAGGTATTCTCGATTTATTGTGCTAACTATGGGAATCAGGTTGGAGTTTGCGGCGTACTTCGTATTAGTCTCATGTCATTTCCTACTTTGCAATATTACTCGTTCCAGACAGTTTAGTGATACCATACATCACTTAGGGTACAGGTTGAAGAAAAGAAAACAATGAAAGACAGATTTGGTTTGGTGCAACATAACCAGTCCGCTGGAATACGTGGGCGATAAATCTTGGGTACCGCAAAGAAAACAGGTCAAACTGGGCGAGTTTTGAAGGTAGGCATATTCAGAATAAAAGCCAGTCCATCTAGGAAGCAGAGAAAGAGATGGGGAGGTGACAGCAAACTCCCTCGAAACCCTTTCTCGCTTCCCCCACATTTTGCCACAATCCACCCTGCTCCTCTCTTCCATCAATATGTGGGTTGTCTCGGGAATAGTGAAAACAGGACCGAGATGTGGACAATTAAATAGATGGCTAGGCCTATACATCCCATGGTCTTCTGTTATCCCTTCATTTGACATCAAGTACGGCGATCGTCTTGTCTTGTAGCAAACTCTCCATTTTTCTATTATTGCTGTCACTTTCTGACAACATGGTCCCCAAAATAGTCCTTATTACTGGTGCGACTGGAACCCAAGGTAAATTTTCTCCTAATTTACATGGGGACAAACAAGCTCATGATGCGGTTTGTACCAGGCGGAGCTGTGGCCAGGATCCTTCTGCAGCAGCCCGACCAATATATCGTCCGCTGTTTAACCCGGAACCCTGAATCAGACAAAGCCCAAGCGCTAGAAAAGCTCGGCGCTGTGTCTGTTCGAGGAGATTTGACCGTTCCTTCGTCACTTTCCGTGCCACTAAAAGGGGCTTGGGGAGTCTTTGGTGTCACGGATTTTTATGACACGGTATCGACTCCTTTCTATATAGCTAAGTAGACTCATGACTTACTTCTGTTTTTTTTTTTTTATAGAATATTCTCGACGATCCACTCAGTGAAGAGCAGCAAGGCCGGAATCTTGCAAAGGCCGCGGCTGAAGCAGGCGTGGAATGCTTCCTGTGGAGCACCTTGCCAAGCTCTTCCGAAATCTCTGGAGGCCAGTTTATAACTCAATTGTATGAGGGTGAGCAAAAATCTTTCTTTTTTGCTGACCTGGGTCAAACACTGAATGTTCTATTCAGGAAAGCACAATGTGGACGCGTACATCCGTCAAATTGGCCTGCCTGGTGTCTTCATTTTCACAGGCAACTTTTATGAAAATATGATCACTCGAAAATACGTTTCATATGATCCCCATACCGACAAGATTACCATGACACGTCCGATCTTGAAGCCCGATGCATCGAGTAAGATATTCTTCTCCAATGTTTAGGTCAGACTCGATGGCTAACCACTTTGTTGCTTCTGAAAGTCACCACCCTTTATGTGGAAAAGGACCTCGGTGCCGTCTGTAAAGCCGTATGGGACCAGTGGGACGACAAGAAAAGCGGGCTAGATGGAAAATACCTCCTCGCCGCAGGCGCGCACGAAACCCCACGTTACATGGCGCAGGTGTTGGAAAAAGGTATGATGGCAGCCCCGTCAATTGTTTCTTCTGGCTAAAACTGACTTTGATCTTTTAGTATCGGGTAAGAAAGTTGAGTACAGTACTTTGCCGACTACCGGGATCCCCGAAAGAGATATCATGCTCAATCTGTATAATGCTGTCGGCATGCATCCCAACCGTACTCTCCCTACAGAGGAGATCCAAGCCTTGGGATTAAACTTGCACACGGTTGATTCCTATTATCGACAGCGGCTACTGCCTCACCTGGGTCTACCCAGTGTCAACTGAGACGCGCTTCAAGCCCCTGGCTAGGAGTTAGAATTTGTGTGCTCGACATCACTTTGTACTTAACTGCAGTTGTAGCAAACGCAGAGCACGATGGACCTTCCTAAAGCGCTGTGTATGCCTTTTGAATTATTTTATGATTGCATCTTTACGAGACGATGTCGAGGTTGTAAGGTACTGTAGTTTGAAAACATCACCCGAATGACGCAGTATTGCGCGGGGGCTTCCCTTCAATTGGAATAATGTTGTCCTTAATATGCATGCATTGGAAACAGTACGTATAATGGAGGATAGACGGTTGTATCATTATTAAGGGGACGATATTTCTCTGGTAAATCGCTCCCAAAATCGTCCTAAAAATCGAAGCTTTGTCTTGGCCCTTCTTTTAATTTTAAATCAGATCAGATATTTCACCTCTTCACCAAGACTAGATCCCATCCCCACGCCCAGCCGCCAAACCCAAACCATCAAGTGCCGATTTGTTCGAAGCGAAGAAGTGATTATTTGATTATTAAGCAGGTCTTTTTCCAACCTTGGGAAGGTTTCTGACTGTTGCCGCGCAGTCGAGATCTCCAACTAGTTTCGGAGATAACCCCGGCTACTCGTGCCGAGTGGAGAAAGCTAGAATGTGGGATTTCTACTTCGACTCTTCGCCCCAGATCGTTCTTCCACACGTTAATTATTCCAGAAGCAAGGGCAAAGGTGGCTAATGGGGCGCATTGTCTCTGATTGACTCTTTATTCCGGGCCCCACGAATTCAATTTTTATGGTTGTTATAGTTCTTGTTGAAGCAATAAAGCACCAAAAATGGTTGCTATAAGAGGCAGCATTACACCATTATACCTCGGCCAATTCACTCTATTTAACGGCCGTGTGCAAATCCTTCAAAATGTCGAATCACCAGTCTAAAGTGGCATTTGTGAGCGGATGCAACGGAATCAGCGGCCATGCCATTGTTGATCACTTGGTGCGGCAGCCTGATAGTGAATGGTTTGTCTACTTACACAACTCGTTTTGTAGACAAAGCTGACTTGAGCGGTGTCAAGGTCTAAAATCATTGTGTCCTCGCGCACTCCGTTGGTTCACTTCTGGTCGGACCCTCGCGTTCAGTTTGTTGGGGTGGACTTCATGTGGCCCCATGAGAGAATCGTGGAGAAACTCGCTCCTGTCTGCTCCCTTGTTACGCATGTCTACTATACGGCGTACGCCCATTCCAAGGATTTCAAATCTTTGTCGAAAATCAATGTTCCCTTGTTCCAGAAGTTCATCGACGCAATTGATGCTGTTTGCCCGGAGTTGCAACGAGTTTTGATGTACACTGGTGGAAAGGTAGGCATTTCACATATTCAACTGAAAAAATGGGGCTCTTGAGAACTGGCTAATGCGCTGGTTCCTTAGTATTATGGTGCACATCTTGGGAAGTTGACGGCACCTGCGGAAGAATCGTCCCCAAGATACATCGATAACGGAGATAACTTCTATTACAACCAGGAGGACTACTTGGTTGAAGTACAGCAACGCAGGAAGCAATGGAAGTACAACGTGATTCGTCCCACTGGGATCATTGGCTTCATTCCTCACGGTTCGTTACTCGTATTGATCTTTCTAAGTCTTATTACTCACGAGTACACTTATGCAGCCAATGGAATGAGCGAAGCACTCTCGGTTGCCGTTTACTTTTTGCTTTGTCGCGAACTGGGCTTACCTGCTCATTTTCCCGGAAATGAGTTTCTTTGGGAAGGTGTGGACGATAAATCTTACGCTCCTAGTATCGCAGACCTAGCTGTCTTCGCATCTACCCACGACCACTGTTCCAACCAGATTTTCAACCATACCAATGGTGATGTGATTGTGTGGAAAAATTTCTGGCCCAAGATTGCCCAGTACTATGGATTGAAGGTATAGAAACCTAACTTCGCACGAATCACATCGTCATCTATACTGACCTACCTCAAGACACCTCCTCCCAGGTTTGAACAGGCCCGTGGCCAGTCCAGCAACCTAATCGTTGAGTTCAATGTGCAAGAATGGGCCCATGATAAGAAACCGGCCTGGGAGCGAGTGGTTCAGAAATACGGTGGCCGGAAGGATGTGTTTGACTGGGTATCATGGGATCATTGGAACTGGGCTTTGGGACGAGCGTGGTCTACACTCCTCTCCTCAAATAAAGCGCGTGCGTATGGATGGACGCGCTTTGATGATACTTATAAAACTTGGCTGGACACGTGGACAATACTAGAGAATGCCGGAATCTTGCCCAAGCCCCAACCGCTTGGGGAGATTTAGCTCAGTGCCTACGCATTTAAGTACCTATTATCATGCAGAAATTTCAACACTGGATATATTTTTGAAGTCAAACGTGAAATTGTTTTGATCCTATGTTTCAGGCTCAAATTTAGTATGAATCGTTCAATTCCGTTTGGCTGCAGCCTATTGAAATTATCTTGAAAATGTTAGCACATTTCCACCGTTTCCTATACAATTCTCGCCTTCTTTGTTCCTCAGCAAGTTGCGAAGCTGTATTTGTCCTCATCTCAAAGGAGCAGGACTTGAATCAGAAGAAAATGGACGTTTCCTTTGTATTTGTAACAGACGAAAAACCAACTAGAAAACAACCTCCCTAGCTTTTCAAATATGGGCAAAATATGTCTCTATTTTGTTCGTTATCTTGAGTGCAAAGATTCTTTTGTTCTTGACCAAACGTTTGCCTTTTGTTAAAAATACTGACACGTCTACGTTGCGCTAGTGCTCTTTCTTTCACTCGAGGCCTTAGCCCCTCTCTTCGAAGCTTCTTCTCCCCACAGTGGGCTCCAAATTTGTTCAGCCACGGAGCTTAAGGTGGAGTAAGCAAGGAAATGTGGGGGGCGAGTAAGATTCACGCAAGTGTTTCAACCCGACGTGTGGGAAAGCATAAATAAATCACCACCATTCAGTTCGGCTTTTCCAGCTCTGTATATTCCAGGCATCTTCTTTCTTTATACTTATTTAAAATGGCGGACACATATCTCGACTTTATTCGTCAGAGGCGGACGTTTTATTCTCTAACTAATACCTCGCCTGTCTCCGACGAACGCATTGTGGAAGTTGTGCGGGAGGTTGTGCGCCACAGTCCAAGTTCTTTCAATGGACAGACCTCTCGAGTTGTGATTTTACTTGGAGAGGAGCACCTCAAATTGTGGACAATCGCTCTGGAAGTCTTGAAATCAACCTTCCCGGCACAGAGCTGGGATGTGTATGAGAAGAAGTTAAACGACCGGAAAGCGGCCTATGGCACTGTACGTAGAAACCTTTAACCTCGTCTCGGGTATTTATTCCCGCTTTATCTCTTCTATCACTGAACATATTCCAACAGCTTTTGCTTTACGAGGATCAGGCGGTTTTACCGTCTCTCCAAGCCAAGGCACCACTATTCAAGAACCATGTCAGCCAGTTCTCGGAGCACAATAATGCAATCCTAGCTGGTAATCTGTGGACGGTACTGGAGTTAGCTGGGTTTGGCGCCAACTTGCAACATTTTAACCCTTATATCGATGCCAGGGTTACGGCGGAGTGGGGTTTACCATCGCAGTGGGCATTGAAAGCTCAGCTTGTGTTTGGAACACCGGTTGAAGGACCCAATCCTGATAAGCAATATGGTAATTTAGATGAGCGAATTTTTGTGTTCGGAAAGCAATAAGCTGGGTCACTAGGAGACTGGGTTATTTGCGAAATCCAATATTTGTCTACTTAATCTAGAAATTCTATGTGGTCTGCAAATGCTTCAAGTGACATATCCAACCAAATTTCACTAAACGGAGCCGTTCCAATATTCAATCATGAATACGTGCCTGGGCTTTCTCGGAGTCAACGCCGGCATGTTTTCCATTAGATACCTAGTCGGTCGCCGTTTAATCCTTCTGGTCGGTTCTTTGGGTTGTGGGCTCAGTCAGCTCGCTGCCGCCATTTCTGCAAGTATCATGCCATCGTCCCCAAATACCCTCGTGGCATTCATGGCCATATTTATGGTGTTCTATAACGGATGTATCGCAACAGCCAGCTACATTGTTGCAACGGAGGTGGTAAGTTCGCGGTTGAGGGCGTGAAATGTCGGTTCGGCCACTTCTGTGGGATCGCTACTCGCCTGGTTGACGAACTTCTGCACGCCGTATTTTATCAACCCTGACAATTTGAACTGGGTATGTCGAGCCCCGTCGGTTGCAATTTTGTTCCATGAATCTATACCCTATAAATTCTTTCTGCTGACTTAGCTCTCTCCTAGGGTGCGAGATACGGATACATCTGGGCTGGTTCGAACTTCGTCGTCTTACTCTTTATCTTGTTTTTCATGCCGGAGATGAAGGGTCGCACTTTGGAGGAGCTCAATGAGATGCTCGCTGCCAGAGTTCCCACCCGGAAATTTCCTCAGTATCAATGCGCCATGCACGAAGAGATTGTCCGCGATGTGAACGCGCAGAAGGGCGGGGGTGAGGTATTTGAGATTGAGGATGTTCGATCTATCAAATTATCCTCGGTTAATGGACCACGAGAGGGAGAGACTCGCCAATACATTGCTCACGGAGAAAGAATTTGTACTTGCTCGAGACAACACTTCAGCTGTCGAATGATATATCACGATCATTCATGTCAGAGTTCCGTGCACAATAGAGACAAGTCCGAGAAAGTAACATCATATTGGGCACATTCAAATAACATTGTGCGGGCGTCAGTACCTACGGGTTCAAGGCAAGTATGAGCAGGTTTTGTGACCTGGAACCAGCTCTCTTGTAGTGGTCACTTCTTCACCCTAGATAAAATAAAACAGTGGTAGGGCATGATTTAGTGTCAGAAGTAAACCCTGTGATGCCGCTACATTGTACCGAGCAAAGGCCCAGTTAGTCGGATGAGCCTCAGTTACAGGCTCTGGTGTGGCGTCGCGGTAACAACGATAAGCGACATGCAAACTCGATGCTTCAGAATCAAAGTTCTTTTAGGAATAAAACTAAACAAGGCCGATGAGATTTCCGCCACTGGAAACTCAATTCATGAAGAATCCTCATCTCGCGATATGATTTCAGCATCGCAGGGCAACCTTTGACCACGGCTTAGCCTAAGCTGCTGAATCCCTTGGTCTGCACTTCTCTGTGCGGCATCCCTAGGACTAATTTGGTCTGGCCGTCGTCGAAGGCTATACAAAGTAGGGACGTTGGCAACAAAAGCTGCGCAAAATCCTTCAACCGCTCCCCAAGTATGGCGCTGGTGTTGCGAGACGTCCCTATCACGAATTGGGAGGCGCAACATAGCAATGATGATGAGAAGGATTCCGATGGAAAAAAGTCCAATCAGTTCAAGTCGCCTATCAGTGTCAGAACTAAAGCGAGCAACATGCTAAACAAACTTACCGTACAATAGGTAGCCTGAGCCTGGCTAGCCAGGGCAACGGGATAATAATCAACATCACATCCGTGACCATGTTGAGAGCCACAAACACAAGTAGCTCAACGCGTGCCAGGGTGCATTCGCCTACAGGTTTGCGTTTAGTGCCCGCCAGCGACATTGCAAGGGCCACGATTTACCTGGGTCTGGCTGTACCTGCCAGTAAAGGCGCAGGGGCCTGCATTCAGAGAAGCATGTCACCAGTACTGCCACATAAGTACCAAACAACACAATCCAACAGGCGTTAATTATCAACGCCGGCCTAGGTAGACCAGAGAGCATCTGCTTGTATAAGAGGAGGACGACACTTTTCTGTATCCATAAACTAGATCTCACGTTAGTATCCTGGTCGACTGGAATTTAAAAATAGGGTATTACTAATTTAAGTATATTGTTATGCATACGATAGTCATATTGCTCACAACATCACTTAGGT
>ERZ1673737.3451-NODE-3451-length-11961-cov-4.203259_pt1 | contig 11961 bp, 10 predicted proteins | sample MGYA00580211_ERZ1673737 | MGnify/ENA primary metagenome ERZ1673737 (study PRJEB41218, sample SAMN15661789) | gut metagenome | host: Homo sapiens | place: Canada: London | collected 2015-08-20/2019-03-30 | study: EMG produced TPA metagenomics assembly of... | reverse complement strand
CATTCTCTTCTTCGGTAGTCCAGGGTCTGCGTTGGCTAGGAAGGCCAGATTTGCGGCTGGTCGGGGAGGATTTCGCGGATGCGGCCATACGAGCACGTTCATAGAGGACTTGGGTGGGTTGTGACTGAGAGTAGTGAGGGATCCCAGACAGATAGCCATGGTTGGAAGACATGCCGTTTGCTCTGGCCTGCATGGCTTGCGCCGCGTTTGGGTTGTACTGCTGGAAGTTTGCCTGTAGCGGGCTTTGTTGGAAGGTCAGCGGTGAGGCTTGCTGCGCTTGATACCCGCCAGGTGGCGTAGGGCTGTGGTGATATTGTTGGTGCGTAGGCTGTACCGGTTGCTGAGCAGCGGTGTAACCTTGAAGGTATTGATGCTCGGGCTGACTCTGCGGTGGTGGCTGTTGCTGCTGGGGTTGAGAGTGATGAGGCATGGGTGATGGGCTGGCCTGAGATTGGGGCTGTTGGGGTTGGTGCTGCTGCTGCTGTTGCTGTTGAGGTTGTTGTGGTTGCTGCGCTTGCGACTGCGACTGCGACTGCGATTGTTGCTGGGTCCGTCGAAGGCCATGACCCTGGAGGGCAATCTGCGCGGCTCGGGCAGCACGTGCGACGAGATCACCATGCATGTTTCGGTCGACTGGGACTTCAACTTGTTGGTTGAGTGCAAATTGGCCCTGGTGGGTGGTATTAGGTGATTCATGCGCGTCGCCATTCGAGCTTGAGGGTTGTCGTCCCTTGATGGTCTTCTTTCCCTATATCGTATTAGCTAAATGTTCGAACAAGACGAAAAGTATCACATACTTGCTGAGTGTTGATGGCATCAAAGTTCTTTGAGATGTAGGAACTGAGGTCCCGAAGGAAGTCTTCCCAGTGGTACTTGTCTGGCAAGGAACTCAGCGCTTCCTCGTTGTTGATGTCACTGAGAAGGATGTCACGGCGAGAGGTAAGACGGTTCACAAAATCCGTCTCGGAAGGTGCGAGCTGCCGGGTACCAGGACGTCTCGCTAGTAGTCGTTGCTCCATGTCATCGGGGAAAATTGAATAGAGAAGCTCAGTACGGGTATGGGCTTTGTTGTTCATGGCGGCAATGAAGGCTTGTGTCTTGAGCTCAAGGTACAACGCACCTTGAACCTTCAACAAGCGACCACCTTCCGGAACAAAGACGTCCAGGAAGTGCTCGTTCAATTCGGCGAACCCGATTTCCTGGGAGCCAAAAATACTCGAGACAAAGGAGGCCAGGTTCGCCTTGCGAATGACATCGATCTGGGAAGGGTCTGTAATTTCAAGATCCGAGGGCTGAAGGAAAGAGTGTTTGACCGTATAAACTCTCTTCGTGTGATCAAACAGGGAGCGCATTGTAGCATACGCCTGGCCGTTCTCAGAATCCGGCTCGGAGACCATGGCAGTGAGGTCCTGGTAGGTGTTTTTGGAGAGGAAGGACAGGATTTGCGTAGACTATAGACGGGAGGCGTAAGCATGAGCGCAATAATGATTAACATGACGTTGGTTTCTACTAACCAGGTTGTCCAGGATAGGAAGAGATTGGATCTTCAAGTGGGAGTTGGCTTTAAGAAAAGCAAAGCCTCTGGCGCCGGGAAACTCGTTGGACGGCGGGAGCTCCTGCGGACCCATTGCCACAGTCTGCTCCTGACGCTCAGTATGATCCATAATCTCGGAAATGATTGTAGCGACGTCGGGGTTGATTTCACCGTTGCCGTCCTGGGTCGTCGCAGCGCCGTTGGAGGTGTTGGAGGTGTCATGGGGACCGGGGTCAGTGACAGTATGGTCGGTCTGTTCAACGGTATCAATAACACCCTCCCCAAGCGCCGATGCCAATTCCTCTTCAATCTTGTGACCAGGGCCATGCTGATCGGCCATCAAGATGGAGTCGTCAGGTAGTGAAAGCTCGCCGTCGGGGCCAGCGTCCGTGCGGCGCTTTTTGGCAGCCGGAGGTGAGCCATGCTCCTCATCTTCGAGAATATGAGGGGGTTTTTGGTCTGCAAAACGATTTCAAGCCAAGATTAGTTTTCAATGCATTGAGGTTCATCGGCGCAAGTGGTAGCTATGGGCCGGCCGTCGAGGCTCACGAGGCACGGGACATAAGGAACAAGAGAAACCATACCAAGGTCGCCTTCCTCGGAAGGGAAGGGGGGAAAGTCTGGTGTATCCTGGCCATCAAAGGACGGCCGGGCGCCTCGAGTTTCAACCATCGGGAAAGACAGCTTGAAGTCGGGGTAGCAACTTCCGAGAGCAGAAATGAGGGCTTAGGGGTAGGGCGCGTTTGTAGGGCTTTGGGAGGTGAGAGGACGAAGGGATTTTATGCCGGGCGGTGAACGCGGGGAGAAGAAAGGGTTCGGGGAAGAGTGTGGCGGTGAAGAGTGGCAGTAATGAGGTATCTTTCTGCGGGGTCTCCATACAAAAGGTACTTGACCCTTGAGGACTACGGAGAATGAGTATTCAGTTCATGGCGTTTATTACGTGTAAAAGGGAATATTACTTAGACAGGTCCTTTCCTAACCCTCTTTTTGACCTTTTTTGGGGAGTGCATATCAGACACATAGTAATTGCTATGCACTAACGTTGTGGCTCTAATGAAGTGTTCCCATATATATAACATACCATGATCCCTTGCAACCTACGCTTCTTTGTCTTGCTACGGAATCAGTTCAATGGATAAGGGTACCGATTACCCTACAGAGATATCCATTTTCCCATATACAGAAGTTTCTTCGTCTCTATCTCTAGTCTCACTTGCGGACAACTTGTGCGCGTCATCGATCCTTAGCCCTAAAACGCATGCAACCTTGAGCTTCAACACTCTTAACTCTACCTGGGCTGTCAGAGCTCTCCACTTTACAGTTTGAAACCAAGGTTCTCTTACATTACTTTTATACTGGTTGGTTAGCCTGGAATCCATTTCCATTCAAGAATGTCATCCAAGCCCAATCTTGGCACCTCAGAAGCAATGTCCACCCGAAGAAGCCGAAACTCTACACGGTTTTAAGCCTGAGCCTTGCGAATGTATTTCCGAAAACGGGTGTATCCATCGTTCAGTCGCCTGGTTCCCGCATATTCTTGTAGCTCCAAATGTTCACCCCTGGGTCTAGCCCGTGGATCTAGAAGATCGGTTTTCTTTATTACATGGTGCCCCCCTGGGTCGCTCTGTAGGTCATGTTTCAAGTCAGTTAAACTTGCGCAGTCAAGATCTACCACCATGCTTAGCAAGGGTCTTCTTATCGCCCTCCTGGTCTTGCAGGGACTGGCAATGGTGCCAGCCCAAAGCTATGGTGCCGAGAAAGTATGGGGAGTCTACGCATTCACCGTCTTTGGAGACAGTACGCCGGGTGCCCTCACCGGTTCTCGCACCCTCACCGAGTACGGAGCCAGCGAAATGGCGGCAGCAGCAGCGGCCTTCCGGTATCGTTATGTATCGACGGCTGGGAATGGTGCCTCCAACACTGGCATTCAGAACATCTCGCCAAACATTCTGGACTCGAACGACGTGCATGTGCTTTCGACGACGGATCAGTACATCGTTGCTTCCGCTCAGGCGTTCATGCAGGGTCTCTATCCCCCTGTCGATATGAACACAACCAGCGCTCAATTGGCAAATGGGTCGTACGCACAGGCACCGCTCAAAGGATATCAGTATCCTGTAATTATAGCACTCGGCGAGTCGGATCCTGCGTCTTTCTATGTTGAGGGACAAGCAAATTGTGAAATGCATGGAGCCGCCGAGGCTGAATATCGTGACAGCGAGGAAGTGGATTTGATCACACTGGACACAGAGGCCTTTTATGTGAAACTCTGGAACTCAGCCCTGTCTGGCGTTTTTGAGGATGAACGCTCATCGACATATACAAACGCGGTGCCCATCGCAGATTATTTGGATTACGAGCTTGTCCACAATGAGTCTTTGGCTAAAGTGCTCAACCACGCCGACATCATCCGTGCACGCTCGCTGGCTGATAAGTTCCTATACGACACAAACAGTCAACAGGACTCCTCCAGTGGGTCTATTATCAGAGCTGTCAGTCCGATTGCGGGTAAGACGTTGGCAACGAGTATCATGGAAGCCTTTGATATGAACATTCAAGAAAATGGGTCTCAGCAGAAGATGACAATGCTGTTTGGCGGAGACGAGCCTGCTATAGCTCTATCATCCCTGTTAGGGCTTGCAAACCAGCACCAGACCAATTTCTTCTCTCGTCTTGTACGGGGTGGTTCGTTTGTCTTCGAGTTATATAGCTATGGAGAGGATGAGGAGTACCCCACGTACCCAGGAAGTGACAATCTCTATGTCCGATTCCTGCTGCACAATGGAACCGACGATACCACGCAGTTCCAGCCATATCCTCTATTTGGCCACAGCCCCAGTCACTCCTATATTCGATATAGTGAGTTCCGCGCTGAGCTGGAAACCTTTGCGCTATCCTCCATTCAGGAATGGTGCCTAGTGTGCAACTCTGCGTCTATATTCTGCACAGGAGTGATGGGTACAGATACATCTGAACCAGAGAAGAAAAGGAGTATGGCGCCTGCCGTGGCTGGCGTCATTGGTGCAATTGTGACACTGGTTGTTGTTGGGCTTTTCACTGTCATCGGCTTTCTTTTGTGTGGTGTTCGCAGGCGTCGAGAGAGCAAGCGAAGTTTGGGCGGGTTCAAAGGGACAGACAAGATGGCCAGTGATACGGACGTTGCTTTCCGTAGCCCTCTCTGGGGTGGTGCCAAGACCGAAAATCAAATCCAGGACGCCTCTGCTGGAGTTGTTGTTCAGGGACATGAACGGCTTGGGAGCTGGGAAATGGGTCAGCAAGGAAAAGAGGTTGACCACATTGGATCAGATGCTGCTGCAAGATCGCGGGTTGAAGACGCTGAAGAGGACTGGGGTTTGCACAGTCTTCCGCCGGCTAAAATCAGGGAAAGCGTATAGAAGTTTTCATTTAGGGCAAAAATGCCAAGTCGTCGTCTCTCGCGTTCGAACCTCGTACCTCTTTGACACCTGCCTCGAAAGAATGTAAAGATGCATCTTTGTAAAGCGAAAGTTGAGGTTCACAACGTCCATGTTCGTGCCTTCTTCATCCCCACACTTACGAGATATTCCATATCATCGATTTTCTTTCGTTTCCATGATCCTAGCAGGTACACGACCCAGGTACACTCCACAAAATGAAGTATTCCGTACCAATTTTGTTGGCGCTGAGGAGCCAAGACACAGAGGTTAACTGCAAGTGGACCGGCCAAGCAATCCATTGTGAGTCTCCTGTATCCTGATCTGATCCTCAAAGTCCTGCTGGCTCGGGGTCTAGCAGGCTTGCCTATCTCCCAAGAAGGAATGCTCTGTTCCAAGATGCAGGATCCGAGAGAAGACCCTTGATGGCCCCGACGCGGCCATTGAAGGACCACGCTAACAACAGACATAGGCAGATCAAAACCTCTCGATCGAAGCAAAAAGCCAGTTCTCTCTGAGAATCCCCAGAACCGTTCAAACAAAGGATCAGCAAAGCCACGACCGGGCAAAAAAGTGATATCGAAAGCCAAGTCCCAATCTCGTGCTGCCCAGCACATCAAGACATCAGGGCCAACTTTATCCACCACTGATACAGGATTTGCACAGTTTCTGCAGAAGCACACTTCACCTAAGCATCAGCGAGTTACAGCTGGAGGGAAAATCGTGCCAATGGCACTACCGAACCCCCGTCTGGAGGGCATTTCACCTGTGCTTATGGTCATGATGGATGATGACCCTTCCGTTGTTGGGCGTGTCTTTCTCGGTGATAAAGTGGTGGCCGGTCGACAGGCAGATGGGTCTGGAGATGGCCGAAGGAACTCCTTCTCTTCGGATGAGGATACTCTCCGTGTATATGGCGAGACATCTAGGTCGTCGTTTTCGCGTTTGTACCCCGCTGACCCTCTCTATCTGGATCCACGTGTTCCTCCTCGGCGTCCTCACAGTCCTATCACAGACGACGTGCCGCTTCAGCAGGTTCCAGGGACCCCAGTGTTTGTGCCAGATCCAAATCAGCCCTCTTTCATTCAGTTGGGTTTCAGCCTTGGCTCACGGTCCCGATTTGAGTGGTATGCCGATGACCGTGCTGAGAGATGGCTCGCATGGGCTTATGAAATCCAGGAAGAGGAGTTTGTGATGCAAGCATTTGTGCTCAGAATGGGGAGTCTAGACAATTGGCCGGGGGTTGATTTCTATCGTCGGTATATCCGGTGTGCATGGATCTGTGGCCCTGTGGACACAGAAGAGGCCGAAGCACGACTGCGACACAAACTGAGCATGCATGAACAATGGCTGGCCGACGTTAACGAGGCTATAGCTTTAGACCCTTGGTCCAGGCCCGACGGGAGATCGCTGCACCACCGTATTTACAACACCAACGAGCGGGCGAGGATTTTGGCCGCTCTCGAAGAGCTTGAAGGAATCCGGGACATCCAGGCCGATATGAACCTTGGTGAGCATTCAATCTCCGGAACCAACACCAGCACTTTTGCGGAAAGCACCATGGAACCAGGCGTTCAGGATGGCAGCCATGCACCAGCCGATAGCCCAGATGATGAGGTCTCCAACGATGGACCAAATGATATCTCATTTGTGAGCCATGCAAGAGTCACTGGACCAGTCACCATCATAGATCCTCACACTTGCCGTCCAATTGACCTGCAGGGACTACAACAGAAAGCGAAAAAGAGAGACGCCAGCGGACATGGCCATGCCAATGGAGGTGGCGCGCATCTTGGTCATAGAAAGGGCTTGGCTGAGGTGAACTCAGGGATGGTCAGCTATAATAGCATTGGTGAGACGACCAGTATGCCGATTCCGGTTGGAAGCATGGACCGGCCTCTTGATATCGGCCAATCCTCCGGTCAGGCTGTCAAAGAATTGACCGAGAGTGATATCGGCACGTTCCTGGCTGAAAATAATCAGCTCACATCGTGGATCCCGCAAGAGATATTGACAGACTCTCGTCCGGTGAGAAAAAGGGTATCCAGTAAGACTGTGCCCAGGAACTTCGGCCGCCATCGCTATGGCCCGGGATTACAGACTATCACGGAAATCGACCAGGAGTTCTTTTCCCCAGATGAAAACGAGGTTGCTGCTGTTATCGTAGGTGGTCGTACAGTTTCAAGCCCAGTGATGAGAAGGTAAACGTCTCCGTCCAAACCATGGCATTTGCGCGATACTAACTATGAGAGCAGTGCCGGCCAACAGGCGGATCCTGATACCGGTGAAATTGCATTTCAAAAGGGCCAAGCGGCCGAAGTTAAAGAGCGCATTGAAAAGACCGCGCGAGGCGAACAGAATGGTGAGACCAAAACTACAGGAGACGACAACGGTGGCCTTCAGGATGATGAGCTCGTTGTGGGATCTTCCGGACGAAATCCGTCGGCCCAACGTCACCAACGCAACAGATCTCGGTCTATCATTCTCACAGACACTCTCAGCGCAAGCAGTCTCAATGAGAATGAGACCTTGCAATTCGACCTGGAAGACTTGTCGGACTCGTCATGCACATCGGAAATACCCCTGCTCTCGAACCCATACCCTTCCCCTCACATCAGGGCCCGCCTAACTATTAAGCCAAGTTACCCCACCGTGCTTTCGTCGCTGTTGATCCAATTGCACGCTCCACATGCTGCACCCGCCATTGTCTTGACCAGCAAGATCGAAGTCTACGCCTCCTTTGCGATGAGCTGTCGGGGTTGAGCGTTCTGGATACTAGTTCTCGTTCTATTTAACAAAAAGAACCAAAAAAACAAAAACAGACAAAGACAGGCAACGATCTTAGCGATATTCTTAACAATGGACATTCGTTATCACGTGACATGACACAGACCCTGAAATGGCGTTAGAAAGTCGCCACCAAACATTCGCGCCATTTTTTTGATTAAAGAGTGGGATCTCGCTGTAGTTTCCTGTATACTGAAGTTACGCTCGCTGTTCTTCATCCTCTCTCTCTCTCTCTCGTTTTATAATAATCGACCATCAATGCAGACTCAGTCAAGTCGCGACATTCCACGTTTCTACTGCCTGGAATGACTAAGCGTGCCTCCGCGTCCTTCTCCACTCCAATTCCTCCTTGACTCGTTTCTTCCTGGTCTCTCAATTCTTGTCCCTTTTTTGATTGTCTGGCTGTGATATGCAGTCTCTTCTATGATTGCTGTTTTCGTGGTCCTTGTCTTTTCCTATCTGGGTGGCCTCCATCGCAACGACCTGGCCTCTTACTAACAATTGCCCCCGCCGTTATATCCCCAGCCGGCACTTGGCACTTGGGGACATCATAACCCCCGTTCTTTCAGTCGCCTCGCGCCTTTCTTTTGCGCAGCGGTTCGTTCGCATCATCTTGTCTGCTTCCTAGACTGCTGCGATCTCGATTTCATTCTCGGTGACCCACCCAAGATGACGCAGCTTTTCGCCTCCAGTCCGTCGCCGGCGGTGACGAACAACAACGAGAAGCGTGGGATTTCCGGCCTCTCTCTTCCCTCCCGAAAACACTCCAACGAATCCAGTCACCTTCCGACGAGGATCAAGAACTTTTTCCGCATCAACAGTTCAAGCAGCCACTCCTCGCCTGGTACCCGCCCTGGAAGCAACGAGCCCGAACGAGACCGGGACAGCCATGGCAGTTCCGCCAAGAACGAGAAGTCTGCCTTCAGGCAATCCCGATTTATGCCTACCATCGGCCGCAATCGTTCGACCACCGTTGCCAGTGAGGGCAACCCCCTCGACGATAGCATGTCGCCTACCGCGACCGCCAACCCGTACTTTGCGCACCAGGGCCAACCCGCATTACGGCATCGCAATGACGGGTCTGTGCCATCTTCTCCTCCCGACACCCCTGAGTTGCAGGTCACTGGGGTCTCTGCGGTCGAGCAGGCAACTACCGCAAACAAGGAGGAACTAGCACGCAAGTTGCGCCGTGTGGCTTCTGCTCCGAATGCCCAGGGGCTATTCACAAGTGGTCAGAATGGGGAGCGCCCTCAAACGGCCGAGATGGGCAAGGAGCCTCTGGCGGAACAGGCCGGTCCCGGTGGATCCGTTAGCTTGGCCGGTTCAGATAAGGATGATGTTTTGGCTGTGCCGACAATTGGTGCTGATAACGCTTCTTTCCGTCGGACGTACAGCTCCAATTCTATCAAAGTTCGAAATGTGGAAGTTGGCCCTGCTAGCTTTGATAAGATCAAATTGATCGGAAAAGGCGATGTTGGCAAGGTTTATCTGGTGCGCGAGAAGAAGTCGAGTCGTCTCTATGCCATGAAGGGTAAGCTCGGTTTATTTTGGGAATATTTCAGTTCTTTCAGTTCTTCATACTAACTTGCGAATAGTGTTGAGCAAGAAGGAAATGATCAAGCGCAACAAGATCAAGCGTGCCTTGGCCGAACAGGAAATTCTGGCTACCAGCAATCATCCTTTCATTGTCACACTTTACCACTCATTCCAATCTGAAGACTATCTGTATCTCTGCATGGAGTACTGTAGTGGTGGCGAGTTCTTCAGGAGTACGTTTCTTTTGATCATGGATCTTGGAATTTTTGCTGACCCCATTCTCAGCTCTTCAAACTCGCCCTGGCAAGAGTATTTCTGAGGATGCTGCTCGATTCTACGCTGCAGAGGTTACTGCTGCGCTAGAGTATCTTCATCTTATGGGTTTCATCTACCGTGACTTGAAGCCAGAGAGTATGTATCTCGTCGTCTCGCCAATTGGTGCCCCGCTGACCACTTTCTAGATATTCTTCTCCACCAATCTGGTCATATTATGCTTTCAGATTTCGATCTGTCAAAGCAGTCAGGTCCTGGAGGAGCCCCGACGATGATTCCGGGTCGCAGTGGTGGCGGAAACTCCACCACGGCTTTGCCTACCATTGATACCAAGTCATGTATTGCTGACTTCCGCACAAACTCATTCGTGGGAACGGAAGAATACATTGCCCCCGAGGTTATCAAGGGATGTGGTCACACCAGTGCTGTGGATTGGTGGACATTGGGTATCTTGATTTACGAGATGCTTTATGGCACCACCCCATTCAAGGGCAAGAACCGAAATGCCACGTTTGCCAGCATCCTCCGGGATGAGGTGAACTTCCCCGAACACTCGGGTGTGCAACAGACATCACACCTGTGCAAGTCATTGATCCGCAAACTGCTAATCAAGGATGAAACCAAACGCCTGGGTGCCCGCGCTGGAGCATCTGATGTCAAGACCCACCCCTTCTTCCGACAGACGCAGTGGGCTCTCATTCGTCACATGAAGCCACCTATGATTCCCCACCAGGGTCGTGCCGGCACGGACACCGTGAATTTCCGCAACGTCAAGGAGAGTGCCAGCGTAGATATTGGCGGCACAGACTCCACCAAGATGAAGGGCGTCCCGATGGATTCGGGCTTGGCCACTCCGAACGGCGAGCTCAACGATCCCTTCGAGGAGTTCAACAGTGTCACTTTGCACCACGAGGGTGACATGTAAACTCCTGCGGTTTCCATTTTCCTTTCGATGTCTAACTTGTTTCTTTTATTCGATACACGAGGGAAACAGCCGTATATGCATCGGCTCGCTGACGACCCATGATGCATTAACGACTGTATTTAGATGTTTTCTTTTCTTTACTTCCATTTCAATCCTCGTTGGGTGTATGGAGTGTTTCGGGACTTTTTTTTTTGGCGGATCTATCCAAGCTTTTTCTCGTTTCTTTTCATCCCATTACTATGCCTGTTGATCCTGTTTCACCTTGCATTTTTTTCATTTCCCTTGCCGAAAGCCTTGGATCACTCTCGGTTTTCTCCGTCAATCCGGGTACCACATGGCAAAAGTTTCTTGGCATTTACATTGCCATCCATTGCTCGTGCCATGGGCCTTGAGGTCCTTTGGTTTCTGCGTGTTTCTCTGGAGATTGTGACATACATTTGCTCTACCTTTCTTTTTTGCAGCGGACGGCGTTATGGATTACTCTTTTGTCGTTTTCGGGTTACGCTTCCAGCGTGGCACTTGTACGGATCAGCTGATTATGTGATTTTTTTTTTCAAATTCCAACCGTTTCAAGTTACATGGATACTATGGACTGATTCTTCTACGATAACTTGACGTTCTATGTTTCTCTCATCTTGTCATTTGTCCTGAAAGTCTTCAATGCCAAGGAAATCGTGAGCGTGGCACGCATCAAGTATTCCCTCTGCGAATTCCTACACCTAAATTTGATTGTAGATTTCCAACCCTTACGTCTTATTGTATAAACATTATAGGATGACTGGTCTGGAATCCATCTAGATTGTATTCAAGTCGTTTCGGGTTGCAAAGATACCACTGCAAAGCAGGAAAACAATATCACAATTCACATGCTATCTTAGAATCGGGCGTATATTCAATGCGAATGATGGTGATCAGCAAACACACCCTGCTTCGCACACGCCTTCCGACACTCCTCCAGCATCTTCGCCTGCTTAGCAACATCCCCCAAACGACCAATAACCTCCTTATTACCATCGTAGAAGGTAAAAACAGCATAAGGAATCTCAACCTCCTCACAAAACTCCTTAACAAACTCCTGAGTCCTGCGCAAATTGTGTCTCGGAATCCGGGGATACAAATGATGAATCGCCTGGAACTGAAGACCGCCATGGAACCAATCCAACCAAGTCGGACAATCAACATCCATAGTCGTGCGCAGCATCTTCTGAGGAAACGACTCCAAAGGCCCAAGATCGGCAGTCGACATAGCATAATGCGAAAGCGTAATCTGCACATGCAGCGGCGCAGTCACCATATGCGAAATAAGCACAAACGCAACCCGACTCCACCAACTGGGGATACCGCACCAGACAACACCGTACCCAAACCAACTCCAGAAGAAAAGCTGGCCAGCCAGTTCAAACCAGCGATGCCACCATCCAGCACCGTGCTTCGGACCGAGACCGCAGATGATATGTTCCCAGCTCAAGAAGTAGAGGTTGAAGCGGCCGAAG
>ERZ1673737.3450-NODE-3450-length-11963-cov-3.550806_pt1 | contig 11963 bp, 18 predicted proteins | sample MGYA00580211_ERZ1673737 | MGnify/ENA primary metagenome ERZ1673737 (study PRJEB41218, sample SAMN15661789) | gut metagenome | host: Homo sapiens | place: Canada: London | collected 2015-08-20/2019-03-30 | study: EMG produced TPA metagenomics assembly of... | reverse complement strand
AAGACTAATCTCTGGACTGTCGCACCCAACCTTGTCGGTGCAGTCTTCATGCTTTGTGTCGCCAAATCATCGGATTACTTCCGAGAGCGAACCTTTCATATAGTGTTCTCGTTGACAGTCTCACTAGTCGGCATGATTATATTGACCGCCATTGATGTCGAGGGGAACAAAGGTGTGGCATACTTCGCCTGCTTCCTTATGGCAGCTGGCTCATATATCCCCTCTTGTCTTGTTCATGCATGGCATAACAATAACAATGTCCACGAGAATTCCCGGGCTGCCAATACGGGGTTCTTCGTAGGCTTGGGGAATCTAGCAGGTATTCTAAGTGCCGGAACATTCCGAACACAATACGCGCCCAAGTACACACCCCATCTAATGCGAAGGTGAACTTACTAACGTTTTCACATAGGTACCTCCCAACCCTCATCGCAACTTGCTGTTGCAACGCAGTTTGTATTGTGCTAGTGCTTGGACTAGGGAGCTGGATGCGTATGGAAAACTACCGCCGTGATCGAAACCAGGGTCAAACAATTAGAGAGGATCAGATTGACACCAGTCGGTTCAAAGAGGGAGAGAAGAGTCCGGAATGGAGATATTTCCCTTAATAAGGCGTATTGTTACCCTTGTTTAGCTTTCGCAAAAATGTCGCAACGTAGCTACGAGATTTGATATATGTTACACGACGAGGTATTCAACCCATGTAGACTCTAGACTCCCGTATACCTTATGTTTAAGCTCGCAAGTGCCAAGTAGTGACAAATCCACAGCTTGTGATAAGCGAAGACATATCAGGGCGAAGTATACCAATCAGCCGTTAGCGTTAGGCACCCCCGCATCCTTATCAGGTGCTCTCGGCATTGGCTCCGACCTGTCGAATTTATCTTCAAGAATGGGGAGCTGTTCCTCCTGGATAGAGCATTCAACTGAATATGAAGAATCATGCGTGCCAGCATCCCGGATGTAGCAAAAGCTTCACCCGCGCAGAACATTTGCGCCGACATGCGCTCAACCACGAACAGCCGCGCAATGGATATACTTGTGAGCGGTGCTCTGTCCATTTCCAGCGTCCTGATTTACTAGGTGGGAGATACATGCGATCCTTTAGGTGATGCTGGCGCTGATGACTATAGCGCGACATATGGAACGACATACCAAACGCGACCAGGAAGCTGGAGGTCCAGGACAAGGTTTACTCAAGACGCGAAAGAGGACAAGACGGGCAGAAGATGGTTCTATCTTTGTACGACCTTCTCAGCGACAGATCAGAAACGCTTCGAATTCTAGGGGTTCGACGAACAGTTCTGGCCAGGAACTAGAAGAGGAGTATCAACTTCCTAAGGAGACTGGTCTCCCCATATCGCCACCTGGCTCGGGTACAGATCCAACAACTATCTCAATCGATGAAACAGACCCGTTCCTAGCACCTCTGATTCCGATCGGTTCTTTTGAACCATATGTTGAGCCGATCCCGGGACAATTTGATGCAGCCGATGGGTCATTCAATGTTGAGCTGGGTGGGATAGGCGATTATTTTGGCATGGACACAGGTATTATCTGGAATTACCAGTAAACACTGTTCAAACTCTGACGCTAATAGCCACCGACTTCAATCTACCATTTGCGGCGACTTGTAACTACAACTGGTTGTTTGATGTTTCCTCCCTCGACGACGCTTTTCAGCACTTCGACTCCTCCATCGGATTTGATACAGTTGCCTTTCAAGAAATGACAGAACGCATTCCGATGGAGGCACCTGAGAAATATGACGGCCCCTCGGCGCTTTTGATGGCGTCTATAATGGACAGAGAGCCATTCCAGCAATCTACCTCACCCGCCCTTCCCAGCCTTCCCGACCTGGACTGGATGTCAGGGTCTGTCATGCTAGATCCAAACCCTCCACCTAGCCTACCGCAGATATCAGAAGAAGCGCGAAAGGGTATCATGTCTGTCGTAGCACATGCACACCCGACAAGCATCGATGGACAGCCCATGCTTCTTGAATCCCCTCTTCTGTCACTAGCTGCTCTCCAAAGCTACAGTGATCTCTTCTTCAATCGCTTTAACACGACATACCCATTAATCCACCAACACACATTCAACCCGAACACAGCAGCGCCGGTCTTCCTCGCAGCTGTGCTTTTTATGGGGGCTACTTACAGCACCCGCGAAGCCCACCAACTAGCAGTCGAAGTCCACGATACTTTAAGATGCCAACTACTATGCCATCCCGAGTTCTCACCACAACCCGCTCTCTGGGTCCTACAGACAATGCTTCTGATTGACTGTTTTGGCAAAATGAGAGCTGGCCCGAAACAACGCGAACGAGCACAACTCTTCCATTGCGTACTCATCAAACTCATCCGGCGCAGTAATTGCTGCAACATTCGCGGATTGTCAGCTTTGGATCAATCTGCTGATTTGGAGCAAGTATGGCGACAAGCTTTGGACGAGGAACAGCGAAAACGCGTTGCTATGCATTGTTTCATGTGGGATACACAGCACGCGGTCTTATTTTCGCAGTCTCTTTGCATGTCTGCATTTGAAATTAGGTCTTCCTTACCTTGTAGCACTGCGGCATGGGAGGCTTCTTCTGCCCGCGAGTGGGCGCAACATGCCTTCCGTGAAGAAAACCGTCTGTTCCTTTCTGTGCTGAAGGGGTACATCACGCCGGCAGCTGTGCCTCGGCCTCGAGATTTGAACGCCTTTGCTCGTATCGTTGTTCTACATGGCTTGATGTCTGTATCTGCAGATCTTAAACGTCGCGATCAGACAACTCTACGGTCGGAAACACCTGATCGGGTTGGGGCATGGACGCCACGTATGGGTCGTTCGTACGATCTATGGAAGGTCGACTTTGACTCGGACTGTCTCGCTATGAAACTTGCACAGACTGCCAGCCGTCGGCAGTTCACGGGACTCAAGATATCCGGACATGCCTTGTATCACGCCGCATATCTCGCATTGCATGTGGAGGTCTTAGATTTGCAGATCGTCGCTGGTGCACCACATATCCTTGGGCGCCTAGTCACGGAAGCTGATCGGGTGCGATCGCTTCGAAATATCACCAGATGGCTTCAGGAAGACTCCGAACCCCCTTGCATGGCTGCGCGACAGGCCGCATCCCTCCTACAAGATTCCGTGTTAAGTCTTCATGAATGGGAGCAGGCTGATTCATTCCATTTCCCATGGTGTTTATACCTGTGCACGTTGGCTTGCTGGGTTTTCCACCGTGGGCTTGACCTTACATCTGACGAGAACAGGTCTACGACAGATTTGTCTTCATTGATCGTGATGATGACCAACTGTCCCAGTCCGTCTGAATTAGGATCGCTATCTGGCAAGTATTGTCCACGGCCCCTTGCAGCAGCTATGGCACAGCAATTAGCAACAGTTCGATGGGCAGTTGTACACGACGCGATGAAAGTTTTAGTAAATTTATCTTGATAGTCTTTGATTTGATTTGTGAAATAGCCAATTTGTTCTATATGATATGTTGTTATATGATTTGTTCGAAACATCACTCTCTTGCGTCGTCCTCTATGCACTATAGAATGGGTAGTCGGTATATCCCTTCTCAGCAGGCTCGGCGCCATAGAAAGTCGTCCGGTCATACGGAGTCAAAGGCAAGCCCTCCTTCAAGCGACGCGGCAGATCAGGGTTCGAGATGAAATAACGACCAAATACAACCGCATCAGCGCCATCAGCCACCAGCTTTGTACCCGCATTCTCGGGGTTGAAGTTTCCAGCTGCAAGGAATGAGATTCCCCCCTTCTTCAGCGTCGGCCGGAATACATCCAGCGAAGGCTTCTCCGTGGCAAGGGATTCAATCTTGGCCTTTTCATCGAGGACTTCATCGAAACGTGGCTCGACCATGTGCACATATGCCGGTCGGGACTCCTCTGGAAGGCTGGCGATCATTGAACCTAGCTTGGCCCAGTGCACATTGGGGTTGGAATCGCGTGTATCCTGGAAATAGTTGTATGGTGACAGACGAATACCAACTCGGTCGGCACCAATGGCGGCGGTGATTGCTTCGATGACTTCCAGTACGAAACGCGATCGCTTCTCGATGCTTCCGCCGTATTCGTCGGTGCGGGTGTTGACGTTGTCGTGGAGGAATTGATCAAGGAGGTAACCATTTGCGCCTATTCAATTAGCCATTACGCATATATGCAAGCGTCGAAACGATCTCACCATGAATCTCAACTCCATCAAACCCAGCTTCACGGGCTCGCTTCGCCGCAGCGACATATTCCTTTACGGTTTCTCGAATTTCCTCAGTAGTCATAGGACGCGGTGGCGAAGCTGCATACTCGCTACCATCCAGTGCATTCCCAGTAATGGGAATTTCACTAGCACCAAGAACATCTCTTCGTTCAATGAAAGAAGAGACAGTCGCACGACCGACATGCCACAGTTGACAGTAAATAAAGGCACCCTTGGCGTGCACTGCATCGGTAACCTTCTTCCAGCCGGCAATCTGCGAGGGGGTGAAGATTCCAGGGACTCCTGGGTATCCAGCAGCCTAGTAATTTTAGTCTCAGAACATAGTCAGGGGGTAAAGCTTCACATACATGTCTGCTAATAGGAGTAGCTTCTGTCAACATAAATCCCCCATCAGAAGCACGCTGCGAATAATACTCGACATTGAGATCATTGGGCACATATACACCGTCCGACTCCTTTGACGCTCTCATTCGTGTGCATGGTGCTAGGATGACACGGTGCTTGAGCGGGAGAGCTCCCAGGCGCAGGGATTCGAACAGAGAATCTTTGGTGGCAATTGAACCCATCGTGTATGATATTTTAGGTTTGGTACGCTATGGAGGTAGAGTGTCTACAGTATATATAGCTAATGCTCCTATTTGCCTCCCGCTTTTGTGTAGAAAGTGGGATGCATGTTGGGATATATTTTAATAGTGGGATGAAGCTCTTGCGGGTCAGCTGTTGATAGTGGCATGCATGAAACACCCCCACTGTAGGTCAGCTCTCCCCCCACCTTTTGTATGGTCTCTTCTTTTTTGCTGCAAGTAAATAGACGGGTGGCGATTTGGTTTTGTTGCTTTTTCTAGCAGTTTCGAGTTAGGAGGTCCAGAGAGATCTCGTCCAGATGAAGTGTAGCAGACTTTACAAATCTTGGGAATATAACAGCCATGGATTTCTTAAACAAGGTGATATTTATACTTGACAGTATTGTGAAAAATAAGCCATGAATCAAGGCAAAACTAATGTGCTAGAGGGTATACGGATTCATAGACACAAGAAATAGATGTATACCATCTTGAAATCAGATTTAAGCAAGTCAACTACTTATCCTCTATTACAGCATAAACGAAAAATAATTTTTCATCCACTGTCCCGCAATCTCTCCTTCGCCAGTACCCCAGGTATCAATAGCCCCAACATATCCATCGGATCTAACGATGGCGATACCGGCCTTCTCGCTCTTCAAATCACCGAACCACTTCTGGGTACAACTATCCATTTCAGAGTTGTCCAGATATAAGGTCCAGCGACTCTTCTGGAGAAGCTCTGGTAGGTCTGCGATCTCGAATTCCGACTGGGGGGTTTGTGTCACCATCGCCAAGGTAAAAGCCTCGGATACAGCGGTGTATCGATGAGACTGAACAAACTCATCAGATGGAGCGTAGCCTCTAGGTTGTTTCCCGTAGGATTGTTCAGCCAGGGACGTAATTTTGGCGAAGATTGTCTTCAGCTCTTTGGTAATACATTGCAGGAATACCATTGACTGGGCAATATCAGGCACGAATGTGTATATTTTGAACTGGCTGAGGAGGGGAATATCCAATTGGATATCGACTGGGTTGGCATCGATATAGCGAGTGACTTTAGCAGGGAGCTGCAACATTCCAGGCTGGAGCCTGCCTGCGTTGGCTGAAGCGGCTGTGAGCATTCCAGGAGAATACTCCGCTCCAACACCGGAGATAAACCGGATATTGTCATCGAAGTTCTTTGCCAATGCTGCTTCGCCCTCTGCAAAGGCTTTGCAGTGCTCCACGTCAAAATTGATGAGATCGTATGCAATCTTTTGCCGCTCTTCTTCATAAGTATGAAGTATAGATGGCTTAGCCAGCCCTCTGCTGAGCAGATTGATCTTCCATGCAAGATTGAAGCTATCGTGCATGCTAGTGTTTGCACCTTGAGCAGCAAGTGCTGAGTGACAATGGCCGGCCTATTCAAATGTTAGCTTAATCAAAATCTTCTCTAGTCCTATAGCAGGACAGAAACATACATCTCCTGCAATGAAGATCTGTGCCTGCGGATCCATAAAATGCCTCGCAACGCGTTGTCCGACAACGTATGTTCCAAACCACTCTACGGATTTCCACTCGAGTTGGAAAGGCTGCATTGCATCTTTAGCGCGTTGCATCACATATTCAGGGGTAGCTTTGGACTTGTCCACTCGTTCGCCGTCCGTTGAGCTCAGCTCGACATACAACCGAGTCATGCCCCTTTCGCGTGGGATCCAAAGGATAGACCCGGCGGAGTAAGATCGTAAAGCGACTTTGCTCCATAGATCAGGGAAGTCGGTATTGATCACACCTGTTCGGTCAGTCGTGTTTTACGTCCAGGGAATTGAATAAACATACCATCCAGCACACCCCAAGCCGCGTTGGTGATTTCTCCCTCCAAATCGGCATCTGGGATGAATCCCCTTACCTTGGACCTTGCTCCATCACACCCAACCAAATAATCTGCTTGGATCTTGTGAGAAGTGCCTGTAGAGACATTTTCATACACGACTTCCAGCTTATTTGTTCCAGATACGCGCGAGCATGAGGTGAATCGACTGTTGCGCGTGACGAATACACCCCTTGACTCCATATCATCAATCATGACCTCCTCAACCATGCCCTGGTGCGCCAGGAGAATATATGGATCGGATGCGCCGACGAGATGCTCGGGGTAATGAGTTTGACGACCTGTTCGGCGAAGGAGTTGATCGGCGGTTGATTGCTATCTCTTTTAGCGAAGGTCTTGAGACGGGGATGAGTTCAAATTACCCAGAACGAGATATCGTGGACTCGAGCTGCATTTTTCAACAAAGGCTCCGCGAGACGCAGTTGTTTGAATGTCTCTATGGTTTTGGGTTGCATTCCATCCGCCTTGCCTGTAGATGTCTTGTCGTGGCGATCATCGAGGATAACTACTGCGATTCCAAATCGGACGAGGTTGCAACTATGATGCTGTTAGTACCCCGCTGATATCCAGGGCTACAAAACTTCGACTCACGCTAGCATCAACCCCGATGGCCCGGCGCCCACGACAACGACAGTAGTAGACGCATCGACAGGGCCTATGCGATAACCTTCATGATCAGCGCTTGGTGACATTTTTGGAGTTCAGTGATATTCAATGCATTCTCTATCTTGCTCTTTCTATTTATTGAAAACGTCTCTCCTCATATGCGGGGGAAACCCCCACTCTTCAACTATCACCATCGTGTCACCCCACCGTCCACCACGATGTCCGACCCCGTCATGTACAAACTTGCGTCGCTGGCTAGGAACACACATGCCCCCATGATATCCTCGGGCTCGGCAATGCGACTGTTCATTGCCTCTGATTTCCAGCCCTCGAGAAGATGGGGGAACTAACCATTAGCATTCACTTTGAAAAATGATTTTTGGGGACTTACCGATGCTGTCATTTCTGTTTTCACATATCCCGGTGAGATGGAATTGACTCGGATGCCCTGATCTTTGTTAACCACCTGGTTCAATTCAACTGAAGCGGTGCGGTTGACTCACATATTCAGCCAATTCCTTCGCAATGGCAGGACACATAGATCGGACTGCACCCTTAGTTCCGCAGTATGCAGAGCACAACTGGCTGCGCACTGCGATATGGCTGGCCATACTAGCCACCAAGACGATACTACCATGCTTTGTTCCATTTGCGATCATCTGTTTAGCAGCAAGCTGTGCCGTGAAATAAAGTCCCAGCACGTTGATCGAGAGTAAATCCTGGTGGTCCTTGTATGTAAATTCGAGGAAGGGTAGATGGCGATTAATCCCAGCGCATGGCACGCAAATGTCGAGCGCATTGTCGAAGTCCTTCTGGAACCTGGCGAAGCCCTCCTGCAAATCCTCTTCCGACGAGATATCAACCCTTCGGAGATTAGTATTTGAAGTTGTATACTCCGGTAAGAATTTCCACATACTTGTAGTACGCTGTCCGAACACCGCAATCCTCCTCAATTGCATTAAAAGTTTTTTCTGGTGGCATAACGTCGAAAACTGCGACATTTGCCCCTGCTTCTGCGAGTCCTCGCGCAAATGCCAATCCGCAGCCCCGCGCGCCGCCCGTTACGAGCGCTGTGCGCCCTTTCAGAGAGAACTTCGCTAGTTAGTTCTGACTGGTAGTCAAGATAGAGCGTAGAGGACTTACTCTCGACATGCTTCGATATTTCTTTTAGTATGATGTTGTCCTACAGCAATGTCTTCCCCAATGAAGCCTTTTAAAGATATCGGGTACCGGCATTAACTGAACAAGCTAACCCCCATCTTTGTAGCACATCGCAGTTCACCAACGATTACTGCATGACAATGCATCTGATTTAAGTACTCCGACGTCGTGAGCGATTCAAAACTGTCTCGGTACAATTTCACAGCTCTCAACCTTTCAGCATTGTAGGGTTACACGCTCGCCATGGCCCCTCAAATCCCCATCAAGCAACAACAAACCCGCACCGAATCATGCAAACTAAAAATTATCATCGTCGGCGCTGGCCTTGCTGGCCTCGGCTCTGCAATTAGTTGCGCCCTCGCTGGTCACGAAGTCCACGTCCTCGAATCGACCCAAGAAATCAGAGAAGTCGGCGCTGGAATCCAGGTCTTGCCTAATAGCTCGCGGGTCCTTCAATACTGGGGTCTGCAGGAGGTCCTTGAACCCTATATGACCTATCCCCGGGTTTGCAACTTTTTAGGTTGGAAGGGGAATGCCATCTCTTCTATGGATTTTCATGAATCTGAGAGTAATTACCCTGGGACTTGGTATCGGGATTTCCATCGTGCCGATTTACAACAATGTCTTGTGAGGAGGGCTGCCGAGCTTGGGGTGGTTGTTACTTGCAATGCTCGTGTTGTGGATGTGTCTGTCAGTGAGGATGGGGCGACTGCTACAGCTACTGTGGCGGATGGGAGACAGTGGACTGGGGATTTGGTTATTGGGGCTGATGGTATCTTTGGGAAGTTGACCGAGGGTTTGCTGGGTCGTGTTGATCCTCCGGTTAAGACGGGTGATTTGGCATATCGGCTTCTACTGTCTACCGAAGAGATGCTTAAGGATCCTGATCTTGCGGAGCTTGTTACAGATCCTCAGGTTAACTACTGGTTGGGCCCAGATGCTCATGCTGGTATGTTCTATGCCTCACATTGAAAATTAAAGCTAATTGTCTAGTCAACTATGTACTTCGAGGCGGAGAACTATTCAATATGGTTCTACTTGTCCCCGATGATATTCCAGAAGAGTCTCTTGCATCCACAATCGAGGGAAATGTGGAAGAGATGTGTGCATTGTTCAAAGACTGGGATCCACGGTTAGCTTCATTTCAGACAAGTGAGAATTGTCAACTGACTGTCACAGCATCCCCAAACTTCTCAAGCTGTGTCAATCTGTCCAAAAATGGCGTCTCTGTATCCGATTTGGAGATTTTGACTGGACTCACCCGTCCGGCGCGTTCGTCATGTTGGGCGACGCAGTCCATGCAACACTGCCATACTTGGCATCCGGGTACGGATTACCATCTTCGCTGTTTCAACCCCATGTTCTAACAATCCCAGCGCCGGAATGTCCTTTGAAGACGGTGCCGTTCTAGGAGAATGCCTATCCCGTCTCCCAAACAGTCCCAATACCTCCAAGACCTCGGCCGAGTTCCTACAAGCGAAAAAGCACGCCCTTGCCGTCTTCCAGGAATGTCGCAAACAACGCACGAAAATGGTTGTGGAACGAGGCAACGTCCAGCAATATCTATATCATCTCCATGACGGCCCAGAACAACAGGAGCGAGATCGCAAAATGCAAATGGTGCCTACACCAGAAGGCGAAGCGTTGGCTTGGCGCGACCCTGGTTTGGCCCCGAAGTTGTTGGGATATGATCATATTGCTGATGTACGTTTCTCGTCTCAACCCACTAAAAAATTACTAACGAGAGTAGGTTGATGACCGTTGGGGAGAGCCGGAGGGTAGTTCAGTTCAGTCTAGATTGTAGTTTGTAAATGTCTTAATATGAAGTTGTTTTCTCAACATCCCTGCGTCTCTGCTTATCGGCCAACCCCATCCTTGACACTATTGGGGTCACTATGGGGGGGCGCTATACAAAGCGTAATTTAATTGTTGACCGGCATTATCTTATCGCTGGGTGACCCCGCTCCCCCATTCTCATGCATCTGGTGATCCCCGCATGAAAATGTATAGTTGGAGGTGGCTAAAGTTATATAGAATTGCAATTGCACTGCAGATCTGCACATCAACATATCAAATTCACGAAGTCATTCCTAACACTATCACAATGTGGAACCTATTTAGCTCACCGGCAAAACAACCCTCACTACCTCCAAGAGGCCTCCCAGCATCATGGTACCGCTCAGAAGCAATGTACCAACTAGAACGACGCGCGATCTTTTCTAAACGCTGGATCCTCCTCACCCACTCCAGCCGCTTCAAAAAAGCAGGAGACTACCTCTCCTTCACAATAGCAAACTTCTCTTTCTTCCTAATCCAAGACCGCGACGGCAACATAAACTGCTTCCACAATATCTGCCGACATCGCGCATTCCCCGTTATTCGAGAGCGTTCCGGCACAACCTCTATCCTCAGCTGCAAATACCACGGCTGGTCCTACGGTCTCAAAGGCAATCTATCAAAAGCACCTCGCTTTGACACCGAGACAGTCCCCAATTTCGATAAAACTCAACACTCCCTCTTCCCCGTCCATGTCCACGTCGACAAAGCAGGTTTCGTCTGGGTTAATCTCCAAGCTGGTGAGACAGAAGTAAAATGGGAAGAGGAATATGATAAAATCGACGAACAGCCCCGCATGCAGGATTTCGATTTCGCGGGCGAGTTCTCGTTTGATCATTATTGGGAGATGGAGCTCGATGCCAATTGGAAGGGTGTCGTTGAGAATTATAATGAGTGTTATCATTGCGCTACTTCTCATCCGCTCATCAGCGGTGTCTCGGATCTGCCAAGGTATCGAGTTGAGCCTAAGGCGGCTTATATGGAGCATCATATTTATAACAAGGATGCTGCTGATAGTCAGTTTCGGAGGGCTATTACTTATTTTTATCCGACTACTTCGGTTACCGTTACGTGAGTAATTTTAATTCCCGAAGCAAGTGGATGAGAAGTTGAGCTAACGGGATTAGGGATAAATTCTTCTATATCCAGCGTATGATTCCGGTCTCTGCTACGAAGAGCAAAATCGAGAATGAAGTTTATCGTCACCAAGATGCCACGGATGAGGAATTCGAGAATATCAATGCCTTTTACAGACAGGTCCTGGATGAAGATAAGGAGCTCTGTGTTGGAACACAAGAGAATCTAGGTGGCGGGGTCTTCACCAGTGGTGAACTACATCCTAGCAAGGAGAAGGTATGTATACATTACGAGGTAATTGAGACGTCCTAATATCTGAATAACAGGGACCGATACACTTCCAAAGCAGCGTGAGGCAAATGGTCATGGAACACCGACAAAAGGAGGAGAAACAAGGCGGGTCTGAGATCTGGCCCGCGGTCCCGATCACAGCCCCAACCAGTAAATTCGATGAAGAGGAAAGCTTCTGTCTAAAGTTGGATGCGGCGAGTTGTACGTCTAGACCTGAGTTGGCATGGTGATGCGATCAGTGTAACAGAACAAGTTATGTTATTATATGCACTTATATAGACAGGATAAAGTCTGCCGGGTGGGGCCTTTCCTATCTAGGCTGCCGC
>ERZ1673737.3449-NODE-3449-length-11965-cov-4.349538_pt1 | contig 11965 bp, 8 predicted proteins | sample MGYA00580211_ERZ1673737 | MGnify/ENA primary metagenome ERZ1673737 (study PRJEB41218, sample SAMN15661789) | gut metagenome | host: Homo sapiens | place: Canada: London | collected 2015-08-20/2019-03-30 | study: EMG produced TPA metagenomics assembly of... | reverse complement strand
TCCATTCCATCTACTCTCCTTTCATTCACGACTCCTCAAAAAGTCACCCAATTATATATCTCTGTCAAAAATCACCTGGAAGGACATTCTGAAGCTACAGGACCACTCAACAATCAAATCCCTGACATCTTTTCACCTTTTCCATCCCCGAGCAGACTTCGAACTTGCTCATAAGGTCCACTCATGACCTGCCATACTTGAGTTGAAAAAGTGGTCTTTGGGGACGACATAGGCCTACAAGACATTTCCCCGTCCATGAAGCGTCATGACTGAGGCTCGCCGTTATGTCCGCAGCGTTGCCCGCGACGCTATCCTGGTCCCTAAAGCCCTGATCGATACGCGGATTACAGAGGTGGAGAAGCACGTCGGCGACTCGTTGACGCTAATCATCTTCTTCGATTCCAACACTGGAGACCGGCGGCGCAAGCTGGTGGAGCTCCAGAAAACCCTCGATAAGCTCGACCTCACCGTCCCGTCCACCGGTACCACAGTTATCCTGTCGTCCTACCAAACCTGGGCCTGTCGTACCACCCGCGAGATCGATCTTGACGTGATATCGGGCAACGAAAATGATTCGAATGATATACTAGATCTTCTGCAGCACCTTCGACTGGGGATTTCTTGTTCAACACGAGAAAGAAATAGGCGGTGGGTCGCGGTGCGCGCCGGTGGACCTGGACTGGATGGAGGGCTTCCATGCCAGGCTCCATCTTCCGGTTGGTGCAGCATCCAGATCATCAATGCGTGTTGCCAATGGATCGCATCAAGTACCTCCATTGTGCCAGTGGCCGCCACGGGTGCAAGCCGGTAAGTGGAATTTCATGGGATTCCTTCGCAGCCAAGCGTAAAACTGACTGGGTTTTCGCAGGTTTACCCCAAGCTTGTGCCCGAGGTGGAGCACGCGCTCTCGCCTGCTGTCACTAGCGAACAGCGGGTCATGCTTCTAAAGGTTTTCTCCAAAAGACCCGGATGGACTGGGTGCTGGAGACATTGAAAAAACGGTTTCAATCGCCGCTCCCCTCCCTGGCGCAGAGGTGTTATTTGCACCGCAGAGCGACGTGACCGGCCATCAAAGTCACAGCCCAACCATGACTTGCGTTCCCTACTCTCCAGTCACCAACCATCCTCACAGGGTTGGATTATATATTCGACACATTCGACACTCGAACATAATCCCCACGAATGTTGTCCCGCCGCCAATGGAGAAACCTGTCGTATATGCTTGAAGACTGAAAAGGCCACGCATGTCGAGAAAAGAAAACGAACAAGGCAAAAGTCAGTCCTACTTCCGGAATGGATTCTCGTGCAAAAAATTGTTACTAGAACCCAAAGCTTTGTGACCTCGGTATCATGGAGAGAATTCCCGGGCATCTTCCCGCCTAGAACAGAACTAGGGTGAGTGGAGTACATTTCGACTGGGTTATTTGGATTTACTAAAAGCACGATAGCAAACCACGATCGCATACGGCAACGCCTATTAGGACGTATTGGTGGAGGTTCAACTCGAGCACTCTCGCATTAACCCAGGCCGCCCCAGCCTAATCACCGGCTTGCCTAGAGCCCTCTTCGCCCACTCATTCGGCTACCCCGTTATGCGGAAGACACGTATGATCGCGCGTTGGCTATAGAAGCAGGGAAATACTTTCATTAATGACATCGCGAAGATCTTAGACGAGTTCGATGAAGGTTGAGGTGGTGAATTTGAGGACTCTAACTACGAGGCTTCCTCTACTACCCAGAAGCTCTAGTCGCTAGTTATTTCCCGCATCGCCCGTGGTTGAATAGCTAGTATGGACATGAGTTCGCCGTGGTTGAATAGTTAGTATCGAAATCTATACGTTCACCTCGCATACCGAGTGCCCCGTGAATACAGTATTATGATTCTAAGCTTTATCTCCTCTTTTACTAACCGGTAGTCTACATTGTAAGGACCTTCTAGGTAATCATGCGTTAGTGGATGCTGCCGCACTGTATATTGGTTCTTATCCTTAACCTGTATTATAGTCTACACCGTCTGGCTGCCCAGGCAGGGTGTCTGCAATCTGTCTATAGAGCAGAGAGATTAGCTGACTAGGCAAGGTAATCTTGTTTCAATACTAAGTCATATGGGTTCATTTGAGATTGGGACCAAAACTCTGAAACTTCCCTTGCCAAGTTTCTGAATCCCGGCCCTTGTCAGTGGTTGGCACCCGTCACCGGGTGGCTTGGCCAGACAGCAGACAGCTGTAGTCGGGTTCCCTGACCCCGGTTTTCTGCTAGAGACGGCAGGCTAAAGATAAAATGAACCATTCTTGGCTCTTCCCCTTTCCTCCTCTGACCTTCACTACAGGATCGCCTATATAAGAAGCAGGAATTCAGTTATTTAACATTCCCCCGGTAAACGCGCTAGAAGGGCTCTCAAAAGACCCTTATCATCCGAGCCGTTTCGAGCCATTTTAGAGTCTACTCAGTTAGTCTGAGACAATTAATTTCCTCAATATTGGACGGCTTGCGGTTAATAAGGCTGATGTGGCTGTCGAGATAGGCCGGGGCCATCATACAGAAGATCCGGTTGAATTTGCAGCCTGCATGTATTATTTATTGGGAATCCTGCAGTGTTTCGGCTATACTATATTCTGGTGATTTTTGTCCAGAAGGATCTTGAGGAGATGTGATAGGCCATGGCGTCGTTAATATCATTCTTGGCGGGGGCCGCTCAGGTACCCGCAGACTGCGAGGCAGGGGTAATCCTGCTATGGGTCTTTTTCAATTATAGATGTGTTTGCGACCTTTCTAGTCTGAGCGTTCTATCCAATTATCTGCCTTGGATGTAACTTAGTTGGAGTGTCTGTTCGAATGATATAAGGCATCTGCCTAGAATGAATACTTCGCCCAATATGGCAAGTACAAGGGTCTGTGGAGCTTTGTACTATAGTTTCACCTCTATAGTAAACGCTTTGAAGCGAAGTTGAAAGCTTTACTAAAGATAGTATAGCATGGTGGGTCGTTGATTTTAGCCTTAACTGGTTGGTACAATCTGCCTTACAAGGTTTACTAATAAATTGCACTAGTAAAAAATTCGTTCCTTTGAAGGATGAAGCGCATAATTATGGAAGCTACCTAGACACTAACTAATTTGGTAATAATACATGTAAGCCCTGGATGCTGATACTGACAGCAGATGTGCGAGTTCCACTTACCTCCATGGAGACTATGCAACGAAGATCAAACTCACACGTTGGGGGCCAAAATTACAATGCAATAACAAGTCTTATTACCAGCACGATACGGTATTTTGCAGGGTCTTGGAATGGCACCAATATCACATCCCAGAAGCAATTAACATTGTTTTCTTCTTCTCTCTCTGATATTCCTCTGGTTTAGATCTACAACACATCACTCCACTGATCCACTGCTGATCCACTGTTATGGTATGTTCCACTCATACGATGGGTATTATTAATATGGCAGTTATCAAGCTACAACTGTCGCTCTGTTCACATGTATAATGGTCTACATTCCTTCAATCCTCGAGCCTATTCATCGTCCTGCTTAACCTCTAAGCTCATGCAGTCTGTGATAGTCTGCCGGCAACTCAGTTGCCCCAGAGGTCGATGACATACCCTCCAGTTCAGTGGGTTTTCCATGACTATAGGTCTTTGGCGTCGACCCATATTCACTGGGAACCTGCTGGAGACTCCCCTGGGACTTTCTCCGCCGTAGCCAGAAGAATGCGCCGATAGCAAGGGCGATGGCAATCACGCCAACGGAGACACCAACACCGACACCGGCTTTTGCGCCGGTCGAGAGACCTGAACTACTTTCCCCCGAGCTAGGCGCTGAACTTGTCGTTGCAGCTGCGGAATTAGTTGCCGTTGTGGAACTTGTTGCTGTCGTGGGCGTGACATCTACCGATGTAGAGACGGTATCCGACGACTGCCACGCAAGACCGACTGGCATTGCATGGTATATGGGATTGGACCAGGTGATTGCCGTTGTAGTGGTGGGTGTCACACCAACGACCTTAAACGTGATAGTTGTAGGGACATCGGTTGTTCTGATACATGGCTCGGGTGTGTACCACGCCAGAGGGCTTTCAGTTGCAACAGTGAAGCCACTAGAAGACATCCGAAGAAGCTCATGTCAGTTTCCAAGCTGCTTTATAGAGATAGGAATCATGATCGCATACCTAGGACAACATGTCGCCCGAGTCTCGCTACTAGCAGCACCATATGAGGCCAATGTGGTGGCCGCGATGGAATATCCACTTGGACAAACCAGCCCCGGCGAGAACGTTGTCGCTGAGGTCGCCCAGCCAGGTGGATAACATTCTGATTCAGTCGCGCGTACTATGTTATACACACCCTGGCATGTAGTCCCCAAACAATCCGAGGAAATCCAAGAGAAGTTGTCGCAGGAGCTTGGTGGAGTGAATAACGTCGTCAGTGGAACGTTGGATGCGGGGGTGGACGCAGAGACTGTCGTGGTTGTCATGATGGGCTATCAAGCTTGATGCTTGCCAACATCACCTGCAAATTCTGCTAAGGCTTGGATCAAATGTCGAGCACCTAAGCCTTCAGGAGGTTGGGGAATGCAGAGAGCATTGTCATCAGCTGAGGTCGTCGAAATACCCGGGGGCCGACTTTGCAGTACTTTTCCTATTACAACCTAGTGGTCATGCAAGGTGTTTACTTAAAGAAAAGATCAGCCCGGGTATTCAGCTGGGTGCTGTACATGTACATAGCCAGACGATAAGTTGACGTTGGTGATGGGGCCTGTCTGCACTTTGTCTTTATGCGAATGTCTTGTCTTAACTTTCATGGCTAGTTTCGTTTGCAAGCTGAGATTGAATCCTGGTGGAGAAGTCAACGCGAGTCGGACCCCCTGAATCCTGTGAAATGCGAATACAGAAACGGACCCACCACGCCATTTCCACTTGAAATATGTGACCATACCTGTATCTTGAATTTTGACGATGATTGCAGGCTTTATAGATACTTCGTCCCTGGGCATGGATTAGGCTTAAATATGAAGAAACTGATCCGATCCGCTGTGTGATTGGTTCTTAGATGATTGAAGTACTGTAATCAATTCATAATCTATTGATAAGAATGGAATAGGACGGGACTATATGAGGATGCAAGGGAATAAGAAGGATTATGGCGGAAGAATGGGGAGAATGGCGACACTATATGCATTGAGCCTTCGGCAAGTGAGCTGTCAGGGGAGGATGGCCGCCGCCACGACCGCCACGACCGCCATGGCTGTGGATGCCAAGACTTGCCAAGCAGGGGGCCCAGATATCCACGGAGGGTTTTTATTGACATGGAAATAGTGTGAGAAATCATAACTTTTATGCAAAATACTTCTACCGAGCGTACGGGTCTCTGTGTCAGGTCATATCTACACTAGACCAGCAATTTCTCGGTCCAATGTGGGGGTTCATGACTCAATATACAGTAACTTAGAGCCAAGTCACTCATGTGGGACAATTCTAACGCTAAAGTCTCGGAGGCTGGCTTGGCCATTGGGACTTTTTGAGAGCATGTCCGAGGGTGTAAGTAGGAGTTAAGTTGCAGTATATCCATTGAAGTGAATAGGGAAACTGACATCAAGTTCAATCAATTTCAATTGTTGATCTTAACCACAGAGGGTTTAAACTTTAAAAGCCTATCCACTAGTAGTTCACATTAATGCAGGCACAGAGATGCTGTATATTTACTTTGGGGAGCCAGTTCCTCGGCACGCCAGATGGCCCTAACATACGGATTAGTACTCCGTTTCCATTGTTTATACTGTACGTAGTTAGATGATACCCACGATGGGCCTACCAACATTGCAAATAATTTCGGTCGATTTTTACGAGAGAAGCTCATTTACCCTGTAAGGTTGGTGGGCTGGAGCACCGAGTTCTTAGCGTGAAGTCACGACGTACCCTCCTGCTAAGAGATAACTTACTAGGGCTGGAAAATGATGACTAGGTTGACTTACATTATTCGAATGCTTGTTTCAATAAAACCGGCAAATATGTATCTCAACGTCAATTTCTGATGTACAGCTTCAAAATCAACACTTGCCGATTCATCAAGTAACACTTGCCTGGTGTTCCATGGGTCCATCGTAAGTTAGGGACTCCGCCTGAACCTAGTAAATCAAGAAGAGTAATATACATGTACCAAAATCAGCGTATCTTTAATGCAGTAACTTAAATAGTATACATGAACGGAAGGTTACGATTTCATGTATCGACATACGTAAGTCTCTAGCAGTGGTTGGAGCATTCAAGATTTCAAATATCCAAGCCCCAGGGGAATTTAGACAAATCCTCTAATACTTCTAGTCGCGCCTCGACTTGACTGACCGCCATTCTATCAACAAACTCCCAACCATCGTCGCACACGCCAGCCCGACCACCAAATACCATGTCTGGATGAGACTTTCGTCAATTGCAACAAGAACATCTCTAGACTTGGCCGGTGGTACGCTCGCCACAATCTGCGTTAGGCCTATATTCTCGATGTTTGTTCCGCCCAGGCCTGGCACGAGACCATTTAGATTGACCGAGAGCTGATTTAAAAACAGGACCTGTGCAACTGCAACCGCCACAGTTGGTCCAAATGACTGTGCAAAAAGTATTATAGATGTGCCAAGCGGGACGTCCTCTACGGGTAACACCGTTTGGACGGCATTCTGCGGCCCTGAGAATCCGATGCCGTAGGCAAGACCTGAGAAACCGGTGTATATGATCAGCTGCGCAAAGCTAGTGTTGATTTTGAAAGTCGTTATTAGGCCTGCGGCAATGGGCATGATAATTGAGGCAAAGACCATAAATGGCGCGTAGTAGCCGAGGACACTCGTCCCGAAGCCGTGGACCAGCGCACCAATAGTTCCAGCGATGATGATAGGCAGCATCATGTAGCCGCTCTTGGCGGGAGTATATCCACGGACGACTTGATAGTAAGTAGGTAGATAGTATTCGAGCACATTGCCAGTGCTGTTGCCACACATGATGAAGATGAATCCGGCGATGACGCTGCGGCGCTTCATAATACGTAAAGGGAGGGCAGCCGCGTCTCCGCGACGTTTTTGATTGTAGATAAATGCTGTTATGAGAATGCCAAAGGCAACCAGAGGACCGATCACTAGGCCACTGTTCCAAGAATGCTTGGTACCAGCCCATGAAAATGCGAGAAAGAGGCCAGTCAGCGCGGGGATAAGAAGCAGGTTGCTAACTAGGTCGAGTTGTAAAATCTTCTGCTTAAGTGTCATACGGGCAACATCATTTGGTTTCGGCGTATCCGAGAAACAGCACATCGTCAACAATAGTGTAGTGGCACCTATAGGCGCATTGATATAAAAGCACCATCGCCATCCAAGTGACTGCATAATAGCTCCACCGAGGAGTGGTGCGGATAGCGTAGCCAGGCCTTCGATGGCGCTCATCACGCCGGTGACCATAGGCCGGTTTCGCAGAGGTGTTGATTGTACAAGGATGACGAAGCACCCTGAAAGAAGTCCAGCAGAGCCTAGTCCAGCTATCGCCCTCCCAATGATCAGCATTATCGATGTATTGGCCGCTCCACAAAGCAGCGAGCCTGCTATCGAGATGACATTGGCAAGCAAGAAGACGCGCTTGATAGAGAAAAGCTTGTACGCCTTGCCGAACATAAATTGGAAAGCGCACTGGCAAAGCCTGAACGCGGAGGAATACCATCCGACATCCGCGACTGTGTGGAAGTAGTCTGTAATGCGAGGCACTGCCGTGGCGACAATGTTCATGTCTATGCTGCTTAGCACAAGGGCCCCAGCCAGGGTGAGCATGAGGAGCGAATACTTTGCGCCAGTTAGGTACTCGGCTTCTCCAGGCAGGCGGACGGGATCAGATCCCTCATTGACGGTGGTCTCCTGCGTGACGTGGCTAGACCGGCTTGTCGAACCACCTAGTCTATTGCCGTCTGCATCGCTCGTAAGGTGGGTCATCGCATGCCCCGTGTTGTATATGACTTCTGCCATCGTTGATCAATGGTGGTGTTAGGGAAGGCAGCCTCGGATACTAGATGTGAATGGATAAGCCCCCAGCCAGCAACGCAACAAGAGGCATTGAGGCGCTCAGTCACTTCTGTCTAGGACCGCTATCATGTGATAGCTTACAATACATATCAGTATTTGAAGACAGAACTAGCGTCAAAAAAAGACCATCTATATAGCAGCTATAAACCACTCATATAACATAGGTTATAGATGCGTATATAGTGCTACGAAGTATAGGGCAGTTTCTACACAGAGTGCCTCGAGTTTTAGTTATTGAAAAATGGTGGGTTAACCATATAGATGACATACAAGTAGCGATATGAAAGGACTTATGGCTATGACTGTACGCTTACAAGATATCAGTAATATAATTAACTACAATAAGGTACCGTATTTACAAACGTATGAGGGTAGCGATATTCAGGGCGATTTCTTGCCACTTGTATAGACGAGTGTGCCCTAGCATCATGACTCGAGGAACAATTAAGAGTGTAAATAGTAACAACAATAATTCAATTTGTGTTCTCTGTCATACAATGCTCTCTCCCTGAGCAACTAGCTCAATATGCCTTGAATATTCTGTAATTGGAACCGCTTCCGCTGTCATTGAGCCCCCTGGAAAGGAAAGGAGCCCCCAGGTATTGAGACAACGGCAAAATAGGTAACTGAACCTGACTTGGCAAGGTCTAGGCTAATAAAAATTGTCGTTCGATCAAATAAATTATTAAAAGCCCATGGAGATTTGGACCCCCAAATTCAGCCCCACGGGGCGGTATTTGCAATACAGCATAAAATTTGATCCTATACTTCACTCACCAATCATAGCCAAATCTGTTGTACCTAACCGATCTGCCTATGTTCCAGGCACCGAAACAATCTCAGGGCGGCTTCAAAGCACGCAACCCACTCTAAGCAAACTAGCCCTAAACGAGGTCTACTCATGTTCACTTCACTGCCCTCCGCCTACTCCACCCAACAAGTTCCGCTAGGCGACCCCGATACGACAGCTGCCAAGATATAGTATTCTAATTACGAAGGATTCTGTCTTTGGTTTGATTAAAGGAGATAGGGGGCCGTGGGATGCCCTTTTCCTTCCTATTTGGCCCCCATAACATAGTCGCGTCCAACGACTATAAATGAGACCTCAAGCGCAGTACTCTATTGAGTTTTCTTTTTCCCAAAAGATCAATCTCCATAATAATCATGGAGGTAGGCCTCGGCATACGCCGCCGAATGATGCAGGTTTGCATCGTCGGTCTGACGCTGCTGGCTGTCACTTTGGCATTCCCTTCATCCACCAGTCATCAAGCCCATCAACGAGCGTTCCTCGGTTCCTCAAAGCTACAACCTCGCGGTGACAAGCCATTCGCTTTGCGTGTTTTGCCTCTTGGTGCTTCAATCACGACCGGGTATAGGTCGGAGGATGAAAATGGATACCGTATATATCTGCGCAAGCAGCTTCGCTATGCCGGATGGGAAGTGAATATGGTTGGATCCCGCAAGGATGGAACCATGAAGGATCGTGTAAGTTGACTGTTGATGGATTGAGCTTGCGAGATCGGTACCTGACATGCCATCTTTAGGACAACGAAGGTTGGGTCGGAAAGCGAATTGAGGAGGTGGCCACATATGCTGAGAGAAGCATCCCGAAGGCTCCAAATCTTATTCTGATCAAGTATGGCTACCTGATACATGCTGAGCTTAGGATATGCTGACTGGTTCTTTTATAGCGCTGGCACGAATGATGCTCTGCAGAACTTCGACGTCCCTAACGCGGGAGTCCGAATGAACCAGATGCTCACTCGTCTGTACGATACTATTCCTGGAACAACCATCATTTTGTCGACACTTCTACCTAACAACAATGAGAAAGCGCAAGCCAACTCGGTCATAATCAATGGACAATACCGCAACATTGTGGCTGCTCGCCAGAAGAACAATGACCGTATTGTTCTGGCTGAGATGAGCGACTTTATCAAACATACAGATCTTCTGCCCGATGGAACTCATCCAACCGGGCCTGGATACGAGAAGATGGCCTCGGTGTGGTGGGCTGCAATCCAGGAAGCTGAGTCGAAAGACCTTTTGCAAAAACCTAAGGATATTGGGGAGAATGACTGGACCGATACTACCTGTGAGAAAGAGTATGGCAGTGGAAACGGTGGTGATGGAAAGGTCCAGACTCAACGCGGCAGTGGCTGGGACGATGGTGACTATAAGCATAATTCAGTGTCTATGGGACAACTCATGCAAATTGGTATCACTGACAAAGAGGACGATGTCCATCCTGGTATCCACTACGCTCAGCTGGTTAACCAGGGAGGTGCTCACCGTGAGGGAGCTTTGGATGAGCTTGTCTGGACTCGGGACGGCAAAGGCACCTTCATGTTCGCGAATAACAACAACGGCAAATTTGGCGCTCCAGTCGAAATTGACGTCAAGGACGGTTGTCTCGCGCGAGGTGAGCACCCTGTATGATTTGATTTTCTTTTCCGGTTGCATCCTAATAGTGAAATTAGGTGTACACTGGGGTGATCTCAACAATGATGGACTGGATGACTTCATCTGCATCAGCAGAGAGGGCGCCATGTATGTGTCAATGAATCTGGGCGGGAGTCCCCCTCAATTCAAGTCCATCGGTCTGGTCAGAACTGCACCTGGCGGGGGTCTGGCCCAAACCAATGTCCGACTCGGCGATATCGATGGCGATGGCCGTATTGACTACTGTCTCGTCAAAGGAAACGGTGACATTCAGTGCTGGAGAAACGGAGGTCAGAAAGATGCCCCGACAAGTGAATTCGGTGGCTACTGGCAGGACTTAGGAATAGTCTTCACTGGAAAAGGCATGGGTGACATTGATGGTGTCCGTCTTGTCGATATCAATGGAGATTTCCGTGCCGACTGGCTCTGGCTCGACGACGAAGGCAAGGTCACCACGTACATCAACCAGCGTGGCACGGGAAAAGGCAGTCTGGCACCTGATTGGCGTCGTATTGGTGTCACTCATGCAGGAATGGGTGTCAAGGGCGCTAGAGATCGGATCAAATTCGGCCAGATTTGGCAAGGAGGTGGTGCCGACTATTCCTGGATTGAATCTATGGAAAATAAGCCCACTTGGAATCACTACACCCACGTGTGGAAGAACGTCGGAAAAGGAGGGACTACCTTGAAGGGTGAGTCTTAGGTCTCTTTTTCCTGATCCACTTAGCTGACATGACTGAGCAGGCGATGGCGATTTCTATTGTGACTGGCGAGGCACCGGCGCAGATGATTATGTGAGTTTTCTCTTAAGACGTCCACAATTTAACTTCTCAGTTATTGACTGTCTCTTTAGATCTGGATATCTCCTAATGGTCGTGGCTTGCTCTACGGCAACGTTCACAATCCTCCAACTTGGGTCCCCGAGGGACCGCAAATCTTCGACCTAGGCAGAGAACGAAAGGGTATCCATCTTGCGGATTTCGATGGTGACGGCAAGGTACGTGTCAGATATGAGCTGGGAATCTTTTGACTGCATCATCTAATAAGCTTCAGTGCGATGTTTGGGCCGTCAACCGTGAAACTGGTGCCGCAGAGGTGTGGATCAACCACTGGAACGACGAGATTGGCAGTGGCTTTTTGGACTATAAGGGATTCGTTACTGGGGACGTCAAATGTACTGAAGGATGGGGAGTTGGGCTCTTTGACATCGGTGTGAGCATGGCTGATCTCGAGTTTGTCTTCTCATTCTCTCACACTCGACATGATACTGACTAGATGTAGTGGTGACGGGCGTGCAGACTACCTTTGCATGGAGTAAGCCTCACGAAGCCATTGATATAGCACCTGACTAACACTTACTAGACCTGATGGACGAACGGTCGGATGGCTGAACAAGGGTGTAAATGACTTTGAAGCCAAAGGCCAAGTGAAGCGCACTCAAGGGTATGATCGAGCGAATCACAAATGGGCTGAT
>ERZ1673737.3448-NODE-3448-length-11966-cov-4.478297_pt1 | contig 11966 bp, 7 predicted proteins | sample MGYA00580211_ERZ1673737 | MGnify/ENA primary metagenome ERZ1673737 (study PRJEB41218, sample SAMN15661789) | gut metagenome | host: Homo sapiens | place: Canada: London | collected 2015-08-20/2019-03-30 | study: EMG produced TPA metagenomics assembly of... | reverse complement strand
AGTCCGGGTTGGGTCCGGGTTGGGTCCGGGTTAGGTTGGGTCATGCGGAAGTCTATCCACGGCCCTATCATTCCTAACTAGCTTCGTGACGGCGATGACGACGTTCCTCTGCTTCGTGATATCTCCGGATAAGGACTCTCTACTAACCGTCTTATCGCTTACTATGGCCAATACCTTAGGGCTAGTCCTTCTACTTCGTAGGAGGGCTGTCTTCGCTGTCTAAACAATGACCTTCGCGCCTTTGGCACTTGCCGGGTGTTAGGATTTGTTAACGGCGATAAGCGATACGTTCTGGCTAAGGGAAGTTATATATACTGTCCCTTCGCTAGCAATGCCGCGAAGTGCTCACTACGTATAATATAGCCTACTTAGGCTATCTAGTTCCTGCTTACCCTCCGAGAGGACTTCACCTATAAAGTCCCCGATAACGAGGAAGCTAGCGGCGTGTCGCTTGCCACTCCGAGTGTGACTACCACCACTCCCTGTCGCTCGGCGCGCGCTTTGGCCCGCTACGACGCTCGCGAGACTACTTCACTAAGCGTCTCTACACTCGCTCGCCACTAACCTATTGCTTTAGTAAGCGAGCTTGTCTTGTCCCCTACTAGCGACGTTAGAGAGGCTAAGCCTTCCCGGCTAACTAGCGAGCTTTACTAGTCTCCTATCGCCGATCTCTAGAAGGTCTTCGCCGAGCTTAGCTATGATGCTGCTACTTACGAGCGTGAAGCTCGAGCTCTCCGCTCTGATATAGATATCCTTCGTGCCGAGATCCGTCGCCGCGAAGACGCTGCTATCAACTCTAGGCGTGCTCCCGAGTGGAATGCTTAGCTTAGCTATGTCTTTCTTGCTTAGTAGAGCGCTTGCTCGCCTACCACCTTTCTGTCTTGCTCCTAATTTGTCTGCCTCCTAGAAGCTTTCCCTATCTTGCTACGCTTTGCCTAATTTATAGCTTCTAAGTTAGCTTGCTTAATAGTTAGTTACTAATATAAGTGCTTTTTCTACAATTCCTTCGCTTACGCACTATTTCGTAGTATTTGGCAATATACTCGACCGGTAGTCGGCCTATCCTCGACGAGGTCTACGTAGCAAATACGGAGATTTATCTAGCACTTATAGAGCGTCCTCTAATGCCTAATCTCCTAGGCCTATTTGCTCTATAGCTTGCTTATCGTCCGAGTCTTATAGGTGCTCTATACCTTTATCTACTTTATAAGAGGCGCCTTTATAAGTAGGGCTATTCGGCTTAGCTTCGCTAAGTGCTAGCGGAGTGCTCTTAACGCCTTGTTCCGCTACTTACGATGCCGTTTCCGCCGCTTTGTGGCCCCGTCGCTGCTTCTCGCGTCGCCTTACAGTGCCTTACTAGCCCTAGGCTTTCGTAAGAATACGGTCTACTATCACTTTATCGACTAAGTCCCCCTCCCTACCTACCCGCGAGCGTATACCTAAACGCTCTAAGCGATCCTATTCCTTCCGCGAAATAGTGGATAGATTATTATAGGTAAGGGGCTACTCGTTATTATCGCCTACTAGAGCTTCGTTAGGGTGGGAAATACGCTAGTCTACTCGGCGAAGCTTATGCTTACCGGCCGACGAAGTCTATAGCTAGCTCGGGTTACTAATATAGGCAGGAATAAGCCGCGTACCGTTAACCAAGTTCCTTAGGACTCGTCCTCCTAGTTCCGTAAGTGCGTACGTCCCTAGAGGGTGCTTCTTTAACACTTTATAGGGCCCGAACCACTACGATTCGAACTTCTACTTAGCCTTATTCCTTATTAGTACCTACGAATCAACCTTAAGAGACGACTTACTAACGGTCGGGTCGCGGATAAGCTTCGCGCGAATCGCCTTATATAGAAAGGCCTTATTAGCAAGTGATCTAGCGTGATTTAGCGCTAAGATCCTACGTTCTAGTGCCGCTACACCCTCCTCCGGTATAGCTTCTAGTTCTTTATCGCTAATAAGCCGTGGATAGACGCTATATACTAGGTAGAATAGACTCTTCTTCGTCACCGTATACTCTCGGAAGCGAGCTGTAGTAAGTGCTTAGTGTAGATATAGGTCCTAAACGCGCGTAGGTAACCCTATATAATACTTCGTGAGCATTGCACTAAGCAGTCTGTTCAAATTCTCTACTTTCCCGTTTGTTCTAGGGTGGTATAGCGTGGTTGTCCGATACCTTGTTTTTAGCTTAGCAAGGTAAAACTCTACTAATTTTGCTAGTAAGTTAGTGCTATTATCCGTCAAAAGCTCCTATAATACCCTATAGTTCGTGAAAAGGTCTTTATATAAGAAATCCGTAATAAGTTCCTCTATAGCATCCGTTAGGGCTCGGGCAAGCGGCTATCTAGTGGCGTAATCGATAGCTATAACGATCTATCGATTTCTATTTAGCGTGGTAGGGAGTAAGCCTATTAGGTTAAGTCCCTATCTCTAAAAAGGTCGAATTCCGGTGCTTACGAGATACTAAGCTGACTCTCTCTTAAGTGCCGTCTTCTTCGACTTCGACACTTAGCAATTTAGGTAAGTACGAACGATTTCCTTAATGTCCTAGCGAAGTGCTAGCCACTAAGCCCGGTTACGAACGACTCTACGTAACCCCGGGAAGCCGAGATAGCCATACTCTTTATATATTTAGCGGAGGAAATCTTCACGGAAAGGCGGTTTAAGGTATAGGGCGACAGTCCTATCTCTATACTTATACAGCAAGCGGGTATTCTCTTCCTACGTCGCCCGCGTTGGTAGCGGTAAGTGCTCCGTCGTTAACTTACCCGTATGGCGCTCTACTTACGCCCGAAGCTTCCTGTCTTTTGGCAACGTGCCCGTAAGCAAATACTATACCGTTGCTGCGTGCTATTCCGCTTCGTCGAATCCTCCTACGCTTATTATTAGCGATAACCGTCTGACAGCCTCCGCTATATTAGCCGGAGTGTCCTTAACGAAGTTAGGTCGTCGGCTAATAGCGTTAGGAACCACCGCTTCTTCGCCCTTACGATACCTTACGTCTAGCGAATGATCTTAGAACTCTTCGACCTAGCGGGCTAAGCGCTTACTATATTGTCGGGTGCTCTGCAAGTATTGTAGGCCCTAGTGGTCGGTAAGCATAAGCGTCTTAGTCCTATTTTCAATGTAATTGTGCTAAGTCCTAAGTGCTTCCTTGATCGCTAGTAACTCCTTCTTATAGACCGGGTAATTAAGCTCGGCACCCGTTAATTTACGGCCGTCGTACGCTACTAGGTGCGGCTTCCTGTCTTCACTAAGCTAGGAGAGGACGTAGCCGATAGCCTATTCGGAAGCGTCCGTTTTAATGATATACGGTTCTTCGCGTCGCGGTTACATAAGCACCGGGGCGTCTACGAGTAAGCTCTTTAGCTTACGGAAGGCATACTCGCTCTACTCGGTCTAAGTGATCGGACGGAACTTCTTCTGCCGAAGGTCCGTATTATTCTTCTTAAGTATCTCGTGAAGTAGTGTAGCGATATTGGCAAAGCCCTTGACGAAGCGTCTATAGTACGTGTAAAGCCCTAAAAATTGGCGAAGCCTATACACGTCTTTAGGTCTTAGCCACGTCTTAATAACGTTAAGCTTCGTAGGCACCGCTTCTACCTTGCTATTGCCGATAATATAGCCATAGAACTCTAGTTCCTTCGTGGCAAAGATACACTTCTTCGGCTTAGTATATAGCTTTTGGCTTCGTAGCCTTTTCAACACTTACTTAAGATCTTTAAGGTGCTTGTCGAGGCTATCGGAGAAGACCAAAATGTCGTCTAAGTATACTAGTACGCACTCGCTAAGCAACCCTCGTAACGTCTTATTCATTATTGTTTAAAAGGTTGCTAGTACGTTATAGAGGCTAAATAGCATAGCCTTCTATTCGAACTTACCCTAAATAGTGTTGAAGGCCGTTTTCGGTATAGAATCCTTGGCGACTCTTACTTACCAATATCCCGAAGTAAGGTCTATCTTCGTGAGATACTTGGCACGTCCCACTAAGTCGATTAATTCTTAGATCTTCGGTAGGGGATACCCGTTTTTCTAGGTAATTTTATTAAGTGCTCGGTAGTCAATATATATACGCTATTCTCCTCCTAGCTTTTTGATAAATATCACCGGGAATCCCTATAGACTTGACGAAACCTATATTAGACCCTTATCGGCTAGTTCGGTCACTTAGCGACGTAGCTCCGTGAGCTTTTCCTACGAGAGCGAGTAGGCACTAAGATTCACTAGAGCTACGTCTCTAGTGTTAATATTGTGGTTAAATACTCGCTCTAGCGGTAGCTGCTTCGGCAACTCGTCCGAAAAGACGTCCTAGTAACGGTTAAGTAACTACTTAACTCGCTTATTTATACGTGGCGGGGAGTTGCTCGCTTAGGCTATCTAGAAAACTATATACTCCGTTTTCTTATCGCGAAGATATCGTCTAACCTCTTTCTTCGATAGTAGGTTTAGCGCTTCGCCGCCGCTAGCAAGCTCCCTTTCTAACACTCCTTCTACTTAATAAGAGTGTCCCTACGTATCGCGAAGCGTTACTATACGATCTTTCTAGCCGATTTAAGGGTCAAAACGCTCGAGGAAGTCTAATCCTAGCACTATATCTATTGATATATCGAGAATCTAGAAGAGCTTCGGGGCTTGCCAAGTTCTAAGCGTCACTTAGAGCGTTAGGTAACCCTTAGTATAGCACTCTTCTCCGTTAGCGACGCGGACATTGAAGGCCTTACGCCGATCTATTCGTCCGCTAACCTACCGTGTAACACTTAGTGATATAAAATAATAACTAGAACCACTATTAAGCATTATTCGCGCCGGGACGGGGGAGCTTCGTGTAGCTGCCCGCCTAAGCGTCCCGTTTAAGTGTATAAGACGCTCGCCTATAGTATTTAGACGTCCGATCTTCTCTATCGAGGGGTGCTAAGCTTGGTAGAGGGCCTTTTCTATAGCAATTTCACCTTCCTACGCTTAGCGTCGCTAGGCCGCCTCTACTTACTCGAATTTCGGTAGTTTGTCCCCTTCGCTTAGTCGATCCGGAGGGATAGTAAGTCGAGACGTACTTACTAGCCCTATGCTTTTTCCGGTTGTTGCTGCTTCTTCGGGCAGTTACACGATATATAGCCCTTAGCGGAATAGTGCTAGTAAGCACCGTTAGGCCTACTTTGCACTGCCGTATTAAGGTCTATGGTATCTCCGCCCTTACTTGTTATCTTCCCCCTAGCGGTGTCTCCGTGCTTCCGGCGGTTATAGAAGCTTGGTCGACCCTATATAGCCCGTTCTCGCTTAATAGAGCCTAAGCTCTTGTCGAGATCCTAAATCTGTCTATACATTTTATCCGAGCTAGTTGCCCGATTAGTCTTCTAGAGCTATTCCTATTTTAGGTCGCTTCGTAAGTGTCCTTAGATATGTTATAAGAAGAGCTCCTTATTAAGCGGTTTAGATAGCCGAGCCGCTAAGTTGGAAGCACGCCCCTAAAATTCACGAAGCGACTCGCCGTCCTTCTAGTGATAGGCTTAGAACGCTATAAAGCGGTCCTATAAAGCCGTCGTCGGCTCGAAGTGCCATAATATCCACTCGCGGAAGGCTTGCCAAGTGGAAATAGCTTCGATTTGCTGTGCTTGGCTATTTCGTTCGTGGTTTTCCTACACCTTCTTGGCCTAGCTAACTAGCGCACCCGAAGCTAAGACGACTTTCTGGAAGTCGGTCTACCCCACGTAGCCCGTCTTCACTTCCTTCGCGAAGAAGCTCTCGCACTACGCTAACCATTCTTAGGCTGCCTCCGTTTTCTAGTTACTATTATATAGATAGTATTTCTAAAGCCGATCTTAGCTTTTCTAGTAGGCTAAGGCGCTTATAACTCGCGGGGTTTGGTTGCTTAGCTTAGGGCGCGAGGTTGCCTAAGATAGCAGCGTCACGACGATACTATTGATAACTTGGCGGAGCTTTATGTCGTCCTCCGTATTGGCCGGGAGGCCGTATGCTTGCACCGACTCCTTCGCTAGTTCCGGAAGGGCCTCATAACTCGTGTGGGGGTTTATGGCAAGCTACTCCTCTAGGTTCGTCGGTCTTAGAGGAGCTTAGGGAACCTAGGCTATTGGGTGTATCGGAGCTTCGTGGAAGCCTGCCGGCTCGTTGCGGGTGTTAGACATATCTATTGCCTACTTGCTATATCGAAAATGCTTCTAGTAAGCCGTGAATTCCTTCCGCAAGTGCCCTTTTTCTACTCGGTCACTTGCGTGTCGGCCCTAGGGTCCACCGTAACCCTAGGGGATGCTGATCCTACCTCTTGTGGAAGTCCTAGCTCGCTTGCTGACTGTTCGCCTAGCGGCTTAGGGAATGGGACCTCCGTGTAGGACCCCTAAATCGGCGGTAGTGAAGCCCGGTCACGAAGAGCTTCACCACCATGGCATTTCCTGGAGAGGATCTCGGATCTAGGGAATAGGAGCAAGCTGGCTTAGCCGCTTGGCCAAGCTCACTAGCTTCCTCTCGCCGTAGAAGGCGAGGCCTTAGCATGATATGCTACTAGATGAGATACTGAATGGATCGCATGGTTGTTATTACGTGAGCTAGCTAGCTGATTTAAGTTAACGTAGTGTAATTACATAATCCTCGCTTGCCGAAGCTGCCAACCTGGCTTGCTTGGCCCGACCAAGTAGGTGCCTTAACCGTAAGGCAACAACCAGGCTTGGAAACCCTGCCAAGCCCCAGGGATCACATGAGAGTAGTTAGATAGTCCTTGGGGGGTTAGAGCTTCTCTCCTCCCCCGTCCTTTTCTCCACCAATAATATCATCATATTATTGCTTCCTTCTCCCTTTATTAAGAGGTTATGACCCCTCTGCTCTGTTTTTGAGGCGATTCATAACACGCTAAGCTTCGCGCACCTAATCTAGGGCCGCTAAGCAAGCCGTGCCGCTGAAGGTAGGTCTGATCAACCTACCGGAAGCAGTGAACCCGCCCTACCCCTGAGCCCCGCACCTCCGAACCAACGAACGAATACTAGAAACAAAGAGAGATATATTAGACACTATATCCGATGCCGCCGCTATAGACCGCGGTAGAAATAACCGAAATACCCCGGGTGACGACTCGCGGTATCCTGATTTAGGTGTTGGAGATATCTCTAATATAGATGACGAGCCGATAGGTGTTACTATAGGCGCCGCCCGTTATCAAGGCAGCCGTCTACTAAAAATGACGAAATGTGAGCTGCTATCGATTAATAAGCTTACCGGCGAGGAAACAGACTCGTCGGATTGGGTAATGCTAGTAGAGAATTCTCTCTAGCCCATGATACTCGGAGATCTCATTAACGCTCAGATACTAAGACTAGAGGAGGAGGATCCACTCTATCGGAGATAGAATTTCTAGTTATTATCTATAGCTGTATAGATATATCTCTAGGTTGACAAGGACGTTAGAAGGGCCGCTAGTCATTAAGACGACCTAGTAACGACGAGACATCTCATTATGTCCTTTCAAACCCCCTTTTCCACTAGGAATGAAAGCTAGGTATGTTTAAAATATCTTAGATTAGAACTCGCAAGCTGACTAGTTCTCTCTAGAAAGGATTTTCTGTAGACACTAGTGAAAGTAACGTGTTTGTCCTTCTCGAGAAGCTGCTTCACTAGGAACAAGTATCAAGGTGTTACTAGGGGCGCCTTGAGGCTAGAATCAGTGGCGATTCTGTCGTATACCAAAGATTGAGCTGTCACTATATTCAAGTTGAGCGAAAGGTGGCTGGGTTAGAGTACGCTAAATCACAATATAAAGCCTCCTTACGTCTTGCTGCCGAAACATGCTAGGCAATATCTAATGATTTGCTTCTAGAAAGGGGTAGAGTTTAGGAGCTTGAAGCCCGTCTAGCTGATCTATATCTATCTATTGAGTCGATGCTCCATTGCTTAAACTAGAGTTTAAGGGGGTCCACCGAATCCATCAAAACTTACATCGCTCGACTTAACCATGGTGCGCGAGGGATATCTCGGTCAACTGTCGTCAGTTACCCGAGGCCTTCGGAAGCTCAAATGGTATTGGCTTTACCGCCCGGATATTGCAGATAACTTCGTTACTGATACTATCGATTTGGACCAAATCGCTAAGGACCTATCTCGCATTCAAGAGACTTTGACAGACTTAACTATTGAGGCAGGATCATATGGGTGGCCGAGTGATATCTATATGCCACCGCTCCATTTTAATGGTTCGTTCAATTTGAGCGAAATCCATATGCTAGAGAGAATCGAAATTCCGCTTCCATTCATGCTCGGATTTTCTCCATCGACTTCAAAAATGTTGCACCTCGGGGAAGCACTCCCAAAAAGCCTGGAATGGCTGACTGTGACCGACGATCTATGTTTTCAGGAGGAATGGGAATGGAATCTCGATACTTTCCACTTAGTGGGGGTTCTTCGATCATGGCTACAAGACTGGAGGAGATTCACACCTCGCCTCCGCGGATTTTGCCTATCGGGGGAGCAAGATTGGCAAGACGAGATGTTACATGGACTTGAAGACTTAGCTTCAGAATTCGGGGTTCAGATTCGAATAATCGAGAACGGAATTACCGTGTTCGGTTGAATGTCAACATACCAAGTCAAATTATGATCATGGTATTTCTGCTACAGGTATACTGACGGGCCACAATTAAACATCAAACTACGTCTGAGACAGTAGTTCCTGGCTGCCGCCAAAACACTATGGGATCCCCGCCGCATGTTTGAATCTGATCTTGCCGGATCGGGCCTTCTGCAAGGTTTTCCCGCGTGTAGGGCGCTGACGGCGTGGTATTATCCAGGACTCTGAAGCCCTCATTAGCAGTGTAAACATCGCACCCGAACCTAATCTGCAACTTTGTTAGTCCTTGGAAAGTACACACGAGGACATCGGATTCCTTACCTTGGGTGCGTTCGGGTCCTTGTCAGGCCCACATGGTTCCGTTTTCGCCCATCTGTTCTTGACTCCCTGGTACACAAATGTACCAATCCTCGCTTTTTGCTTTGCCAGCTTCACTGTGTTTTCCTTATAGTATAGGTAGGACCCCATCAGCTTTGCGCAATTGTCATTATTTTTGTGATACATGCGTTCCGGGTCCGAATCTCCAAAGAGTATCTGGCACATCTCTAGACTTCTGCCAACGGGTGTCGCCATTATCAAAGTCATAAGAGAAAGAGCTCTTGCGCCATTGGCACGCAAAGACCCAGCTTTCTTACGCGCGACGGATTACTAACATCGTCTCTTTAGTGGCACCGGCCTCAATGGAAATTGTTGGGGCGATCAGGCTCGTGGCTGCCAGGTCTTTATTCAGGGTGAGAACTGCAGTAAGTTATCAGTGGCAACGACATGTGGAATGCCTACCAGAATATTCGCAAAATTGGTGGCTGTGGCAAGTGCGGAACATACCACAGGGGTAACGGCTGTCTAGTGACCAGTGACTATAAATATCAATGCAACAACCACGGGTAGACTGAGGTGGCCGGCGTCTGGAGTTCAAATATGTGGGTTGGGTGAAGAAGGCTGCCCTTGAGGGCAAGAAAAAGGACATGAATAGACTTTTTATTTCAGCAAGCCAGTTGTATTTCAATAATTGAACATCTATAGAACGATGGATATCTTGCATTCAAATGAAGCCCTTTTCTCAATTTAAGAAAGATATTGTTCAACCAAATAAACAGTTGTCAACGTTCCCTCGGATAGAAGACGCTGTATTTGGGATGTTAAGGCAGCCCCCAGATCGAGATCCATTTGAAGCAGTAAATATTCTGTGAGTCACAGTGGTGAACCACGATGATGGGTGAGAAGGGAGATGATGGAGATATTGGAGGTTGAACGAAGTGGGGAGAGCTAGACACGGCATCTCCAGCTTACTGCGTGATTCCTGCATCACTTATCACCAACTAAAAGAGTCGCGTCGCGAGGTTGTCACAAATCCTCACCAGCCCATGTCATTTTAGGTCGCCCATTTCTCCATTCAAATTTGTTGGAGTATCAGGTGACCTCCTTGTTTGACCAGGACTTAGCTAGCTTCTTTTCTCTCTTTCTCCATTTCTTTTCCTCGGTTTCTAGTCTGGTCAATACAGACATATGTCATTTTTACGTGACTGAAACCTCTACAGGACAGAAGCCGCTTTCGGGCTGCGACTTGCCGTCTCAGCGTATAAGTTACCGCAAATAACCACGAGATAGCAATCACGTGATCGTGCAAGCGGTAGATATGTTGACATTCAACCAGTAGATCTTGCCAAGACAAATCTACTGTTCTACTTTCAACCCGTCTACCATAGAAGGACTCAGGATATATGAGGACGACCCTGTTGAAACATAACGGAGAAGAACGGGGCTGAAGTTGTTTCTTTGACAGATTCATGACATAGCAGAGTTGACCAAGTATAGATGCTTGGCAGTGGCCTAGGATGTGCATAGTAGACAAATTTACAGAGTACATGTACAGTATGATAATTGTCAATGGGGTATGAGGGTTTCTCTATAAGAATCAATTCTCGGATTGCTATCTAGTGTAGGTAGGTCTAGTGCAGATACGAAGGAGTCGTCCTGTGGAAATCTTTAATCATGTTAGCAATGATCGCATAGACTTGGCAAGAGAAACAAAGTCAAGAAGCTTCATCAGATAGCAGTTGGTACAATTTTTAGTCCACATTATAGTTCAGAACAGGTCTGTGTGAAAAGGTTGCTTCATCATAGAAGGGAGGGAGGAAACAGTTCAAACTCACGTTATTAGTAGTCGTCCCTCAACAGACAAAACAACGCTTGGTATTGCGATGATCGTATCGGAACAGCTGGGTCGAGCCAGGCTCATAGTATTTGAATCGCTGCTATAAGGCAAGCTTGACGTAACTTCATCATGCTTTGTCTGTTTGCCCTGGGTAAGAATTGGCGACAGTCCACAGCCAATGCTCAGGCTATGAACCCATTGAGCATTGATCGAATGCTAAAGACACAGCCACAAGGGCGAAAATCAAATCGAAGTGAATGAAGAAGATGAAGAAAAAAGAAAAAAAGCGGGAGCTCGCGAACTAAATACTGCCGAGTGGGAATTTGCATTGTTTGCACTGGCAATCAAAAAAAAAGTGACAGACGCGAGGTGCAATTTTGATTTCGCAGTTTTGCAGTTTCGTGTTTGTGAAGTATTATTCTGCAGATATCAACATCGTCATGGATGTGGAAAGCCCCAGACCCCAGGAGCAGAGTGCGTCATCTATACTTGACCACCCAAAAAGGCACTAATCAAGTTCTACAGCTCCTACCAAGTCGCCCTATGAGAATGTCCGCACGAACGGTCGAGCCTTCAACTCTGCCAACTGGCGCACAAAGGTCGAAAGCCCATCAGCGTCACCCTCGCGTCCCAGCAATGCCAGCCCCAGCACCACCAACACCTCTCGCGCAGCATTCAGCCGGCCCGGATCCCATGTCCCGCAAGCGATCTCAGATGGCCGACGCCTCTATGTAGGCAACATGCCTTACACGGCGAAGACGGAGGATGTGGAGGCGCTGTTCATTGCGGCCGAGTTCCCTATGTATGCGTGCACTTGAACCATGGCCAAGGACCCGACTTAATCCCCTTCCCACAGCGAGCGCATCGATATTGCCATTGACCCTTTCACCGGCCGAAACCCCTCCTACTGCTTCGTCGATTTGCAAAACAAGGAACATGCCGAGCGCGCCATGACCGAGTTGGATGGCCGGGATATGTTGGGCCGTCCTGTCAAGATCAAGCCTGGTGTTGCCAAGTCGGCAGAGCGGATCGCCAATCCTCCTTCGCCCTTTAGAACTGATCGCTGGCGCCAGCAGGATAACCCCAGTTTTGCCAAGGTTAACAGTGACTCTAGCCGTCGAGTCTATGTTGGTGGCCTGCCTCGGTTGACCGACCATGAGACTGTGCAGAGCAACATTAAGGCGTTTTTCAACGGGTTCTCTGTGTAAGTTTGGTGGCTTCAGTCGTGTGATCTATACTGATCCTGTG
>ERZ1673737.3444-NODE-3444-length-11969-cov-12.098456_pt1 | contig 11969 bp, 9 predicted proteins | sample MGYA00580211_ERZ1673737 | MGnify/ENA primary metagenome ERZ1673737 (study PRJEB41218, sample SAMN15661789) | gut metagenome | host: Homo sapiens | place: Canada: London | collected 2015-08-20/2019-03-30 | study: EMG produced TPA metagenomics assembly of... | reverse complement strand
CTGACCAACCTGCAGAAGATCAGCGGCCCGGATGCGGATAAGTACAAGGGCATCCCCACCGGGTTCCGCCTGCTGGATACGGTGCTCACCGGCCTTGGCCGCGGCGACCTCATCATCCTTGCGGCCCGCCCCGGTATGGGCAAGACCAGCTTTGCGCTGAACATCGCCACCCGCGTAGCCATGCAGCAAAAGGTTCCGGTGGCGATCTTCAGTCTGGAAATGACCAAGGAGCAGCTGACCAACCGTATCCTTTCTGCTGAGGCCGGCATCGACAGTCAGGCCTTTCGCACCGGCGCCCTGCGTGCTGAGGACTGGGAGTATCTGGCTCTTGCCACCGAAAAGCTGCACGATGCACCCATCTATATGGACGATACCTCCGGCATCACCATCACCGAGATGAAGGCCAAGATCCGCCGGGTGAATCAGGACCCCACCCGCCCGAATGTGGGCCTCATCGTCATCGACTATCTGCAGCTGATGACCACCGGCCAGCGCAGCGAGAACCGCGTGCAGGAGATCAGCTCCATCACCCGAAACCTCAAGATCATGGCCAAAGAGATGAACGTGCCCATCATCGCTCTGAGCCAGCTGTCCCGTGCGGTGGAAAAGCAGGGCAACAACTCCAGCCACCGCCCCCAGCTGTCGGACCTGCGCGACTCCGGCTCCATCGAGCAGGACGCCGACTGCGTCCTCTTCCTCTACCGCGACTCCTACTACGCCAGCCAGAACCCCGACGGCGCGGAGGTGGACGCCGACACCGCCGAGTGCATCGTGGCAAAGAACCGTCACGGCGAGACCAGCACGGTGCCGCTGGGCTGGGATGGCGCCCACACCCGCTTTATGGATGTGGACTTCAAACGCTGATGAACTACGAAGAGATCTTACAGACGGTGCGCGGCTTCTGCGCCCGGGAAAAGCTGCTGGACGGCAAAAAGCATCTCGCGCTGGCTGTTTCGGGCGGGGCCGACAGCATGGCCCTGCTCTGCCTCATCCGCCCGCTGGCCGAGGAAAGGGGCATCGCCCTCACGGTCTGCCACGTCAACCACGGCCTGCGGGGGGAGACGGCGGACCGGGACGAAGCCTTCGTCCGGGAGGTCTGCGCCCGGCTGGGCCTGCCGCTGCGGGTGTTCCACGCCGCTGAGCTGGAAGCCGAAGCAGGAAAGCCCCGGGCAGGGGAGGACTGGGCGCGCCGCCTGCGGTATGCCTGCTTTGAGCGGGTGCTGGCCGACGGGATAGATGCCGTCGCAACTGCCCATACTGGGAGTGACCAGGCTGAGACGCTGCTGTTCCGGCTGGCCAGAGGCACCGGCCTCCACGGCGCGGCGGGCATCCGGCCCAGCCGCCCGGGCTATCTGCGGCCTCTGCTCTGCCTGACGAGGGCCGACACCGAGGCCGTCTGCCGCGCCTGCGGCGAAGGCTGGGTCACCGACGAGACCAACGACGCCGACGACTACGCCCGCAACCGTCTGCGCCACGGCGCACTGCCCGCCCTCTGCGGGGTCAACAGCGCCGCCGAGCGCAATCTGGCCCGCTTCTGTGAGAAAGCTGCCAAGGCGGACGAATATTTCGCCCGGCAGGCGGATGCATTGCTGGCTTCGGCCCGGGCAGCGGACGCAGAAAGCCTGCCCGGCGGGGCGGGATACGCCCTGCGCAGCGGCCAGCCCGTGTGGCTGTCAGAGCCTTTGCGGCAGACCGACCCGCTCATCCTTGACATGGCCCTCCACAGCCTTGTGGAGCCGGTGCGGGACGCGGAGGAAAAATATATCCGCCTGCTGGCCGACCTTGTGGAAAAGGGCAGCGGCGCGGTGCAGCTCACCGACGCCGTCCGCTTCTGCGCCCGGGACGGCGTGCTCTGGCGGGAGGAAGCCGATAAAAACACCCGCCGACAGGGCGAAAAAGCGGACGGTCCGAAATTTGAAGTATCCCTGCCGGAGGGCGGCGATTATCCGCTGCCCGGCGGCAGAAAGCTGCATATCCGGGTGGTTTCGGCCTGTTTTGAAGAAAAAACACAGGGTGTTCATAAAAAAGACTTAAAAAATCAGGCAGATTATGCTAAAATAAACTCGATATGTCCTGTTCTGCGGCTGCGCTGCCGTCAGCCCGGCGACCGCTTCCGTCCGGCCGGGCGGGGGGTAGACCGGGAGCTGCGCAAATGGATGAACGAGGCGGGCATCCCGCCCCGGGAACGGGACACGCTGCCGCTGCTGGCGGCAGGCAGACAGGTGCTGTGGGTCTGCGGAGAGGGCTTTGCCGATGGGCTGGCCCCTGGGCCGGACACCGGGCAGCTGCTGCAGGTGGAACTAGAAAATTTTGGAGGAATCGAATCATGAGCATGCATGACGATATTTTGAAGGTCCTCGTTTCGGAAGAGGAGCTGAAAGCGAAAGTGGCTGAGCTGGGCGCTCAGATCAGCAAAGACTATGAGGGCAAAAACCTCGTTCTCGTCTCCATCCTCAAGGGCTCGGTGGTCTTTATGGCCGACCTGATGCGCGCCGTGAGCATCCCGTGCAGCATCGACTTCATGGTGGTGTCCAGCTACGGCGGCGGCAACACCACCAGCACCGGCCTCGTCAAGATCATCAAGGACCTGGACGGCGACCTCTCCGGCAAGGACGTGCTCATCGTGGAGGACATCCTCGACACCGGCATCACCCTGTCGAACCTCGTGCCGATGCTCAAGATGCGCAACCCGAACTCGGTGAAGATCTGCACCATCCTCGACAAGCCCAGCCGCCGCAAGGCCGACATCGCCCCGGACTACGAGGGCTTCGCGGTGCCGGACGAGTTCGTGGTGGGCTACGGCCTCGACTACGACGAGAAGTACCGCAACCTGCCCTACATCGGCGTACTCAAACCCAGCGTCTACGAAAAGTAAGAAATAAAACCAGAACTGGAGTTGATCCTTTTGCAACCTAAGAGACCTCGTATCAATCCGCTCATCCTCGCACTGGCGCTGGCCGCCGTGCTGATGGTCTGGTCGGTGATGGGCAGCGGGTCGGGCAGCACCAGCGGCTCGACCATGAGCTACTCCACCGTCGTCCATTACTTTGAGCACAATCAGGTCACGGCCTTCACGCTGGACCGCAACACCAGCGTCATCACCCTGAACCTGAAGGAAGGCGACCTGCCCCTGCCGGACGTCTCCTCCACCCAGAGCACGGTGCAGTCTACCGGCGGTCTGCTGAGCGGGATGTTCTCCTCCTCGTCGGAGTCCACCGGTGCAGTGCAGGAGGACGACGGCACCGTCACCGTCCGCTATAAACTGCCCTATGCCTACGTTTTCATCGAGAACGTGGACAAGTATATCGAGTCCTACGACGCGGCGAACCCCGACGCGCCCATGACCTACGACTACACCTCTCTCAAGGAGACCATCCCCTGGATGGAGATCATCTTCTATCTGGGGATGCTGGGCTGCACCGGCTTTTTGCTGTTCTCGATGATGCGGGGCGGCGTCGGCGGTGGCGGCGGCATCATGAATGTCGGCAAAGCCAAGGTCAAGGACGAGCACGAGAACAAGAAGACCGCCACCTTCGCCGATGTGGCCGGTGAGGACGAGGAGAAGGAAGAGCTGAAGGAAGTCGTCGAGTTCCTCAAGAGCCCGGACAAGTTCAACTCCCTCGGTGCCCGCATCCCCCACGGCGTTCTGCTGGTGGGCCCTCCGGGTACCGGCAAGACCCTGCTGGCCCGCGCCTGTGCCGGTGAGGCGGGCGTGCCCTTCTATTCCATCTCCGGCTCGGATTTCGTGGAAATGTACGTGGGCGTCGGCGCCTCCCGTGTGCGCGACCTCTTCGACAAAGCCAAGAAGACCATGCCCTGCATCATCTTCATCGATGAGATCGACGCGGTGGGCCGCCAGCGCGGTGCCGGCCTCGGCGGCGGCCACGATGAACGCGAGCAGACCCTGAACCAGCTCCTCGTTGAGATGGACGGCTTTGAGGCCAACGACGGCGTCATCGTCATGGCGGCCACCAACCGTGCCGACATCCTCGATAAGGCCCTGCTCCGCCCCGGCCGCTTCGACCGTCAGGTCTATGTCGGTCTGCCGGACGTCAAGGGCCGCGAGGAGATCCTGAAGGTCCACACCAAGAACAAGCCCCTCGCCCCGGATGTCTCCCTCAAGGTCATCGCACAGCGCACCGCAGGCTTTGCGGGCGCTGACCTCGAGAACCTCGTCAACGAGGCCGCTCTGCTGGCTGCCCGCCGCAGCCGCAAGGCCATTACGATGGAGGACATCGAAGAGGCTTCCATGAAGGTCATGGCCGGCCCCGAGAAGAAGAGCCGGGTCGTCACCCCCGAAGAGAAAAAGCTCACCGCCTACCACGAGGCAGGCCACGCTGTGGCGGGCTTCTACTGCAAGCACCACCCCCGTGTGCATGAGATCACCATCATCCCCCGCGGTCAGGCCGGCGGCTACACCATGTATCTGCCCGAGAAAGACCGCAGCTACGTCACCAAGGGCGAGATGTTCGAGGACATCGTGTCCAGTCTGGGCGGCCGCGTAGCCGAGCAGCTTATCCTGGACGACATCTCTACCGGTGCGTCCAACGACCTGCAGCAGGCGACGAACATCGCCCGCCAGATGATCACTAAGTACGGCTTCTCCGAGCGCCTTGGCCCTGTGGTCTACGGCACCTCTCAGGAGGAGACCTTCCTGGGCCGCGACCTCGGTCAGGGCAAGGGCTACAGCGAGACCACCGCTGCTGAGATCGACAGCGAGATGCGGGACATCATCGACGAGGCCTACGAGACCTGCCGCCGCACCCTGACGGAGCATATCGACCAGCTCCATGCGCTGGCACAGGCCCTGATGGAGCGCGAGAAGCTGAACGAGAAGGAGTTCAACGCCGTGATGGCAGGCGAGACCCTGCCCCAGCGTGAGGACCCCGACGCAAAGCCCGCCGAGGCTCAGCCCGCTGTCCAGCCTGTGGAACAGGCCGAGACCGCAGAGGCTGCGGAGCCTGCCGAAGCTGCTGAGGCAGTGGATGCCGCCCCGCAGGAAGCCCCGGCCCCCGAAACGCCGGATGAAGGCGAAGCCAACCAGTAAACCAAGAGAAAGGGGAGAGTGTTGTGGAGGAAAATTTTGAACCGGTCGCGCGGACACGGGCCAACTATTACACCCCGGGCAGCCCGGTGCAGTTCGTCTGCGTGGAGCTGCTCAAGGGCGAAGTCAGCGGCGAACACGCGGTCTGTCTGACCTTTAAGAACATTTCCCGCGTGACCCTGACGGCACTGGAGATCCACTTCAAGTGCAAGGGCGTGGACGGCGTCATCCTCTGTGAGGACGAGTTCGAGTACCGTGACCTTACTGCAAAGCCCGGCGAGAGCTTCGGCATGGACGATGCCGTCTTCGTCACCCAGAAGGCCATCACCAGCGTGGACGTCACCCTGCGCAATGTCTACAGCGGCAGGAAGGTCGTCCACCTCGAGAGCATCAAGCGGGTGCGCCTGCCGGCCCCCCGCCGCCTGAGCGTCGAGATGCAGAAGGCCCTCGAAGCCCGAATGAACCGCACCGACATGAAGTTCATGCCCCAGGTCTTCGAGAACGGCTGGTACTGCGCCTGCGGTGCCTTCCACCCGAAGGAAGAGGATACCGTCTACTGCTCCGAGTGCGGCAGCGACCGCATCCTTTTGCAGAACGCGCTGAACACCCTGCTGCAGCCGGAAGCCCCGGTGCGCCAGCCCGAGCCACAGCCTGCGGCCCAGCCGGTACGCCCCGCCGCGCCTGCGGAGGAGCCCACCCGTATCGTGGGTGCGGCGCAGGAGGAAGCCACCCGTATCATCCCGCCCCGGGCGGCGGAGCCTGCGCCCAGCTATGCGCCTGCCGCTGAGATGGACGCGACCCGCGTGGTGTCCCGCGCCCCGGAGCAGGAGGCGACCCGCGTCCTGCCCCGCCAGCCGGAGCCGGTGCGCCCGGCCAAGTCCTTTGCGCCGGACGAAGAGGTGGAGAAGTACGGCACCCGTGTGGTACCCTCGAGTCCCGCCGCCGCGCCGTCCCGCCTGCAGGCAAAGCCGCTGGACGAGGAGGACGACTGCGAAGAGGAAGACCCCCGTGACAGCATCGCTGAGACGCTCATCCGCTGGGTGCCGCCCATCACCGCCATCGTGTGTGCGGGCATCGCCCTGTGCGGCTTCGTGTATTCTCAGTTCATGATGTAAAATAGGATGTACGGCGGAGGAGGCAGAGGCTTCCTCCGCTTTTAATTTAAGGAATAACCTCTCCGTCAGCGCTGACGCGCTGCCACCTCTCCTATCGAGGAGAGGCCTTGGCATGGCGGAAAAGCTTTATCTTTTCGCCAGAGGCTCCCCTACTAGGGGCAACAACGACGACCGCCGCCAGTGGCGGAAACAGGGAGTCGCTGTTGGGGCCGCGGCCAGCAAGACGCAAGCAAAGCGCTGCGGATGCTGGGTGCCGCAACCCGGGCAGTGGCACGCCGTAGGCGTGACGGAGAGGTTTAACAAGGAGAGATGATTATGCCTGACGAAGCTTTGCAGGCCGCGTTCGAGATCAAAGCGGCCTGCGACGACATCAGCCGGAAGCTGCTGCGCTGGCACTGGGAGGAAAAGCCCGGCGCTCACAGCGTGGACGCCCTGCTGAAGCATCTGGCCCAGCGCCAGAAGGAGAGCCCCGACTACTACGAGCGCCTGCCGGAGCTGAATGGCCGCACCGGCTGGCAGCAGCTGGATACCACCCTCTGTATGCGCATCCTGCTGGACCCGGAAAAGGACGCCGCCCGGCCCCTCGACCTGCTGGGCAATACGCCCCACCCGGCAGCGGCCCGCCGCGCCTGCAACGCGGTGCGGATGGCCCGCAACGAGGCCGCCCACGCCTCCGACAGGACCGCAGCCGCACAGGCGGCGATCCGGTTCAACGAGGCCGTGGAGGAGCTGGAAGCGGGCTATGAGGGAACGGCCCTGACTACCGGCGACCTCGAAAAGTATTACCGGATGGCGGAGGAATTTCTGTCCCGCTGCGGCGCGTCGGAGACCATCGAGCCTCAGAAGAAGGCTGAGGACGAAGCGCCCCGCCGTCAGAAGTCCCAGAAAAGCGGCAGCACCTCCCGCAAGCGCCAGAGCGGCGGGAATCGTGCCGCTTCGGGTCGGGGGACATCCAGCCGCAGCCGGAATACCTCTGGCCGGAACAGCCGCAGCCGCCAGAATATGCAGACCACGGCCCGCCGCAGGAAGCGTCAGCGCACCCAGAGCCGCGCTCTCACCGTGGTGCTGCTGGCCGTCGTCCTGCTGGGCCTGCTGGTCCGGGCCTGGACGATGGGGCTGATGAAGTGATACGCTCTACTGAGGTAGATCATGTGATGAAGTGACCAAAAAATAACGTACTATAATGATTAAACGTCACTTTATCAATTTGACAAAGTGACCCTGATTGATAAAGTGACCCACTTTATCAGCAAGCCTCAGTTTATCACCTTGATAAAGTGGGATTTTAGACGATGCTGCGTGTGAAAAGTGTCACTTCCTCAGATAACGCGCGGGTCTCAGAGAAAGTTCTCTGTAGTCCGACCTCTCCGTCAGCGCGAACGCGGCCAAAACTGCATACAATAGCCCTATAACCGTTTATATGGGAAAGGAAACAGGCAATGGAGCTGAATTTTTATACCCTCTGCGTCATCTATCTGGTCTACTCGTTCCTCGGCTGGGTAGCCGAGACGGTGGTGGCGACCATCAAGGGCCGCGCCTTCGTCAACCGCGGCGTGGCGTCCGGCCCGTTCTGCTTCGTCTACGGCACGGCGGCTGTGCTGATGGCGGTGGGCTTTGCCGACCTGCGCTCGACGCCGATGGCCCTCTTCCTCGGCTGTATGGCCAACGCCACCGTGGTGGAGTGGGTGACGGCCAAGCTGCTCGAGAGGATGCACCGTCGCCGCTGGTGGGACTACTCGGATAAAAAGTTCAATCTGGACGGCTACGTCTGCCTGCAGTACTCGGTGCTCTGGGGTCTGCTGGGCATGGCAAGCGTGCTGTGGGGCAACGTCCTGCTGCTGCGGCTCTGCGCCCTGCTGCCGGGCTGGCTGCTGCATATCGGCGTCTGGGCGGCGATGACGCTGGCCGTCCTCGACCAGCTGGGCGCAGCGCTGGCCATCAACCGGTACGCCGCCAGCCATCCGAGGCTGGAACAGCTCAACCTCGAGCTGGAAAAGCACTCGGACAAGCTGCGCCAGCGGCTCATCGCCCATGTGGAAAAGCGTATCCAGCGGGCTTACCCGACCATCGTCCAGCCCGAGCCGGCTGCTCAGAAAGAAAAGGCCCTGAGCTTTGGCGACCTCGTCTGGCTCTTCGTCATCGGGGCTTTCCTCGGCGACGTGGTAGAGACGCTGTTCTGCCGGGTGACGGCGGGCGTCTGGATGAGCCGCTCGAGCCTCGTGTGGGGACCCTTCAGCGTGGTGTGGGGTCTGGCGCTGGTCATGGCGGCGGTCCTGCTGCGGGGCAGCGAGGAGCGGAGCGACCGCTCCATCTTCCTGTTCGGCTTCGTGATGGGCGGCGTGTATGAGTATATCTGCAGCGCCGTGGGTGAGCTGCTGTTCGGCGTCATCTTCTGGGACTACAGCGGCTTCAAGTTCAATCTGGGAGGCCGTGTCAACCTGCTCTACTGCTTCTTCTGGGGCATCGCGGCGGTGGTCTGGATCCGGTACGGCTACCCCCTCGTCGCAAAGCTGATGGCAAACCTGAAAAAGCACATCCTGCCCTGGATGACCGTGGTGCTGACGGTGTTCATGGCCGTGAACATGGGGCTTTCGGCACTGGCGCTGGCCCGATACGACGCCCGCACCAGCGGCCTCGCCCCGGCGAACCGGCTGGACGTCTTCCTCGACGAGCACTTTGATAACGCCCGGATGGAGCGGGTGTACCCCAACGCCAAAAAAACCGGCTGACCCGGCAGCCATAAACGCAAAAAAAGCACTGCACCCGCCCGCTTTTGGGGAGTGCAGTGCTTTTGGTTTGTTCAGCCCTTACTGAGCGGCAAAGACCTTTACCTCGTCCTTGTCCATGAAGGCGGCACCGGCAAAGCCTGCTGCTTCCAGCTGGCCCAGCTGCTTGCCGAGCTTCTTGCCCTGAGGCAGGACGGTGACGTTGTAGGTATCGCGCAGGGCAGCGGCCCTGCTCAGGACGGCGGTGAAGTCGGCGTCCTTACCGTAGAGCAGTGCGATCTTCTGCTTTGCGCCGGGGATCTGATAGCCCTGCTCGAGCAGGATGCCGCAGACGCGCTCGAAGCCGATGGAGAAGCCGACTGCCGGCACCTGAGTGCCGAGGAACTTGCCCACCATGTTGTCATAGCGGCCGCCGCCGGCGACTGCGCCGCTGAACTGCGGGCAGGTGATCTCAAACACCATGCCGGTGTAGTAGCCCTGACCGCGCACGAGGCTGGGGCAGTAGGCCACCTGATAGCGGCCTGCGGCCATGGCGTTGGCGGCAGCGAGGACGTACTTGAGGTCGTCGGCGATGGCGGGGTCTGCGCAGCGGGCGGCCACGGCATCCAGCGTCACCTCACCGGCGGCGATGAAGTCGGCCAGTGCGTTGACCGCGCTCTCGGGCAGCTGCTTCTCAAGAAGCTCGGCCTTCACGCCGTCGGCACCGATCTTATCCATCTTGTCGAAGGTGATGCAGACGGAATCCAGCGTGTCGGCGGCAAAGCCCATGCTCTCCAGCATCCCGCGGAGGATGCGGCGGTCGTTGATGTTGACCGTGAAGCCGGTGAAGCCGATGTTCAGCAGGGCACGGGTGGTCACATCGATCAGCTCGACCTCGGCGTTGGGGGACTCATCCCCCAGAATGTCGATGTCGCACTGGACGAACTCCCGCAGACGGCCCTTCTGGGGGCGTTCGGCGCGGAAGACGCGGTCGGTCTGGATGACCTTGAAGGGGTGGGGGAGCTTGTCCTTGTTGGCGGCATAGAAGCGGCTCAGGGGCAGGGTCAGGTCGTAGCGCAGACCCATATCGGAGAGCTGCTTGGGGTCGCCGGATCCCAGTGCGCTGGTCAGCTTATCGCCGCGCTTGAGCACCTTGAAGATCAGGTTCAGGTTGTCGCCGCCGTCGGACTTGTCGAGGTTCTCCATATCCTCCAGCATGGGGGTGGAGATGCGCTCGAAGCCGGATGCGCGGTAAGTCTCGAGAATTTTGCCCTGAATGTAGTCGCGCAGGGTCTGCTCGTTGGGCAGAAGGTCGCGCATACCTTTTAAGGCCTGAGTTTTCATAATAGAGTCCTCTTTCTGTATAGCCCTCTCAGTCGCGGATGGCAGATACTGAGCCTAACCTCTCAGTCTGCTTCGCAGACAGCTCCCCTACTAGGGGAGCCTCTGGCGAAGAGATAAAGTGTTCCGAAATGCCAAAGCCTCCCCTCGATAGGGGAGGTGGCACGGCGGAGCCGTGACGGAGAGGTTTAGGCACAGAAGCAACGCGACGAAAGAGATGATTTTTATGATACCCTTCTAATTATAAAGGATACTGTCTTTTTGTCAATCGAAAAGGACACACTATTCTCTGAGGTGATGCACGAAATGCAGAAAACAAGACCCTGGGCCATCCTGGCGGCGGGCGCGGCCATCCAGGTATTGACAGGCCTGCCCGCTGCGTGGGGCGTGTTTCAAAGACCCGTCATGGAGGAATACGGCCTCAGCGAGCAGGGGGCAGGCTATGCCTTCGGGGTGCTCATCGCATTTTTCGGCATCGGGTGCGTCATCGGCGGCTTTCTGCAGGATAAGCAGGGGCCACGCTTTGCAGCTTTGTGGGGGACGGGCCTGCTCTGCGGCGGATTCTTCGCGGCGGCGGCTCTCCCGGCAGAGAAGGGGAGTGCTTTTTTCGGGGTGTTCAGCATCCCGGCGGGGCTCGGCACGGCCTTTCTCTATCCGTCCATCCAGTCCTGCGCCCAGAAGTGGTACAAGGGCCGGAAGGGCCTCGCCACCGGCGTCATCGGGGGCGCAGTGGGGTTGAGCGGAGCGTTCCTGACCGTCTTTGTCCGCACGGCGCTGCGGGGCTTCGGGCCGGTGCAGGGCATCCGGGGCGCGTTCTGGGCGCTGGGTGCGCTGACCCTGCCGGTCTGCCTCGCGGGCAGTGCATTGCTGACCGACCCGCCGCCCGAAAAGCCTCAGCCCAGCCGGCAGGGAAAGGCTAAGGCCGCGCCGCCCCTCGACCTCTCGCCCCGGCAGATGCTTGGCACGCGGCAGTACTGGCTCTGCGCCGGAGCGGTCTGCTTTTCCACCCCGGCGGTGCTACTGTTCAGCCCCATCATCCTGAAGCTTGGGATGGAGCGGGGGCTGGACGAGAGCGCCGCCCTCTGGGCCGTGGTGCTGGGCAGTGTGGGCAGTGCGGCCGGACGGCTGCTGATGCCCCTGCTCAGCGACAAGATCGGCCGCCGCCCCACCGACCTCATCCTCTTCGGCGTGTCGCTGGGGCTTTCGGCGGCGTTCCTGTTCGCCCGGGGGTGGGCCGTCGTGGCGGTGTATGCCGGGCTGACATTCTGCTACTCGGCGCTGGCGGCGGTGCTGCCCGCCCTCTCCACCGATCTGTTCGGCCTGCCCCATGCCGGGGTGAACTACGGCTTTCTGGCGCTGGGCCAGAGCGTGGGAAGCCTTTTGTTCCCCTGCATCGCTGATTTCTGGGGATTCGGGCAGGGGCGGCACATCCTCGCCATCGCGGGTGCAGCGGCGGGCTTCGCCTGCATCTGGGCCGTCACGCCGGTGCGGCGGGAGCCGCAGAAAAAACCGAATTGAGAAGTTGCGCTCCTGCGCAGAAAAACGAAAATGGAAAAAAGATTGCGAAAAATTTGTCAGAAATGACTTGCAAATTGGGCCAACGTCCTCTATAATAAAATTGTGCGTGGTAGTACCGGGAGAGGCGCTGAAAAGAGAGCGGCACGGCCCGGTCAATGCAAGGCGGCAGGGGAGAGAAGCTTCTGCCGCACGGCATCAATTTGTCAAAAGGAGAGTATGATTATGACCTATTCGCAGCAAGTACAG
>ERZ1673737.3443-NODE-3443-length-11970-cov-4.303987_pt1 | contig 11970 bp, 9 predicted proteins | sample MGYA00580211_ERZ1673737 | MGnify/ENA primary metagenome ERZ1673737 (study PRJEB41218, sample SAMN15661789) | gut metagenome | host: Homo sapiens | place: Canada: London | collected 2015-08-20/2019-03-30 | study: EMG produced TPA metagenomics assembly of... | reverse complement strand
ATGAAATGCCTGCTTCGCCAAGCATGAAGCTCATGATCAGCATTGAACCTACCATATATAGTATAGGTCAGGAGAAATGCTTCTCATTAAATAGGATCTCTCTTTCATAGAGGAGAGATCAGACCTAAACAACCTCGTTGGCCTTGACTACTGCTTCCTAGTATCATTCATCGTATCTCCAGTTTCAACAGCGTAGGCGTTAGAAGGGGTTGAGGCTCCTAACACTGCTCTTGGCATTTGTATCTCAATTGATTGATTGTCTTCTTTCCCATCTTGAATACATTTCAAGTGGCTCAAAGGATGTGTTTAAAGGAGACCTCAAACTTGTTTGACAAAGAGCTTTTTGTGCTGGTCGCTGTGCGATCCACAATCGCACCCTTAGTAGGAATAGAGAAATGCTTGGAGTTTCGGGGGTTCTCCCAGCCCCACGGTTTGGAGTTAGTTTGCGCCTAGGGTCAGGCGGAGGGCTGGAGATACTGGCCCTCTAAATGTTTCTTATGAGGTCTACTCTCTAGCTTAGTGTCTTTGATGAAGGGACTCTTTTGATTAAGACTTGCCGACTCACATTAGAGAAGTCTAATCTGAGAAAGCTCACTCTATGGTCTCCTCTAGAAGCTGGATTTGGTGTTATGAAGTGTATGGTAATCCCGTGCTGCTTGCCGTTCACGTGGATGTAGTGAGCCATGTTTTGTGTTGCTATAGTAAATCTAGAAGATGTTGTTCTTATGAAGTTCACATTATGCCATGTGATTCCATAACAAATTTATTTTTAGTACTGTATGCTTTTAGCACGGGTCCCTATTGGAGCGGTACATACAGTGAATGGACATTTTGGATGAATATACATCCATTGAACAAGTGAGCGAAAAGAAAGACTCTGTTAGTCAGGCTATCAGTTTATTCGCTTGCAAAAGAGAAGCATTCATCTATTTCTGGGCAAGAATGAAAGGTGAGCCATTTCGGACTATGGGGCCACAGCCTTGGGGACAGTGACTACGGTTTAGGAGTCAGTATGTGGGCAAGCCAGTGATCAAGTGGCGCACACTGATTTCACGGTGGAGTGGGTTATGTCGACCAGTGATGAAACCCTGGCTACAGTTCAATGCCAAGGAGCTATGGAGGGCTGTGGTTCTTGAGACAAGGGCCCAGAGCAGCTGTGGGCCCACTATCTTCGGGCTGTGGATGTAAGTTCATGGACGTACATCCACAACTCTCGAACTGGCGCAACGGCTTAGTGGCTTCAAGACACGCTGACTTCTACATCACCAAGGCTGCAGCTTCACGCTTCTTTGATCTAGCTACGAGTTCTCTTCAGACTCAGAGTAACGCTAGACCGGATTAGGTCGACGCTAGGCATACGCTAAGTGGGGACCACGGAGCGGGACGGACGCGCCTCAGGTACACCAATCACAGGCATTAAGCCCGGAGACCGGAGGCTAATCGGATCACCGTTTGCCTACCTTGGCAGGTAGCACGTTTTATGATACATGGTATGTATAAGGGTAATAGTATCTTGATCTAAGTTTGTAAATCTCGTTATGCTAGTCTCTTTTAGTGCCTATTAGTTGTAAGTCGAGGGTGTTGGAGAGGGTGGAGAGTCGAGAGGGTCCAAAACTATGACTTTCGAGGGTCTTACATATTGACCCCAACTCCCTTCTCCTTTTCGAGGAATGTCAAAAAGGTTCATGCGAGGTACAGGGATCGGACATATGCACCAATCCGAGACTTCTTTTATGCAACAATGACGCCCGTCATCACGTAGGTGATGTTCAGCTTGCTGATGTGGATACCGAGTTGGGAAAACTATAAGGCCCGACTTTAAAACAAGTTACGGGGCTTCTATTCTCCTGGCGATGTTCTTCTTGGTAGGAAATATGGCGGAAAAGTGGACATGGTTACGTGAGGCTGAAATGATTCCGACAGTACAACAAAAGACTTGGTGGGTGCCTGGGTTATAGAAAATAGAAAATGCGCGCGATTTTTCGGAGGGTGCTCGCCAATAATATTCAATAGAGACCCTACGTTGTACCGTTACATCCCTTTCTCCGTCGCCCTAAATCATAGTAGTCTGGGCGGGGATCGACCCTTTCCGATATTAAGTGGAATCAACCCACACTGGGACTCTGTCCGGAGCTTGGATTGGCCAAGCCCTCAATCCGGTCAAAGATCGACTGCTGGCTTGGAGCCACCCGTCCGCATCAGATTCCTTTAGCGAATGCTCGGGCCCAATGATAATATGTCCCTTGTTTAGTGTCTCGTATTCTCCATCGCGAATTTCGTGATTCGGTTTACGTACAGAATCCCACCTGCGCAATGTCGTGTATGCACCTCATGCCTCGGCTCCCATGCCGCGTTTTCGAGCCGTGAGAGACGGCCAACAAAGCCTACAACTCTTCGATACCTTGTGTTCATCTCCTGATATCTCACATTAGAAAGAAAGAAAGATACTCAACTTCTCTCCCGGGCCACTATTGACGTCAAAAATTGATTTCTAAATGACTGCGAGTTAATCAGTGCAGATGAGCCGATCCACCCCCGCGAGTCTGCCGCAAGTGACATCTCCGGTGAATCCCAGCTACGTGGAGGATGAAGAGCCCCCCACCATCAAAGGCAAGAGAAGGCCATTTGGCCCCAACAAGCGAGAGAGATGCCAGCGACTCAAGACAATTAGAGCGTGCGACATTTGCAAAGAGAAAAAGACTCGCTGCAGCGGGACTCGTCCATGTGCGCGTTGCCACCGACTGTCGTTGGTCTGTGAATACGAAACGACCTACTCCAGGGGACTCGGCGCACCACCACCGTTGGAGCTGACCTTCGACGAGCAGCCGGACGTGCAGCAGTACTTTAAACATGACGCGAGTTTCCCAACATCCATTCAACAGCCCGTCCAGCATGACGCTGCTCATCGTGCTCCTACGCGCAGTACCGATCTATTGACCGCGGACTTCCAGGGAGGCTACCTAGACTTGGCGTCAGGAACCTCGTTTATCAACCGGATATGTCAGCGCCTCAACCAAGATAAGACGCCGTCCACCGGGGACGTGAGCGTGTCGGACGGGTTCCATGGTGAACTCTCAGGCAGCCCATCTGTCACTAGGTTTGGGGACAAGCCGTATTCAAGCCTCTACAAGCTTGATTTCACCCTTCCTCCGTTGGAGAGAGCACTAGAGATCGTCGAAACATACTTTGAATATGCCGTTGTGACCTACCGGTTCTTGCATCGCGGTCATGTCGAGCAATGGCTTCGTCAGATCTACCAGAGCAACATTTCGGCGACGAACCCGCCCACAGACCTAATGGTGGGCCGGTGCTGTATTGTGTACAGCGTTCTTGCGATTGGTACACTTTATGAGAGGCGAACTCCTGAGTCCGACGTAGATTATGATGAGCAGAGGTAAGCCCGAAGTTGGCGCATTGGTCTCCCAGTCCACTTGCTAATTACCTGAAGCGAACGCTGGTTTGCCCTCTCCAAGCGGATGTCGTCCATTGAGTCGGGCGCACCACAGCTGGAGACAGTACAAGCCAGACTGAACCGAAGTCTCTACCTACTGGCTTCGTCCCGAGCCAGTGAGTGCTGGTTCGCGTTCGGTACCACCGTTCAGTTCTTGACCGCTCTTGACTTACATCGCAAATGGCCGTCCACTATGGTCGAGGAGGGTAAGGGCACATACATAGAGCAAGAACTTCGGAAGCGAACCTTTTGGAGCGTGTACACGTTGGACAAGTATCTGAGCGTGATGTTCGGCCGACCACGGTTGCTGCACGATGAGGATGTTGATCAAGAGCTTCCGGACGAGGTGACGGATCAAGACTTGTTGATCAATGAGCCGAGCATGCGATCTGGCGTGCCCGATGATGCGATGATTGCATCCGTACTGCATTACCGGTCCGTCTCTGAATTGAAGCATTATTCGAAGAGTAATCCAATTCCAGCTAACAATTAGCAGACTCTCACGCGTGCTGGCAGATATTTCAAGGAAGTTGTACACCGTCAATCCGTCGGGAGGGTCCCCTTTCGAGGCGGCCATTCTATTAACCCTCGAGTTAGAACGATGGAAGGAGGTCGCAGCCCTATTGATGGATCGCTGGCGATCTCAGATTCAGCAGCTCGCCTACTCGCACGCAATTATTTACATCACGCGATTATTTCTCTTGAATGACTGCAAAGATATTCCGCAATCGAGCGTCGACACTTATGTTCACAAATGCATCGGGGCCGCCGAGGAAGTAATGACTATCATCAACGGACTCGCCAGCCGAAAGGCTCTCATCCATGGGTTTTGGTTCACCCATTACGTGTGCTTCTGTGCCATTACCGTGGTGTACATCCACATCATCAAACAGCATCAAGCGTCGGGCGATCCATCAAGGAAGGTGGAAAACAGCAGTCAGCTGCAATATCTGTTCAGCCTCGCAGAGACCTGCCAACAACATCTAGGTAAGGCCACCTGCCGGAGCAGTCCCAACCGACGCTACGGCATTATTCTGGAGCAGTTGCGTCTTCAAGTCCACCGACAAGTCGTCTCCAGTCTCCGACCAGGCGTTCAAATGGAGACAGAAGAAAATAGCCACAAGAGCCTTTCCAAAGCAGACAGTTTCCTTCCGCCGAGCTTCCATCCCGCGCCTGTTACCGCCGTCTCCCCGAAGCCCAATATGGCATTCGACGCACTGCCCGCCGACCTCTTTGCCTCTCCCCTTGTGGACGACTCATTCAAGTTATATGATAGCTTTGGGTTCCCAGACAGCTCTGATACTTCAGCCTGGTGGGCACAACTAGACTCCTGGGTAAGCTTGGTCATCACTTTTGTTGTGTCAAGCAAGCTGACCTGTTTTAGGCGTACACTGATCTTTCCGAGGAACCGTCCATCTTCCGGTTTTAGAGCATACTACGGTCTTGTACTAGATTTCGTATCGATCGCGTGAAGTTATTTAACGTGACCTTCTAGCATGAATGCCTAGGCGACCTGGTTATACGCCGATTGTGGCTATCGAGCCTTGTAGAGGAGAGGATCAAAGCCATTCCTATCTCACCTTGTGAATCTAGATATCAATGAGAGCATGAAGACCTATCTCTAGCATACCTAGCCTTTCTCCGGTAATATCAGTACCTTCTTCTATTTCTTTCTTTCCTTCACTGCTCCATAGCCTGTAGAGGAGTTGACAATGAATCCATTGTAGTTTCTGCTACTCATTAAATGTACACAGAAAAGAAGTGCACAACTTGCTATGCTCGAAAAATGGTTTATATAAGTTATATAACAACGAGGCCGCTGCAAAAAAAGACGTTCAATATATCAGGTTAAATTCTTCGGTAGGTGAGTAGCCTTGAATTCATTAGTCGGTTGGTTGAACACCAGTAATACATTTTCGAATTATTGATTGTCTTACGAGCATTGTAAAGTCCATTAAAATCAAAGTTTCATCATTGTCCATTTAGTCAAGGGCCTGCCTGGTTTTTTATGTGTAGGTGTGTAATCGGCCTAACTTCCTAGGTACATCTCTCTATATAAATTCGTATCCAATATCATCTTTCGGCTCTCCACTTCCGTCAACCGTTCCCCCTTTCATGAGGTAGTGTTATCCAATGTTCAAAATTCATAATCCACGGCTGCAGCCACGAATTTAACCAGCAAAGCTGCCAGTAACAAAGACCTTCTCGTGCTTCATTAGCAAGCTGCAGACCAAGCAAATGGCTCCCGCAGCGATAATGGGCACGTAGGCCAACTGGATCGCCCCGGTGATACCATGAATTGCGGCTGCATATTCCTCGGAACTCGCAGAGTGGAGGAGCTGGCTCCCCACGCCCGAGATTGCATTGGATATCTCGTCCTCACTGGCCAGGGGGAACACCTGCTTCAGGGCCTGTTGCGCGAAGTTCACGAACAGGGCGCCGGAGATACCCGTGCCGAAGACGATCCCCATCATCTGTCCGACCGTCATGAAGCCCACGCAGAAGGGGATCTCCTCTGGCTTGACCTTCATCTGTGCGATCGCGAAGCCGGCCTGGCAGAAACAGCCCACGCCGGTGCCCAGGATGATAGTGTAGCCGTAGATTTTGGCGTCGGATGTGTGTTCGTCCACGGTGTCTGTTTTGTAGCGAGGCTTGTTAGGGCGTGTTTCGTGGTAGATAGGGAGTACATGCGACGGAGGACTTACAGAGGAGGACACCGCCGATTAACTCGAGAGCAGCGCCGCAAATGTACCAGGGGTAGTAGTAGCCGGTCTTGCCCATAAACTGACCGTTGACCAGGTTGAAGGCGACCAAGAGCAGAATGAAGGGCAGGAGATGGACGGAGGTCTCAACGGCTGTGCTTCCGCGGGTGAATTGGTAGTAGATGGGCAAGTAGTAGATGCCGATGAAGCTGCCGAACGTCGCCAACACTGTACGAGTTAGACTTTACGCCATGCTTGTGTAGTAAATGTTGGGAGTACTCACTCATAGTGAGGAAGAGAACGATCAAGGTACGGCTCTTCCAGAAATGCATGGGGAACATGCGGTTCTGGAAGTTGGTTCCCAGGTTGAAAATTTGTTGCACCACAAAGAGGACCAACAGGACACCGGCGCCCACAAACAGACCAATGCTGTTTGAGCTGCTCCAGGTCCACAGAACGCCGCCGAAGTTCATGGCCATAATCGCGCATAGAAGGGTACCAATGGACAGCAGTGCTCCAATGTAGTCGATCTGGCCAAACCGCTTGAGGATGGGGACATCCTTCTGGGGCCTGAAGTCGGGCAAGAGGAGGATGTAGATCGGAGCGACGACCGCTCCGACCAGAAGGTTCAGGTAGAATGCCCAACGCCAGGTCGCCTTGCTGTCGCCGAGGGCACCACCAACCACTGGACCCAGCACGGTGCCGACACCCCAAATGAACCCAGTCAGACTGAGATATTTCGGACGTTCAATGTTGTCTGTGGTCACTGACATCAATGTCAACAGACCCATGTACATTCCACAACCACCGGCACCCGCGATGGCACGACCGACGATGAAGCTGTTGATGTCTGGAGCGCCACCGCAGAGAGCCGACGCGCCCATGAACACGATCGTGCTTCCGATGTAAAGCTTCTTTGCGGAGAAGGTTCCATAGGCCTTAGACCAGATCAAGGTCGTTGCAGCCGACGCCAGAGCAAAGGAGACACCCAGCCAAGGAACCAGACTGACATGGCCAAAGGTTTCGACGACTTTCGGTTGAACATTGGCCACCACAGTATTGTCGAGCGCATACAAGAACAAGGACGAAAGCAATGCAGTGACTACTAGGGCCCACTGTGAATATGGGGTTAGCGAGGGATCAATAGACCTGGATGGTTCGATGCCTTACTTTAACGCCGTGCACGTCTCTTGGGGATTGTGGCTTCTCGATCGTAGCCTCTGAAGGCGGCTCAGAGGATGAGGAGTGCAGAGAATCACTTGGAGCCTTCATTGTCGTGGTGACAAGTATCGACGAAATGTTGGTTGGTTGAAATGTGAAGCTGAGACTGGGAGCTTTTGTTTGGGATTGGCCTCTGCCGTTTGTACTGATGATTGTGGCTGAGGTGAGTGTGATTATAACTCCAATTGCTAGGGACACCAGTAACTATTTATCATCATGATGCCCGGCTGATTTGTCTTACCGATGCTGTTGTCCAGCAGCCATGTTGCCGAGACGGAGTTGATTGCGCTGGCCGTGTCGGTGCCCATGACGGAAACGGACCCGGAAACTCGACTAGGCAAGGGAAATTCCTCTGCTGTCCACCCTCTCTCGGGATGCCTCTGCGCCAAGCTTGAGGATCTCCGACGGAAATAGTGTGGAGTCAAGAGAGTCAAGGTATTCAAAGCTACTATTCGCCCGGATACCCTGTGGGTCCCGGAAATGCTTTGAAATCCAGCCTCGAAAAGCATCGTCAATGGTATATTCTCCTATCAGGAGATACGTTCGCAATGGTTAGTTATGTTATTATAAGAACAATGGCCGAAATTGCTCAAATACTGGGATTTCGCATCCGCATCTCTCAGCCGCCTTAATTCCTCCGGCTGAATTCCTGCCTCAATCTTGCCCTGATATCATGTCCGCCCAAACTGTCACGTTCCAGCGCCAGTCGACAGAACCCGCCAGTGTCATCCGCATTTACCGTCACGACGCTGTAGGCAACGCTCCGATTCCCGCGGACTCGGTTCTGCTGAAGTTCCTGGCTGCTCCCGTAAATCCCCAGGATCTGTTGGTGATTGCCGGTCGGTATCCCGTCCAGCCACACCATCGCTATAACGACGAACCCATCCCGGGATACGATGGGGTGGCTCGCGTCGAGCGCGTGGGCACGGATGTTGATGCGTTGAAGCCCGGGGACCACGTCATTCCCCGTGCCCACGGCTTGGGGACCTGGCGCACGGAAGCCGTGGTTCCGGCGACAGCCGTGCTGAAAGTGTCGAAGAGTTTGGAACCGACGACCGCCAGTCTGCTGAAGACGGGTTGCTCGACGGCTTATCTTCTGTTAGAGAGCTGTCCCTCCCTGTGTCCGGGAGAGTGGGTCGTTCTGAATGCCGCCACAGGATGGATTGCGCGGATGGTGGTGCAGTTTGCCCTGCTCAAGGGCTGTCCAAGCATCTGTGTGATTCGAGACCGGGATGATGTCGAGGCCACACGACAGTCACTTCTCGATCAGGGCGCTCGTGTGGTCGTCACCGAGTCTCAACTTGCCAAAGAAGGCCCAGCCGCAATCGCGGCCGGGAAGCGCGTCACTCTCGCACTGGATGCGGTCTTCGGACAATCTGGTCAACGACTCGCCGCCATGCTCGCTCCTGGGGCTACCTACATCAATTACGGGTCGCTGGGAGGTGCGGGGGGCCAATTAGTCCTGAGCCAGGAGCTAATCTTCTGGAAACAAATCACTTTCAAGAACTTCCGACTGTCCCAAGCGCTGGATCGATACACGGAAGACGCACAGATTGACCTTCTTTCGTGGTTCACCGAGCTCTTCGAAGAAGGGAAGATCAGTGCGCCACCGGTCAACCGCGTGGACTGGGAGGAAGACAGGGATGGTGGAAATCTCGAGAAGAAGGTCCAGTTGGTGTTGGCTAGAGCCGGTGGGAAAGTAGGACCGGCCGTCGGGTGCACCAAGCACGTCGTGCAGTTCTGAGTTTCTTCTTTGATTTCTTTGCTCTGTATTCTTACGCGCATATGACAAGCCTATCATGGTTTCCTTCAGCCTTTCAATTGTGCTTGCCGATATAGCCGACTTTTGTAGACTAGACCATAGAATGTATATAAGGACAATCCTCGCAACAGGAGTATGGTAACTCAGTCCGCACCTGCGAATTTTTGGGGGCCCAAAATGTCACGTGAAGCACACACCTATCGTGATACTGGATCTCTTCATGTTCTTTATAGCCCCTGACATTGCCAAGTTAAAAGATGTTGACAAACGGAGACCGGAGCAATCGCCAAATTTGCCTGGGATAATACCCAATAATGATCAGGATTGTGTTGATACTCCTACTTAGCAGCAGTTCTCTTGACTTTACATTGGAGTTAACCCCCATCCGGGATCTTGTTGTCGGTGTTTGCTGCCATTTATAAAGGGTACATCAATAGGTTGTGATATATACATCTGTTGCCGAGATGAGGCACATACAAGAAACACGTGATAACGTCGGTCCAGGTGAAATAAAATACCATAAAAAGAATCTCAATAGTTCTACAAACATCCAAGTTTCCCTGAACCTATATCTACAATTTTCTCGGACTTTTCTGATGCCGGTTCGCGGTCATTTCTTGAATCCGCAACACGGAGAACTCGAATATTGAACGAGAACTCGCAAATACGAGATAAAACAGTGCTTATAAGGGCATCGTATGAATAGAAAAGGAGGGAAAAAAGTCGTATTTTGTGTGTATTACTTCGCTGGATGACCGTATTTTGAAACGCTTGGAAGGCTTGATCCAAACGTGTCAACTTGCAATTGCGATCGTCCCACAACATACTGGGCACGGCTTTACTCATGTAAATATGCACTAGTGGGAAAACATATGAAATACTTGGAAAGGTAGTCAATCTATATACAGTTCAAGAGCATGACCCCCGGATGTCAACCCCACGGGCCTAATCCGTATAGGCACTTTCCTGTTCGATAGTGGTTGCGTTGTACTTCCGGAGTGTGTCCTCCAATCCCGGAATTGGCGCATCGAAGTCAATCAAGCAGCTATTCATGGTTCGGGCGAGAAACGCGTATATCGACTGAGTGTAGAACAGGTCCATCAAAGCCTCATCTCCAAGGACCTGTTTGGCCTTGAGCACCGTGTCCTTGTTGACACGATCGCGCAGACAAAGGTCTTCAACAACCGTGCTGATCAGTCGTTGGCGATCAGAGAAGAGCTCCGTTGAGCTCAAGTCCCCGGAGCGGAGGCCCGCCAGTTGTGCGTCGGTGTACCCGAAGACCCGGGCCACTGGCTCATTGACGTCCCACTCGTACGGGGCATCGAGCAGGGACGCGGTGCGCAAGACGACAAGTTGCCAGTCCTTCGAGCGTAAGCTGCGCTCGGGCGACCAGGCACAGGTCAGCAGTTTCATGAAGGTTGGGAAAAAGGTGGGGGCATTGGCGACCAGCTGGGGATCGATTGTTAGCGCATCGCTCTCCCATCACAGAAGACTATGGAGACAATATGAGAATGTACCTTAAAGATGTTGCGCTCGAAGGGAAGCGTTTTCAGGGCTGTGCTGACCTCCTCCGGAGCAGTTGCGGAGTCCACGTACGGCAGAAGGTGGTTGTTGGTCATGTCGCGGTTCTCCCAGGATGTCATGATGACAGAAGTGTCGAAGTTGATGAGATTTATTATGAATAAGGTGGAAGTGTATGTTTTGGTCGGTTTTCAATGTGTTGATTGTGGTGATCGGGGCTGCTGATTGTTGCTGAGCTGTAGTTGTTGATGGGTCCGTCGGCGGCTTTTATAACGTAGGATTTGTAGTGATGGACCTGATGGACACCGGAAGGTCAAAAATGAGCCAGCGAGTAGACGCAATAATTTCCGGTGATTCCTTCCATTGGTAGTTGGCAGTTAGGGCTTTCCGGGTCAGTGGCCCCGCAGTGTTTCCGCTCCGGCGGTCTCCCTCATCTCTCTTTCTCCTCCTCTCACTGTATCCTTGGCACTTGGCGTTGTCGATCCGGAGAGCCCCATCGTGTGTCTGCACAGACCCAACCATCTTGTGAAATTCTCCGAGATGTCGAAGCACGCGGCCGTGCTCCCGCGGTGGGGCCAACACACGGACGGCAACTAGATTGGATGCTACCATAACGTTTGTTAGTCCTTTCCGCCTCCTGTACATGCCTGGCCGATATGGCGCAAGAGACAGGTTCCGGATCGTGCATACCAACTCGACCCAAGCGAGTCCGTCGATCCTGGGGCCGGAACCTGCGACATCACCACGTAAGCTTGCATCGCTGAAGTCGAATGGCTGCTACTGAGGGGACGGGGACATAGCGCACAGCATGGCACGGAAACGTTCCTGATTACGGGGACAGGCGATGTTCAGAATGGCTTCAACCATGATCAAGAAACGCTATAAAGAAACGTGGAGGCACCCAGCCATCAACCCATCAACACTTGAAACAGAAATCAGCAAAGGCATTCATCATTTGAGAAACACCCTCGGGATTCTTTCTTTCTCACACCAAAACAAAAGTCACTATTATCATCGTCATCATGAGCCTCATCCAGCTGAACACCATCGACTTCTTGTCCGCCGATCCTTTCAGCCATGCGGAAATTCTGTACGACCAGCACTTGGGCTACATTGAGAGCCTGCTCCATGGTAATGACCTGGAGGTGGAATGGCCGGCGACTCCGGCACAATGCCAAATCCTGGAATCGGACGAAATGCCGTGGTGCAAGATCAGCCTGATCTTGCCACGGCAGTCCGCGCCGGATGTGAATCGAATTCAGTCGAGCTGGACCCAGATCTGCTCCCACCGTGAGTTTCCAATTTTCTTGACT
>ERZ1673737.3441-NODE-3441-length-11972-cov-4.507678_pt1 | contig 11972 bp, 7 predicted proteins | sample MGYA00580211_ERZ1673737 | MGnify/ENA primary metagenome ERZ1673737 (study PRJEB41218, sample SAMN15661789) | gut metagenome | host: Homo sapiens | place: Canada: London | collected 2015-08-20/2019-03-30 | study: EMG produced TPA metagenomics assembly of... | reverse complement strand
CCTAGATCGCGAGCTTATCAGAACCCCTGGGGCCCCGGGGGGCGCTTGTTCACATGCATGCAGCATGTGCGCTCCGATCTTCATGTGTCAACGAACTCCGTATACCACAATAGGTCAACATATTTGATTGGAATAGCTACCTGGGCAGCAACTGATATCATATCTGACCAAGCCACACCTTCAACGCATGTCTTGCCCGCATTTCAACCCCATCTTCGCGCCAAAAGTGGCCCGCGCCATCGATTTTCCGAAATTGGAACTGACTGCGCGGCATGTGCGCCATCTCGTCTGACCACCTCTCCAGTTTCCCAGCAGAAGTGAATGTATCCTGGTCGCCGAAGAGCGCTAGGGTGTGGTGGGTGCTCTGCTGGTCTGCTGGACGACAGGGGATGCGGGTATCACTCCCAGTGTCCGCTTTCACATTTAGTGATAAGGTCGAGAAGGAGGTTAGGAGGTGGCTAATTGGGGGTAGGAGCGGAGACACGAGAAGGTAGGAAATGGAGGTTGTCAAAGCGGTGGGGTTGGTGTCAGCTAGACTGTGACTGTGAGTCATTTGGAATTTCTCCAGGGTTGATGTAGCTATCCGCATTGATGCTTTGCCTATCTCGGATTTTGGCGTTGGTTTGTGCGTGGAGGCTGAGGTTGATGTCGGCCCGAATCGGAAAATGTCCAGCATGACTTCGAGTGATGGGACGTGGGAGGCGATTAAGGACCCGTAGGAGTAGCCGCCCAGGACGAGACGTACATCTGGGCTTTCATCTTCGCCAGAGTTGTGAAGTTTGGATGAGTTTGTTTGGTCACTTGGGGAGAATGCAAGCTTTAAGTGATGAAGATACTGCAACATGAACCCGTAGAATGAGACATAATCTCCTAGCTCGGGTTTGGCAGTCCAGCTTGTTCGTCCTTCAGAGTCCCCGGCTCCGCTATAGAGTGTATTAGCTGCTTGGCTTCATGATCCAATGCCAGGAGTAGGTAATATAATAGTACCGGAAATTGAAGGTTCCAACGATGCAGTCTGAATGTAACAGCTCGCCGCCGATGAAACCCACGACAGGATCGTCATAGCAGCCTCCCAAAGGTGCGTATGGGTGTGCGACGATGGCGCCGCGGTTTGCCCAAGCTGTTGCTGATTCTATATTTTGGAATGCGAGTGGGAGATAGATGCGACATTCCAGCTGTTTGCCATCATGGATTGAGGGGATCGCGAATGAAAAGGTCGGTAATGGAAGATCCATCGTCGTATTAATCGTACGGCATGGTTATTTGCCTCGAAACGCAGGTGAACTGTTGATAGGAAGAAGTCGAGGAGTGTCTTCGGCGAGGCCTCGGGTCCGTCCCCCAATGGAACTCGCGGTTTGGACGCAACATGAACATGACTTCCAGGATCAAACAATCCTAGTATACATAATGGAATTGATGATGCCTCAAACCTAGAATAAGCTTTTACGGGTTTTACGGAAGAGGCAAGGGAATAGAGGGATGATTTTCAATCTAAAAAGCCGAAGTAAGTTATATGTTAATATTTACTTAGATCGAGTCACATATATATATCATAATTCATTATATACTCCATCAGGTCAACCAAGCGGGATCTGGCTCATCATCATCTTCTGACCTTGACCCAGTATCCGAATGATGAGAATCTGCATCCCTCAGCAAGTCAGCTGGAGGTTCCGGGTCGTCGTGGGCTAGCGGATCCTCATAGGGGGGGTGATGGTCCTCATCCTGGCCCTGGTCCTTCGGAGAAGCATCGCCAGTCGAGTTCAGGGGTGTATCCTCTTCATGCACCGGCAAGGCGAAGGCGGGAAGAAGCATACCCCTTGCTTCTCGCAGAGCTTCTAGCTCAGCTGCAATGCAGCAAACCAATAGCTTCCAATCCTTGTCCTCGGCGAGCTCCAAATGCGATTCAACGCATTGGGTAGTCTTTTCCAAATCATCCAAGATATTCTTAACAAGTTCGTCCTTGTAGTCTGTCGATGTGGATCCTTCGGACTCGGTCGCTGGCGTGGACATCTCAACATAATGTCGCATGTTGGCCCTGAGGCGCTTCTCAAAGCCGGTGACGTCGGTCACTGCTTGTTTCCACACTCCGCCTCCTTCTTCCAGCGCCAAAATCTCTCCATCTACTTTCTGTTGTCTACTGCGTAAACCGACTTGCTCAGAGTTCCAATGTTCCCGGGCCATGTCAAGTGTGCGGCGTTTAGGGTTCAAGGAGTGGAAGGTTGATTCACCTGAACGTTGCGACATCGGTTGAATGGGAGGGTCTCGGAGGTATTTTCGGATATCGGAGTCGAGTATGGACAAAGATTCAGTATAGGAAGATAGCTTCGCGTCGACCGAGTTGTTGATATGTGAAATCTCACTGACAAGATGTCGATGTTTAGCTTTCATCTCATACAGCCTGGTCTCCAATTCATGAATGTCAGTCGCGAGGGCCCGAGCCTCTTCTTCTAGTTGCTTTGAATGCTGGCTTTCCTGATCGCCATGTATAGAAGCGATGGCTTCTTCGAGACCGGTTCTTTTTGAGAAAAAGCCCTCTATATCATGTAGCGCGCTTTCTCTCTCCTCCGTTTGAGTCGTAATGATAGCTCGTTCTTCCTCTCGCAGCTTCAGTAGGTCATAGATCGATTGGAAGATGCCATCTCGAGCAGCCCGAAGTCCAATTTTCTTGGATGCAGGTTGCCTAGCGGGGACCGCAGAAGGGGATTGCGAGGGATTAGCTTCGGAAGTGCTTCGACTCAAGCTTCTGCTGTAGGATTCGTCTGACCGTGGTCGTGCCAGTCCAGAGAGAAGGCTGTCGCTTTGCGCGTCAATCAGAACCTGAAGATTACGCTGTATGTGTTTCGTCTGTCGTTCAACATATAGGAGAGGGTCATGATGGTACGTCGAAGCGGCTGCTGGGACTGGAGGCAGCCTCTTATCACGGAATGATTGCTGGAGAAGTGTTGACATGGCGGACAGGGAAGCGTGGCCGGCGGAGCTTCAACTGGAGTTGGAGCTACGTGGCCCTGGGGGAAACAGCTATTTAGTAGTTTGCAGGCATGGATCAGCCAGCTGTGAAGGAGATCACCAGACCAAGGAAAGAATCACTCGCCAGGTGATTCCAGGTCCGTCCGCAACCTTGCAGCTGATGAGCACGTGACGTGCACAGTCAGCAGTCAGCTCTCCCGTCAACGTCAGTCTCGCGCCTGCAGGCTTCTGTTGTCTGCTTCCAGCTTCTATTTGTACGTGCCCTTCATCCATTTCGTCTCTTTCATTTAATCATCTTCTGTATTTCTTGCTATATTCTCTTTTCTCGGGGCACCTGATTACCCCTTTGTACCTTGTTCGACCCTGGGGCTGATTCGCTGTTCTCCAAGCTCCCTCCCGATCCCGTTGCTTCATCACAGCAACAACAGATCGATCTATCCTCGAAACTCATCCCGTGAATTTCGACGCGAGCCGTCTATCCCAATCAAGATGGTCGGACTCGTATCGGCCGCCGGTTTGGTCGGATTTCTCTCCGAGCCTGACCCAGAGCTTAAGGTCTTTGCATTGAAGTCATTAGATTCTCAGATCGATCTGCTCTGGACAGAAGTTGTGAACGCTGTTCCTGACATGTGAGTTTCTTTCTCTCCCAGAATTGTGACAGCTTGGATCCGTCTTCGCTCTTGCGCCATTCCTGCCGAGTCCGACCGATGACTGCACCCCTGCTAACTCCTCCTCCAGTGAGGCTCTCTATGAAGACGAATCTTTCCCAGAACGCGGACTCGCGGCGTTAGTTGCTTCGAAGGTATACTACCATTTGCAGGAATATAATGAGAGCATGGTCCTTGCTCTGGGCGCTGGAAAGCTGTTCAAGTTGGAGAACGGCGGCGAATATGAGGAGACCATCATTGGTAAGTTGAGAACCCTCACCATAATCCTGAATTTGGATGGTTAATACTTCATTGAACACAGCGAAATGCGTCGACACTTTCATCTCTCTATCTGCTGCCCAACGGCCTACTGCTGACCAGTCCGCCAACCTGAACACCTCTTTCCCATCATCAGGCGACGGCGCCACCAGCACATCTGCAAGCCTCACATCCCCCATCACACCGTTCTCGAAGTCCGCCTTGCCATCGAAATCATTGCTCTCTCGCGCCGAGGTTCCCGGTATTGACGCCGCCCACCCCGGTGGCGATGACACCAGTGTTCAGCACGAGGAGACGCCCCTCGTACTGAAGCGCGGTGTCCAGGGCCAACTCCAGACTGTTATTGAGCGTTTGTTCGAAGAATGCTTCCGCCAGAAGCGATACCGTCAAGTTATTGGAATTGCCATAGAGGCCAAGAGTCTGGATGTGCTCCGCATGGCTATCCTGCGCGCTAGCTCCGACGAGAAGCAGCAGCAGGGCGATTCTCGCAGCAGCGAGGAGCTGATGGAGTATGTTCTAGATATTTGCATGGGCATTGTCCAAGAGCGGGCCTTCCGCAGCGAGGTTTGTGATCCCAAGCCCCCGTATGAAATGAGTCAACTAACGGTATTCCTTCTAGATCCTCAAACTTATCTTGGAACTGCTGAATGAGATCCCGGCCCCTGACTACTTCTCAATTGCCAAATGTGTTGTCTTCCTTAATGAACACTCTATGGCCTCCGTCATTCTTCGTCAGCTGGTTGAGAAAGGTGATTCCCGCTCCCTTGCGGTCGCCTACCAAATCTCCTTCGATCTTTACGACAACAGCACACAAGAATTCCTTCAGAAGGTTCGGCAGGAAATCGCTGAGCTTGTACCCGAAAGCGAAACCGAGAAGGAAAACGAGGATGAGAACGAGCCAAAGGAGTCTGACGCATTACTCGAGGACCAGGGCAGCTCTTCCCGGCCGTCGGGTGATAAGCATTCCAATCTGCCGGATGATGCGATCACAGCATTTAAAAACATTCTCCAGATTCTCGATGGTATTAAGACTATCCAGCTGAACCTAGAATTCCTATACCGAAACAACAAGGCGGATATCGCGATTCTGAACAAGATTCGCGACAGCCTCGAGGCTCGCAATTCTATCTTCCACACTGCAGTGACTCTCTCGAATGCCTTCATGCATGCGGGAACCACCCACGACAAGTTCTTCCGTGACAACCTGGAATGGCTCGGCAAGGCAGTCAACTGGTCCAAGTTCACGGCTACTGCCGCATTGGGCTGTATCCACCGCGGCAACCTGAGCCAGGGTCAGAAGCTTCTCCAGCCTTATCTGCCCCGTGAGCACATCGCTGGGGTCGGAGGCTCTGGATCTGTCTACAGCCAAGGTGGTTCGCTCTATGCCTTCGGTCTCATCTACGCCAACCACGGTGGTATGGCCGTTGACATCATCCGGGACCACTTCAAGAAGGCCACAGAAGAAGTCGTTCAACACGGTGGAGCTCTTGGTCTGGGTGTTGCCGGTATGGCCACAGGTGACGAAGGCATCTTCGAAGACCTGCGGACCGTTCTCTACACCGATTCCGCCCTCAACGGAGAGGCTGTCGGCCTTTCCATGGGTCTCATCATGCTTGGCACTGGTAACATGAAGGCTCTCGAGGACATGATCCAGTACGCACACGAGACACAGCACGAGAAGATCGTCCGTGGTCTCGCCATGGGCATGGCTTTGATCATGTATGGTCGCCAGGAAGGTGCCGACGAGCTGATCAATGGTCTCCTCGGCGACCCTGACCCCACCCTCCGCTACGGTGGTATCATGACCATTGCCCTGGCTTACTGTGGCAGTGGCAGCAACAAGGCAGTTCGCAAGCTTCTGCATGTTGCGGTCAGTGATGTCAACGATGATGTGCGTCGCGTCGCCGTTCTCAGCTTGGGCTTCATCCTCTTCCGCAAGCACCAGAGCGTTCCTCGCATGGTTGAGCTACTTTCTGAGTCGTACAACCCCCACGTCCGCTACGGTGCTGCCATGGCGCTTGGTATTTCTTGTGCCGGAACTGGCCTGGACGAAGCAATTGATCTCTTGGAGCCCATGCTCAAGGACTCGACCGACTTCGTTCGCCAGGGTGCCCTGATCTCCCTCGCCATGGTTCTCGTCCAGCAGAACGAGGCTATGAACCCCCGTGTTACCAGCCTTCGCAAAACCATGATGAAGATGCTTGGCGACCGCCACGAAGATGCCATGGCCAAGTTCGGTTGTGCCATTGCCCTCGGTATCATTGATGCCGGTGGCCGCAACTGCACCATCAGCTTGCAGACACAGACCGGTAACCTCAACATGCCCGGTATTGTTGGTGCCGCAGTCTTCGTCCAGTACTGGTACTGGTTCCCTCTCACACATTTCTTGTCGCTCAGCTTCGCCCCGACATCCGTCATTGGCGTTGACCAGAAGCTTGAGGTCCCCCACTTCAAGTTCCACAGCAACACCCGCCCCAGTCTCTTCGACTATCCCCCTGAGCAACAGGTGAAGGCCGAAGAGGCCCCTGAGAAGGTGAAGACTGCCGTGCTTTCTACCACTGCCCAGGCCAAGCGCCGTGCTCAGCGTCGGGAGAAGCAGGCTCGCCGTGAGAGCATGGACATTGATCAGACCCCTACGACACCAAAGGTCTCTGATCAGCTACCGGATGCTATGGAGACGGAAGACACCAAGGCTGAAGGCGAAGAAGGCACCGAGACCGAGAAGGCTGCCTCCGAGGGTCAGAAGAAGAAGGCGGAACGGGAGAAGGTCGGATACGAGTTGGACAACCTGTCAAGGGTACTCCCAGCTCAGCTCAAATACCTCACTTTCCCAGACCCGCGGTATGAGCCGGTAAAGAGGGTATGTTCAATCCTACATGCTATCACAAATCTTGTGCTAACTCAGTATTTCCAGCCCACTGGTGGTGTTGTCGTTGTCCTCGACAAGCAGCCCGACGAGCCTCGCGAAGTTGTTGAGCTCAAGGCCAGCAAGGAAGCTCGCCAATCACCCCCTCAGACCGAAACACTCCAGGACCGCCTGCAAGCGGCTATCGGCACTGCTGCCCTGCAAACCCCTCAACGGGCTGATGCTCGGGCTGCCCTGTCCGCTGCTACTGCTGGTGGAGCCAGTGCTGCTGCCGGTGTTCTAACGGCGGTGGATGAAGATGAAGAAGGTGTGGAGGACGCGCCTTGCCCTGACGAGTTCTCGTACGAGTCAGATGGCGAGGAGGAGTAAGAAGATGCGTCATAGAATCTTGATGCTGGATGTATTACTAGACTAATCAGGCTGTCTATCTGGACCTGATCTATTGGAAGCTGATGTGGCTTTCAACTGATTGATATGAGACTTCCTTTGTTTATCCACTTTGTAAATTGCACTGCATTCTCCACGTAAGCTTGTTCTGCACCGTAGAATCTCCCATAAGCAGTATACCTTGATTTTAAAAGTGTCATGGCGGCGTCTCGTGGACATTTGAAATTGGGCTCCAGGGCGCAGGTACTTGCACATGCAAGCATGGGAGTAGCTAATGTTATACCATGACTCGACTCTCCCGTACTTACTGTTGTTACACACGTCCGGGCTTTTTACAGTCAGAATATATAGTTTTTCTAGTTAGTAATATACACTTGATCTGTTCAACCATTAACTATGTGCTCGACAATTGATCCTTTTGTCCTTCTATACTCATCGATCACATGCTCCCTCAGCTCACCGCCCTGCACATGTGTCTGCCTCGGCATTCTGACCATGACGCACCTCGAACCAATAAAGAGTCCAACAACGGGGATGACCGAAGCGATCAGCAGCCGACAGACAAGAGACTAAGGGATTCTCACGCTTTGCTGCATAATTACATAGAGCATGTGAACTTATTTTCATACTCCGAGGCCCCCTTTGGAATCCTACACCACTTGTCCTGGTTTGGAATATATCCCGAACTAACCGGAAATTATTTATGAAACCCCAGACTCATATATCTTTCCTCCAGCTTCCCCGGACTTAACTTTTTTCTTCTCCCCCCACCTTACATCCTTTGCCCACCGTATTCTATCTTTAACTCCCCGCCGCACCTCTTACCTCTACTCTCGCCCCCGACACTATGGCAAAGACATTTAGCAAAGACGACGTCGGGTGGCACAGCAAGGGCGACAGCCTCTGGATCGTGATCGATGAAGACGTCTACGATGTATCCAAGTTCCAAGACGAGCACCCTGGTATGTCCGAAGTCATGCGCCACCCTGCGTAAGGATCACATGCTAACATTCCTATTCTGGACAGGCGGAAAGAAGAGTACGTCGTCACCGAGGCTAACCGCCACTCCCAAGAGCAGTATATTGACTATGCACGTTTAGTTCTCCAGCGCGTTGCCGGAAAGGACGCCTCGAAGCAGTTCTGGAAGTACCACAATGAGGGCATTTTGAAGAAGTACAAGGGTCAGCTGCAAATCGGTTCGTTGGACACCAATAAGGCCGCTGAGCCGGCGCCGGCGCCGGCGCCGGCTCATAAGAAGGCTGCTCCCGAGCCCAAGCCTCAGTCTGAGTCCTCTTCTTCTGTGACGCCGCCTGCTACCGGTGTGCCGCAGGATCCTTACGGAGATTTGATTCCTTTCGCCGACCCTTCATGGTACCAGGGTGTAAGTTTTGCTACCTCGGCTAAATCGGGGTATACGGAGACTAATGTATGTTTTTCTGCGTCCTAGTATGCCTCCCCCTACTTTAACGATTCCCACGCCGCCCTCCGAGACGAAGTCCGCCAGTGGGTCGAGTCCGAGATTGAGCCATATGTGACCGAATGGGACGAGGGCAAGGAGGTCCCGCCCCATATCTACAAGCAGATGGGTGAGCGAGGATACCTGGCCGGTCTGTTGGGTGTCACGTACCCTGTGAATCACACCCCGTACCGCGTGCAGTCGGTGACACCAGATCGCTGGGACTTGTTCCACGAGATGCTGTTGACCGACGAACTGTCGCGTGCAGGCAGCGGCGGTCTGGTATGGAACTTGATCGGAGGCTTCGGCATTGGATGCCCACCCCTGGTCAAGTTCGGCAAGAAGCCGCTGGTCGACCGAATCCTGCCGGGTATCCTGGCCGGCGACAAGCGTATCTGTCTTGCCATCACCGAGCCTGATGCGGGCAGTGACGTCGCCAACTTGGGCTGCGAGGCCAAGCTGAGCGAAGATGGCAAGCACTACATCGTCAACGGCGAGAAGAAGTGGATCACAAACGGTATCTGGTCCGACTACTTCACCACCGCCGTGCGCACCGGCAAGCCCGGCATGAACGGAGTCAGTGTCCTCCTCATCGAACGCGAAGCCGGCGGTGTCAGCACCCGCCGCATGGACTGCCAGGGTGTATGGTCCAGCGGCACAACCTACGTAACCTTTGAAGACGTCAAGGTACCAGTCGAGAACCTGATCGGCAAGGAGAACCAAGGGTTCAAGGTGATCATGACAAACTTCAACCACGAGCGCATCGGAATCGTAATCCAGTGCCTGCGTTTCTCGCGTGTCTGCTACGAAGAATCCATGAAGTACGCACACAAGCGCAAGACCTTCAACAAGCCCCTCATCGAACACCCCGTCATCCGCATGAAACTCGCCCACATGGCCCGCCAGATCGAGGCTACCTATAACTGGCTCGAGAACATGATCTTCCAGTGCCAGTGCATGGAAGAGACAGAGGCCATGCTCAAGCTTGGCGGTGCTATTGCCGGTTTGAAGGCCCAGTCTACTACTTGCTTCGAATTCTGTGCTCGCGAGGCGAGTCAGATCTTCGGTGGGCTGAGCTATAGCCGTGGTGGACAGGGTGGTAAGGTCGAGAGGCTTTACCGTGATGTCCGTGCTTATGCTATCCCTGGTGGTAGTGAGGAGATCATGCTTGACCTTAGTATGCGTCAGAGCTTGCGTGTTCATGGCATGTTTGGCATGAAGCTATAAAGCATTCTTTTGGGTGTTGATTCTTGGGTTTGACGATAGAGATTTGCCCGTCCCTCGTCTTGGTTCATCATTGTTTCCTTTTCTTTTTTTGGCTAGATATCCTTTCGTCTGTGACTGCTTCTTTTTGGTTGATCTTGCTATGATTTGTCTTGTATCATACGTTGAATTCTTTGTATATTTCTTGGTTCATGGTGAGATCACCTTTTTTGGATCTTTGCTTCATAGTACTTCGGATTTTGAGATATAAGATTTATTTATTCATTTACTTTTTGCCTTTCGAGTGGTTAATAATTTCTTTGTCTTCGATCTGCATACTTTATTGCCGTGGCTCGCTTCACCCATCGTTCTTTGATAAAGGCCACTTCCATGAGAGGTCGGTATACTCCAAGCCAAAGAGCTACATGGTTCCTACGGTCTATACGAAAACGGGGCATGTATATGATATGGTACAGGCCTCGATTTGATTCGATGACACGATCAAAATGTTGACTTCGAGCAGAAGCGCTGCGAAATTATTGGCCTTTGTCATTTCTTCCGTTTTCTTTGTTTCCAGCCCTTCGAAAATTCTCTGACTCGGGTTTATATTTAGATAAAAGGCAGGCTATAGGCGCTCACTACATACGCGTCCGTATGATATAAGTTAACCATATGATCCTGCATTGAATCTGAAGAGAGCATCTAACCACCATGGATGACCCAATCCCGGATACCAACCTATTCCCTACGCCCAATCACCCTCTTCTGCAAAGGATCCTTGAAGATGGAACCGCGACTACTTTCCCACCCACCGCGCTCGTATTCGTCTCCATGATTGCCCAACGAATACGCCATCGCAGTGAGCCCGATGTTACTCCTCTCCAGTTCAGTGGGTTCAAGGGTTCGAATGCCATTGGTCTAAATTGGGTTAGTATCCTCGAAAGAACTCAACCGGACAGGCGCGCCCTTGAGCTCACCGTCTACCATCTTGATCTCACCACCATGCCCGAGGACATGTTTAAGCTTCTCCTCCCATTATTACTGCATATCATAACCGATAAGCCAAGTACAACGGACTTCCATGCCCTGCATGTCTTTGTTGAAGAAGTACCAAGGCTGGCCGTGATGGCGTGGCAATGGCTACGAGACGGCCCAGGCGCACAATATCTCAACATCCACTTCAAGCCCTCGCAGGTCTACCCAGATTTCAAGACAGCCCACAACAACGCAGAGCAAATACGGCTCAACAGCAGAGCCAGCAACATGACCGGTACCAAACAAAAGACCTACTTTTACAACTTTATATCAAAATGTCATTGCACCGGATGCATCGCAATGGCAAGCCAGCTTGGTTTGTTCAATGTCATAGGATACGACATGTACGGAAAATCCGCTCTTCATGCCGCAATTGAAGCAGTCCCCTTATTCCCGGGCAGCGAAGGATGCCTGGTACTATGGTTGCTTGATGAAATTCTGAACGCAGGGGTCGATCCCAGACATATGCCCACAAGCATCGGGGGAATGTCCATCCCACACCATGTGGCGCGTATGAAAGACACACAAGTGTTTATGGCGATGGTCCAAAAGTTCTCATCGAAAGGCTTCCCTATACTTCTGTGGAATGATGATGGTCTCAAGCTTCAGTTGTGTAGCTTCGCTTCTCGATACATGGCTGAATGGCTGTGGCGGTATGAAAAATTCAATATTGCCTATCTTCCTAGGAACACCCTTCCCTACCGTCTTCCGCCAGAGGGTGATCCTATTTATGATACTTTACCGCTTCATCACCTGTGGAACCGGGATGCTGAATATGGTGACCCTATTGATCATTCCTTTTTCGATGGCGTGCCTACTAGGGCCGATTTTGCTATCGCTTATGTGAATGACCCAGATATTCCTCCTAGGGTTGGTGAACGGCCTCCTGTCCGTAGGCACCCAGGGCCTGCGCCTAGACCTCCAGGAGGGCAGGAAGTAAACCAGGGTAATAACCAGGGGAATGACACAAACGACGACGATAGTGACAGCGAGGAGGAAGAAGAGTACTATCCCACTAGGTCTCCCAGTCCGCAGAGGACACCCAGCCCGAATCGCTCAGATCCACCCAATTGGAGCTCGGACGAAGAGCACTTCAATGATCGACGGCCCGATACATCTCGAACAATCT
>ERZ1673737.3439-NODE-3439-length-11973-cov-4.028193_pt1 | contig 11973 bp, 11 predicted proteins | sample MGYA00580211_ERZ1673737 | MGnify/ENA primary metagenome ERZ1673737 (study PRJEB41218, sample SAMN15661789) | gut metagenome | host: Homo sapiens | place: Canada: London | collected 2015-08-20/2019-03-30 | study: EMG produced TPA metagenomics assembly of... | reverse complement strand
GCAGCTTCAATGGCAGAGCCACCGGAAGAGTCTTGCGCATTGACATCAGCTCCTTGTCCTATCAACAGCTGCACAATATCGATGTGGCCACCTGCCGAAGCAGCTTTAACGGCAGAGCCACCGGAAGAGACTTGTGGATTGACATCAGCTCCTTTTCCTATCAATAGCTGCACAATATCGATATAACCGTAAGCCGAAGCAGCTTTAATGGCAGAGCCACCGGAAGAAGCTTGCGGATTAACATCAGCTCCTTTTCCTATCAACAGCTGCACAATATCGATATGACCATAAGCCGAAGCAGCTTCAATGGCAGAGCCACCGAAAGAGTCTTGTGCATTGACATCAGCTCCTTTTCCTATCAACAGCTGCACAATATCGATATGGCCATTTTTGGATGCAACGTTAAGGGCCTTATCAAGCACGCGTTCTTCTGCATTGACATGAAGTCGTTGCTGCTGCAACAACAAGCTGACCGTATTTTGTAGACCACCGAAGGATGCATAGTACAATGAGCTTTACTGCTGATAATTTCTGAATGGTATGTGAGTCACAAGATCCTCTGGATCAAAAAGTCTCCCCCAAATGAAGTAAGACAGCCCTTGCGGGAGAAGAAAATCCATGATGCGGTCCTGGATGTGTTTTTCATTCTCAGAATGTTTTCCATGTTCCATCCAATGCTGCGCAGAATAGAGCGCCAGAGGAAGCTTTCTGTTAATTTCCTCTCCATTCTCGTGGCTTATGTGAGATATAGGATTGTCACGAACTTCGTAAGGCCTGCGAGTCTCCTCGATGAACGCCAACTCGCTCTCGCCTAGACAAGTCAGATACCGCAGACAGACATGGGCCATCTCGGCGTGTGCGTTTGACATTTCCAACCGCCCTCCCCACTCCCCTTGTTGTGGACGGTGGATGAGAAATTCTCTCGCTGTCTGATGAATGAAGAACAGCTTCGAGTCATACACGCTGATAAAAAGACCACATAGATTTTTCACCTTCTGTTGGAATGTTTCTTCCCGCCAACAGCGTGACACTAGTTCAGTGTAGGAACCGCATTTGTTCGGCTTCAGAGCCAGCGTGAGTGCTCTGTTAGCCTCATCAAGGGTCAGAGGACGAGTCGCAGCCAACATGATCCGAAGGAGAGCCTCTGTGTGGTTTTCATCCTTGCTTCGGCTGAGGATCTTTTCGTACGCGTCTGACACATTTTGAGGTAGATGGGAAAGGAGCTCTTCCAAATCAGCCCATTGTTCAAATGAACTGGGACTTTCTTGGATTAAGTTGAAAGTGAGGTGTAGCCAGAGATATGTGCGTTGTTCCATGCTCTTCAATTTTTTGGCAATCAACAGACGGTCTTTCTCCTCAAAAATTGTATCGTTTTCCATCTTTGCATCAATGACTTTATCGATGTCCTTGCCGATTTCACCAGAATTTTCATCTGCATCAAATGCAAAATAAGTGGAAGCCTTATTAAGCCCTCTGAATTGTAGCTCTATGTCATCGTATGGGCGACTGGTGATGAGGAATTTGAGCTTCGAGGGTTGGTCAGATGGGCGCTGGGAATAGAACTCGACGAGTTTCTCCAGCAACGACTTCCAACTTTCACTCTTACATTCGTCTAGGGCGTCGAGGAGAACAACGATCTCGCCAGTGTTTGGCGACTCGACGCATTTCAGGAGAATTTGCCATAGCTCAGAGAAGTTTGTGGACAATTTCTGACCGTGTGCCCTATGACTGGGAAGCGCAAACTTGATCAAATGATTTTCGGTGTCATGCTCGAACAGTTGGTGAAGAATTGCAGACAATGCATCAGTGGCGTGCATGCGACTTTCAGCTCCATCCTTGAAAAAGAAATAACAAACGGTGGTTGCCACACTCCTATAGAGGTGCTGTTCATCAATCAGAGCCCGCGACAAGACCGATTTGCCGCAACCAGGACTGGCAGATACCCAGAGGACACTGGAGGTGTTGTTGTTGCGCCATTTGCGGAATCTTTCGTCCTTGAAAAACCACTCGCATGTATCCTTGACCCTTGTTGGATTGATATTTTTATGGTCTTCCCAGCCTCCATCGCGAGGCGCGAAATCTTGGAGAAGGGCTCGCTCATATCGGTCTTGGTTGTTCGCCTGGCTTTGCTTGCTGGTAGCCTCAACAAGATCCCGGAGGTCTTCGAGGATACGCCGGGAATAATTCAGCTGTTCCAGCTTGGAATCCCGAATTTCACTGATCTTCGTTGCTTCATAACGATCGATGAGCTTGCTGTAGTCGTCGCTCAACTTGGAAATCTCCGTAATTTTCGCAACCCAGTCGGTCGACTTGGTCATGTCGTTCCAAGCGCGCGAGCGCTGCTTCTTGGAGAGATGGCATATGACAAGCGCCTGATATTCGATGATGAGCGTATAGAGCTTGACCAAACACACGAGGAGCTGTTCGTAATTGAGATCTTTCTTTTCTAAATTTTGTTTTTCGAGACCTTTCTTTTTGAGATAATTCTCTTCGCAGATCTGCCAGTACAGTTGGACATCACTTAGCGAATTGAACCCTTTCAACATGGCCTCGTTCTCTGTGGAACCACTCGTGAGGAGCTATCAGAGTCAGAGTTATCTCGGGCAATGGCATATGAGGCAGCGTAGACCATTTACTTACCGGAAGAAGCAAAGAAGCACCAGACCATGCCAGTGCTGCGTATGGCTGAGTACTGACCGCGCTCTTGACAATTGGGTCAAACCAGAGGACGAACCTTGCCACTTTCTCGACTTGATCTCGGATTTTCACATCTTTCTTTAGTAGTGGCACTCGGTATTGCTTTTTCTCCCTATCATCCAGTAGCTGATTCACGACTAACTTCACCGAGCGCTCATTCGGAATGCCGCTTCCATGTTCTTGATCATGTTGCAGGGATGCCAGATGTGTACTGTAGGCTTCCATTAGCTCGGGTTGTTGCTCCTGTAATGCCGTGTACGCTTGAAGCCATAGATCGGGCTCGTTGTTCAGGCTTCTGGGGGCATACTCAGAACGGTTTGACTGTTGCGGGACATCCGAAGAGGCTTGGGTGGAAGTAGGCACAGAGACAGGCTCCGAAACAGATGATTCATCTTGAATACAAGTATTTGGAATAGATGTATCGGGTTTTGCAGAAGGTATCTCAGAAGGTTCAGGAGATTCTTCAGAAGGCTGCGCAGCAGAATCATCTGAAGATTGGATGAGCACAGGCACAAGTGCTGGAGTAGGTTCCTCAGAAGGCTGTACAGCCACAGATGCAACAGAAGACGAATCGGTCTTCACTGAAGACGTTTTAGAAGATTGTTTAGGATCTGTTTTCGCTGAGGACCTGTCAGTAGCTGGACGAAGATGGCCTATGATCGAAAGAATTCAGATACCTCTCTTACGAGTGAGATTATTCACCCGCACGCGAAAATAATCGAAACCCATGATTGCTTTGGTTGAGACGAAAGTGTCAGAACAGAGTCCCAGGGCGGATGTAAATCGGGCCAAGGCCAGCACAGCCCCGCATGTTCAGGGCTGCAAGCGCATCGCCCATCTGTTTCGTCTATTTTTTGTCGAATAGGAGTCCATTCGCCTCTTCCTGAGACAGACTTACCCTATTAAGAGGCTCAACTTCTACTCCATTCCTTGTGCCCTTTTTGGACATTTTCGAGAGGACCAAAGTAACCTATAACCGTGATATCTCCAAGCATAGATCTCGGCCCGAACCGCAAGTTTATCCTAGGAGTTCACAAATTTCACGAAAATACAAGTACAAATCTTACAGTCAATTAATCCTACAACTATGATACACATTCAACCACCGATTTAAACCCCCTCAACCTCCTCACCAGGCGCCAACATCTTAATATACCGGTGTTCCCCAGTCTCAAGAACCCGAACCTCATCCCCAACATGAAGCATAAAAGCCTCTTGAGCAGGAACAAGCTGCATCCCAAGACAAGCATTAGTCCGATCCCCATCATCAATACGCCGATATGCCTTCAACGTCCGATCCGGCTCGGCCTTATGTCGATCCCCAGACTCGGGATCAACATTCGGCAACCGACACCGTACAGTCCGACACGAAGCACGGATCTCCGTCCCACCAATGGCAAGTCGCTTCCAGTGGTCTTCTGCAAATGCAGCGGGTCCTTGGATGATGATGTTTGCGCGGAAGCGGCGGATGCTCAGACGTGGGATTGCGTAGGCGCAGCGTGCTGCTACGTCTCTGTGGCTTGAGATACTCAAGAGGTGAATCGGGTAGGCGTCTGCGAAGGCTGTGTTGGGTTGGAAGCCTAGGTCTTCTTTGCGAGGTGCGTTGCGGAAGATTTGGCGGGTGTGTGGTGCGCTTGCGCGGAAGAGTGTTAATGGACTGGTTTTGGGGTCGAAGCCCATGTATGCGTGTAACGATGCTGGGAGTAGGCATCCAAAATCGTGTGCTAGAGGCTTATCTTTCCAGATTTTGACTGGGACGAGTGGGAAGCTGGAGCCCGGTGGTGGATGCAATGGAACTTGGAATGTGTGGCGGCTGGCACAGATCTTGAGTGCCATGCTAATCTTCATGGGAAGACCCTTCCATCCGGCTGGTGTCAAGCGAGGATACGATATCAGCATCACGCCGTCTGACTTGACTTCTGGCAGGTTTGTGTCATAGTCCGAGGCGGACGGGTCAGGAACCCAGATCTCAGGATGGATCAGGGCGAGACGGTTGAATCCTGCATTGCGCAAGGTACGAATGCTCCATTCTTCTTTGCTGTACTCTGCAAAGACGAATTGCCTGTCGAATTCGAGTCCCGTAGGTACGACATTCGAAAGTTGCAGCTCGACTGCGCCACAGGACTTAAGGGGATAAGTAAACAGGGCTTTGACGCGCCATGATGGGAGACCCTGATCCTTCTGGCCACTAGGGAAGCCCTCGCTATACTTCGGATCGAATTCATCGTCTAGATTGCTCTGACCTGGCGGGAGTCCCAAGCGACGACATCCTTTCGGACGGATCGGGGATGTCTTTAAGACAAGATAAAGTGGCAAAAAAGCGACCAGGACAACTAAAACAGGGAAATTGACCAAGGCGCCGAGGGCAATATCGGTTGTGGACATGGAGAGTTGTATGTAGTCAGATCGCAGGGATCAAAAAGCGGCAAAAAATCTCCCGATCTCGGATCTCCGTCAACACCTCATTCCATCACGAAACACAATAGAACATGAATTGAATATATAGAACTCGATACTTATCTCATTTTTTTACTACTTTCGAGCCTAGCTCTGCTCCCAGCTTGATGCGCCCACTATGAGCGCCAAAAAGGACCCACGCGGTCTCGACACGCCCAGCGAGAACACGCGTCAGTAGCTCCCCAGTTCTTCAGTAACAAAAGATTCAAATACTAACCCATATCGACAGTTCCCCTGCTTTCAGCCCCAGCAACACAGACCTTCAGCTCGTCAGCCCACACCCGACTGCCGAACCGAATCGGAACGGGCGCGCGGCGTCTGGACGAGGCTTTAGATGGCCAGTTCAAGTTCCATCGGCGCCCTACCGGCATTGTGCGCGGCCAAATTACAGAAGTATGGGGACCACCAGGGTCCGGAAAGACTTCGCTGGGGTGAGTCTCTTCTCATTCCCGCCAGAGTTCGAATCTAACTCATCAACAGGTTGAGCATTGCACGCAGTGCATTGCAGGATGGTGGTAAAGTAGTCTGGATTGGTACGTTCCCAGCTCCCAGAGCCATCTAAACAGTCAAACTCATACTGTCAGATACGAGTTCCCCCCTGCCTGCACCACGGCTTCAACAGATGGGAATGAATGTCAAAAATTTCATTTATTTGCGCACGCCGACGTTGCCGCATCTTCTTGCTCTTCTCGGGAAACCACCCAAGAACTTCCCACCAGCAGGAACAACCTTGATAGTCATCGACTCGGTGTCAAGTCTCTTCCAAGCGTATTTCACTGGCGCGTCAGAGCTCAAGGACCAGCTCGTACGCGGCAAAATCAAAGATAAGAATGAGCTACACTGGCTCCTCAATCGAAGATGGAATGTCACCAACGAGCTTTCTATCTACTTGACTCGATTTGCTCTGAAGAGGATTGCCGTATTGGCTCTTGATCAGACTCACACGAAAATCAAGGGGCAGATTCGTGCTACTTTAGGGCCTACCGTCTGGGGTGGTGGGTGGGAAAAGAGCGTTCTAACGCGTGTCGTGGTCTATCGTGGTAAGCGCGGTGAACGCTTTGCGGAGGTTACCAAGCGTGGGGGCAACTTTATACCCAAGAGTGGGAGGTTGGTAGTTCGGTTTCGGATTGAGCGGGTATGTCGTTTCTCAAGTGATATAGGCCTTTGCTAACTTAACCAGGACGGCTGCCATGATGATAAACCATCGGGGATTCCCATCCGACGAAAGCTCCCTGCGCGGACTCCTGCGATTCGACCTTCCAATGCGCAAGGTCATATCTTTCGGTCTCCGAAGGCACCAACTCGTTCTCCATTATCGCCAGCACTTCCTTCTTCAAAGCTGCAAAATCCCAGGTCACCACTTCACAGATTGCCATTCCCCAAATCACCACTTACCAAATCAAGACTCTCTACATCAACGCTCCCCGATGAACCATCTAACCCCGTACCTCCGCCACAACCCGCACCGACACCGAAGAAGCGCAAAGTGGAAGAAGTAGCGGACAGCCAGGACGAATTCTCGGAAGATGATTTCGTAGACGAAGAATTCCCCTGAATGACGAATACGAACAATTCATGAGTCATGCATTATCAAAACAAACAGCATATTAGCTACCAGCTCTCATCATTCATCATACGCTCAGAGCTTCCACAAAGACCCTCCTCTGAACGACCCTCGCTCCATGCGACTCAGCCAAGAAATCCTTCGGTTCAGCCTCCTCACACTGCGGATCCTCACTTCGATCCGGCGTTCCAATGGGCCGCTGTATCGTGCAAAGAGGCAGTGTATCGGCGATAGTCACAGAAATCGGATGTCGAGATCCCTGAATGAGATCAACCAAACGACCCAGCACTGCAAACTCCAGCTTCAACTTGAGCGAGTATACAAACCCCTTCAGGGTAATCTGCACAGCATAGAAATTGGCGTATTCCAAACTCAACAGGACAAGATCCATGATCATAATCGCGCAGTTTATCCCGATCAGATGGTACATTATCGTTCTCGAATCCGGACGCGCAGAAACATCAGCCCCGAGTCGTAGTAGCTTGACCGTTTCAATGACATACAATGTCGACAGCAGACCCTCTTGCAATGTAAACCCCGTCAACTGAATCTTCTCCATGATGTTATACCCCTTGACCCAAGACATATCTCCACTATGAACGATATTCGCGCCGTACGTCAAAATCGTAGTAGGAATATGCAACAGGAAGAAATTCACAATGATAAGCCGTAGTACTCGTCGCAGAAGACGTTCATCCCGGAGAACGAGATGCAGTCGCGAATACAGAACCACCGATTGGCCTGTGACCATTGTCCACCACCCGATTGTCAAGACCGTCACTGAGAGGACGGAGTCGGTCTGCGTGAAGAATTTTATCAGGAAGCCGATTGAGTATGGCACTACGCCTATACAGCCTGAGGCGAGGAGAGACCAGAAGTATAGACCGCGCCAGCGGCGGAAGTTGGCTAGGACTAGGACGACTAATTCGGCGACGTTGTAGCAGGATAGGCCGATGAACGTTACTAGGATCATTTGGAGGATGTTGCCTTCTCTTGCTAGGGCGCCCGATATTCCGTCTAGGAGGTCCTGTGGGACGGACATTTTGGTTGGTTTGGTGGGAGGGTCATCCCGTTTGGTATGTCCACATAGTTGGTACAGGAGGGAGTGTTGAAGAGGGAGAGAAGGGAGGACAAAGGAAGTATGGACTGGTCGTACGGGAAATGCAACTCCTGCATATGGCTTGGACTTGTCTGTGCGCACGCGTAATTGTGCGTCAAGAAAAGGAAAGTTGGAAATGAACGCGAGTTCTTATGGGGTCACAATCCGGGGTCATTGTTTAGTTCGATCTTCCAGCTAGGGGGCGCTATGGCTTGGTATTTCCACATTGACAGGGATGTCTCGGGCCATTTGCCTAGGCAGTCACCCGTTGCAGTTTGGACTTGGACAAATAAAGATTTCATTTGAGTCTACATGTAAATTATGGCTCTCATAGGTTGGTCAGGTAGTCCTCGATCTGCTCCTTGGTCAACTTGCGGAAGCGCGGTCCCTGAGCGCCCTCAACTCCTTCAAAGCCTAGCAGGTGGTCCGCTGGCGGGCCGACAATGCCTGAAAGAGATTAGCTGATGTTGCCAGGTGAAGTGGAAACTAAACTCACCAATTTCTATCGTGTCACCATTCATCTCACCCTCAATCGTCTCCTTGAGCGTCAACAGCGCAATGTGAATGGCATCCTCTAGCTCCAGCCCTTCGGTGTACCGCTTCTCGAGGAAAGTCTTGGCGCTCGTTGCGTGTTTACCGATGGCTGTGGCCTTCCACGGGTAGTAGCTGCCGCTGGGATCGACCTGATACAGACTGGGACCGCCCTTGTGAATACCGCCGGTCTTGGTGGTTGGCTTCTCCTCGGAGTCGTCCTTCTGTGCCTCTCCCTCGGGCTCAACACCCTCGTCCCAGCCCGCAATCAACAGACTGACACCGTAAGGACGAACACCACCAGATTGCGTAGCTTCCTGCACCACACGAGCGACATCTTGCACCAGTATCCGAGTGGGAGGATATTCGTTGTAGATACGCTTGTAGCCTGTGTGGGAGACCTTGCGGGCCTTGTCGACCAGAACCCGGTAATCAGGGCCCATACCGGCGTAGACCATGCCGATGTCGGGAGTGACCAGGGAAATCTTGGACAGCGAGGGGGGATCGATCAGAGGCGATGAGGACTTCTTCTCAGTGGCGAGGACAATTCCGTTTGTAGCTGTTCTGGCGGTCAGCTTCGTCCCGTGGGGGAGAGCTGGGAGCTTACCTTTGATACCGAGGGCGGTAACTCCCTGGTTGACTGCGTTCAAGGCATATTCTATTTTCATCAGTATGGATCCATAGGATCAGGATGATGGTTGCGTCTTACCAATCTGCACCAGCTTGCCGCTGTGATGGAGCTGGGTTAGCTGGTGTCAATTCCACGGGACAAGCGTTCCTTACCTGGGAGAGAATGTCGTCAAAGAGAAAGAGTATCGGTCTGCCATGATTCACTGTAAACTGCAACACAACAGGAAGAGATGGAAAAAAGAAGAAAGGGAGCTGTCCACAGGTGTTGTAGGCAGAGATGGGTGACGTTTGGCGTAGAGCTGGAAGGCGGTGACCCGATTGGGGTTAGCCGTGGAGGTTGGGAACACTTGGGCTTTTCTGCTTTTCTTTTCTTTCTCTTCACTGAGAGGTCTCTCTGAACACTTCCCCAATGTGAGATCAATGGCAGACTCTGAACAGCATTACCCTCCTAGGGTCTGTCGCATCTGTCTAGAAACAGTATTGCCGACCTTTCAACCCTCCGAATTCCTGCAGAAGCCTCGAGTGGTGTACGAGTCCTCCGACCCAGAGCTTGGCCGTCTCTTACGTCCCTGCCATTGCAAAGGCTCCTCGCGTTATGTCCACGAGGGTTGCCTGCAATCATGGCGTCATGCCGACCCTAAGTACTCGACGAGAAACTTCTGGCAATGTCCGACCTGTGGCTTCCAGTATCGCCTAGGCCGCTTGACTTGGGCACGATGGATCAGTAGCGCATCCATGCAGCTATTCCTCACGATCGCCATCCTTTTGTTTACCGTATTCATTCTTGGATTCATTGCTGACCCCATCATTGACTTTTACCTCGGCCCCGTGGATGTCTACGAACTCGTTGATGATTCCTCTTGGTTGGAACACTTCGTCAAAGGACTGACCTCGCTGGGCCTGTTGTCACTTATCAAGGCCATCTTTGCATTATCACCTTTCCCTTGGAACATGCGCTCTGTGGTTACCGGCCGTAATGGAGGCCGCAACCGAGCTGCCCAACTGAACTGGCTAGTGATTCTGGTTGGCGTTGGTAGTTTCCTCTGGGTATGTCCACGGGTGTCACACGTTGACTATTTGGCTTAACTAACCGATACAGGCTGTCTACAAAGGCGTCCGGTCATGGAGTAGACGCACCTTAGAAAAGGCGGGCGAGAGAGTCATGGATGTGCCACTCCCCGACGATGAGGAAGTGGAGGAAGATAGCAAGCAAGACTGAACTCGCACTACTTAAGTTGCCGTCTCCTCTGCCCCATGAGATGTCGATTAGTCAATGTGCGAAGAACATTACTGTCTTCAATACTCCTGGGTGTCTACCTGAGAAGCAGATGAATGGTCTCGGGAACGTCTTGTTCCTGAATAATTCGCTGCTTCATTCATCAGGCAGCCCCTTGAGGAAGACAGTCCGTGGCTCAATTGTATGACAGCGTCCTGACCATTGAGTCTGACTTGGTAACGCTTTCGGATTGAGTGATGGGAAATGATAGTTAATGGAGTTCCTGCCTTGTAATCTTCTCTTCTTCTCCTAATATTTTCCTTCTTCGCGATATTCCTTTTCTCTAATATCGTGACAACTAAACCATCAATATGGACATGAACTCATCTGGAATTCATCTCGCTGAAGTTCGATCGCAACTCGCGATGGACTCTGACTCTGACTCGGATACCACCGTCACCCCTAAGAAAGAGCCATTCCCCGACTTTGACGCGGAACTGTGTGTCCCAGATCTTAACAACAGACATGAGGCCGCGTGGACCTACGCCTTCGGCAAGGCTGTCCAGAATGACATTCGCACTCGCTATGTCGACCCCTTCATCACCCCCCATAACCCCGGCGAACCATTTACGCGCAGCCACATCCTCCTCGAGGCTATCAAGGACCTCCTCGCTGACCCGCAAATGCGCGAGACTACCCGCCAGCAGTTCATCGTTCTGATTAACCACACTCTCCATTTACACGAGGTCGTCTTTCACCACAGTGATAAATTCCTTGACACGAAGGAGACTGCCGAGGCGAAGGTGCTTGCGGAAATTATTCTCAGCTACTTGGTCTGGATGGATGGCAAGTTGCGTGACCAAGTTATCGCCGCTGAGCAGGTTGCCGTTGTGCTTGACCAAGTGTCCAAGGAGAAGACGACTATCTGTGAGCGATACTGTCGCATGACCACGGTGGTTTCTGCGTAAGTTCACCGTTCAAGTCCTCGTTCAAGTCCAAGCTTTGCTCTTTGATACTAACAACTACAGTCACCTGAAAAAGCCTCGTCCCCTGGAACGTCGCCTACTCACTCTCTTCCTCGAAGTCTATGAAGCATGGGTCCACAATACGTTCCTCCATCAGCGCAACCGCCAGATCCTCGCAGAAGGAATTCCTGACACCGGTCGAATTGGCCTGTCGCGTCGGATCATTGCCATCTGGGACGTGCTGACTCGCTGCATTGAGAATTACTCACTTTACACCTGGGCCACTCGCACCATTCGGGCAAATTACTTTGCACCGGCCATCGATTTGTTGTCTGACGCCCCAGATATCTGGCAGCAATGCTGGGACAAGCGCTCGACTATTCACGATCGTCAGTCTATCCATCCTGGGCAGTTTGAACAACCCTTGAGCGGTCAGGCTGTGAAGATCCCTCAGCAATTCGGTAATATGGAGGAGCAGCGTTCGATCAACGGTCAGTCTACTCCAGTTGCAGAGCTGGAAGTTGCCGAAGCTTGAAGCACTCTCTGGGTGGTCTGGCCACTGACCAAAGCTACTGACTACAACCACAGCCAAAGTTGTCACAAACCTTCCTCCAAAATACCCTTCAAGATACCCACAGGATGACAACGACGCCGGAGGACAACGGCATGACTCACGAATCGATAACCCAGCTCTCAGAAGACCCGCGCTACCAAGCACGAAATACTTTTCATCTCTACCTGTCCAATGTAATACCCAGATGTAGCATATCAGCAGCAACATAGCAAAATAATGAATTCAATTCAAGCTAGTTTC
>ERZ1673737.3437-NODE-3437-length-11979-cov-4.397769_pt1 | contig 11979 bp, 12 predicted proteins | sample MGYA00580211_ERZ1673737 | MGnify/ENA primary metagenome ERZ1673737 (study PRJEB41218, sample SAMN15661789) | gut metagenome | host: Homo sapiens | place: Canada: London | collected 2015-08-20/2019-03-30 | study: EMG produced TPA metagenomics assembly of... | reverse complement strand
ACTCTTCGGTTTACGATAGGGGGTCTAAAAAACGGTCTAAAAAACGGTCTAAAAACCGTTAAAACGTTTGCTGTGTCACTATACTAAAAAAAGTCGGGTCGCTTGAGGCTGCATTGATCACGCAGTGTGATGATTGTTGCTCTTCTTGGCCTTGATCGTTTCGGCGTCGTCAATCGCGTCCCAGATACGTTCTGCTAAATCAGGCAACAGCATTTCCGCTGTGAACACGAAATCACCCTCGCCTTCTCCTGGCTCATCCAATAGCAGAGTGTGAAACGGTATAGTTAAGGGCTCTCCTTCAATCGTAGGGCTAGAGCCATCTCTCCCTCTCGTAATGAGAATTCTCTGAGTCATTCGAGGTGGCGGTGGATCTCTGATACGTCTATCGGTAACCTGGCGACCACCTGCTGTGATATAGATATTGCGTAGTGATGGTTCGAATGCTGGAGTCCAGGATTTGATTTCAATGGAGTGAGATCCTCTTTTGATGTCGATAGTGATCCCCATTCTCACTTCGCCCTTCGATCCATTGATCCACCAAGCGATATCCCTCTCTAGTTTTAGAGTTGTCTCAGAAAAGCCAACTTCTAATGTCACCGTTGGGAATTCTCTCCCTTGGCGGGCTGGCTCCCAGGATCGGTCTGCCTGCTTGTTTCGCTCAGGGGTATCCACACGAGTCGCTCCGCATTTCGCAATCCGTCTGTAGACGTTCATCTCTTTCGCGAGCGTCACAATCATTGCCTCAAAACTGGACGCCGCTTCTTCGTGTGGTTGACTAGGCATTGTTATGATGAGAATTTGAAGTGATGGCGAATAGTCACAGCGACCTGGCAATTGTTCCTCGTTCTCGGCTAGTATCTCTGCCGGAAAGTGATTCAAGACGGTAAAACGATCTTCGACCGAATACGGAGGAAAGAGGCTCTGTATAGCGCACTGTTGGTTGTAACAGTAAACGGGCGTACCAGAGGGAAGGTGCGCGAGAAACGTCCCAGCACCTTCTTCTGACACAACGCCCTCGCTTTGATACACGCGTGACATGATTTCCTGAACGGAGTAGCAGCGAGGATATTTGTATGGCGATTTGTCGGTATCCCTAGTTTTCACCGAGACGAGAAGAGGGGAGAAATTATATAGATCGTGATGTGGAGCCTTGTCACAACCTCGTGGCCATGATGTCATTGGGGAATCGCCCAGGCGAATGCTTGGCTTCACTGAGGACATATCTCCAGTGTCACAGCTTGATCGATCCTGAGATTGTCAACATGCATGATGAAGGCTTTGCCTATTCAGTCATAGCGGCGATGTCTCTTAACCGGAACTATGGCATTTCGGGTATTGTTTAGCCGAATGGTACTTTAAGTATTTCTCTTTTTCCTGCGTTCATTTCGCTGACTCGAAACTCCGTCTTGGATTGAGCCTATACCATGTCAGGCTCGATAATCATCACAGGGGCGACTGGCTCACTCGCTATCGAGGCTGTGCAACAGTTCCTAACGCATCCCTCCATAACCGTCGTCGGCACTGTACGAAATGTGACCAAATCCCCCAGAAGCGCACATCTACTTCGACTGGAACAGATCGCAGGTCAGTATCCTATGGGCAAGCTTCTGATCAAAAGCGTGGACTTGAATTCGCTTTCGGAAGTACGGGCTTTTGCGGACGAAATTGCTGGCCTGGTGGAATCAAAGCAACTTCCCCCAATTTCTGCGATCATATGCAATGCATTCACATGGTCTTTGGGTGGCCAGAACTTCTCAAACGATCACTATGAGTCTACATTCCAAGTCAACCACCTTGCACACTTTTCCCTCGTCCTCAAGATTCTCCGGAACATGGATCATGACTCGGGTCGAATTGTCATGCTTAGCTCTGAAGTTCACGATCCTGAAGTTCGCATCCCGCTATCCAAACTGGCTGCAGAGCTCCCTTCAGATGAAAACCTTGACGTGTTGGTCAAGCCTGGTCCAGATGAGGCTGGGACAGAACATGACATGGGCTGGCGCCGATACGCAAACAGCAAGCTGGCCAACGTCATGTTCATGCAGAGCTTGAATTGTCGACTCCAACAGGTACGAGCGGAACTCCATAACATGGGCATGCCCCTAACATTAGTTTTATCTAGAATCCGAAATTCAGCAAAGTCACAGTGACGGCCATGGACCCAGGTGGTCTTGTTGACTCCCGTGCCCATACGTCTCAACGTGCACTTGTTCGAATCGCATTCAAGCTGCTCGCAATCTTGCTCCCAGTTATAAACATCTTCACCTACAGCCTTCGCTCTAATGCAGACTCGGCGCGTGACCTCATAGCGCTGGCTATAGACCCGAAGTACTTCTCGGTGAGAGGCCACTTCAATGGACAAACTCCCAGTGTCGCCGCTCATATCAGTGAAGATGAGAATAAACGCGAAGCTATATGGGATGCATGTTGGGAATGGACCGGAATGAATGAAGACGAGACCTGTGTTCCCAGGCGGTGCGCTTGAGCAAGTATCGATGTCCTTGTGCCTTACATACGAGCTATACTGTATCTGTTTTTCCAGTAGATGCTGGACTATTTCTCTCTTTTTATCGCTGTCATTACCATGCTCTAAAATGCAGTATCCGTCATATTTCGTCTACCTTTCCTCCGATATTGGCTTGAAATGAGTAAACATATTATCATTGTTATATACCGCAAACAGATAATCTGGTGTAGCTACGCACAAAATACAACCTAGTATAAAGTTACAACATCACTTTGGGTCACTGGGTAGGTAGACGACCCGCTCGGCAAGTAAGCGAGGTGTGTCGTTATCATGACTGGGCAAGACGACCACCTCCGTCTCTCTGGCAAACTCTTTGATGGTCTTCAAAGTCTCTTGCGCACGTACGGGGTCATCGTTAATTCCATCCGGCTCCTCTTTATCCAAGAATTCCAAGCCATATGTTGCGTCGCCAGGGAGGAAATATGTGACTTTGGTTTGATCGGGGCTGTCGCCATACACTACCAGACCAACATGCCCAGGGACATGACCTGAAGTATCCACGATCACAATTCTTCCATCCTCTGTCAGAGGGTATGACTGTTTCCAGGGCCCAAGCTGTTTGTCCTGAAGATCAACAATCCTTGGGGAGAATCCTTTCGGCCAGTGATTCGGGGTAGCGCCCTCCATACTGGCAAAGACCGGGTGTTCTCCAAATGCCTTCCAATGTTCACGGCTGATGTAGATAGGCAAATCTGGTGCTTCCGCAACCAAGTCCTCCAGTCCACCCGCATGGTCATTGTGGAGGTGACTCATAATAACACCTTTGAGATCAGTCGCTTTTATTCCACGCCTGTGAAGCTGTTCCAGAATACCATCTTGATGCGTTATCGTGAATTGACTGAGAAGGCCGTTGAAGATAGCAAGTCGTGGGAAGTATCCCGCGTCGTTGCAACAAGGAGATTGCCCGGTATCGAAGAGGAAGATACCTTCAGGGTGGCGAATGAGAAAGACTCCAACAGGTAGCGACTCGGTCCATTCTCTGTCGAAGATTGATTTGAGGCGTCGAAGAATCGCAAAATTGCCGACAGGTTGTGAGCGCATTGATGGTCTGATGCGGACTGTTCCTGTGGTCAGGAACTCCAACTGTACAAGTCCATTCTGATTGTTGGCCATTGTAAGGAGACTTATGGTAAGATGTAGAGAGAATGATCGAGATTGAAAGGACTGGAGTGGGAAAGTACTTAAGTTTATAAAGGACCGAAACCTTCGGCAGTCCATGGATAACCGAAGCACGGGAGAACTCAGCGTGAAGCCATGTTTGCCGAGAACTAAACTCGACGATTATTCGGAGACTTGAGAAAATGATCAACCGTAATATGAGACTAGATACTCAAGGAGGCGACGTTGAAAGGAGGTTTGTAGAACTAGGGCTGGCGGTTGAAGCCAGAGCGATGCCTGTTGTTTGCCCAAAAACAACAAAAAGACACGGAATTGATCAATTTATGTACAGAGTTCAGGAATTTATACCTAGGATTACTCCAATTCACGTCTGTTGGGTGCAAGGCAGTGAATTCTTTCAGTGTTTACGCAGGCCGACTCGTCGCGACTTCCTTTTCACGACCGAACGGTGTCGGCAAACTTAACCGAAACACCTCTCCTCTTTGCCGAACCCAAACCACCTCCGCAGATATGCCGCGTCGAGCCCGTACAGTATGCATCCGCTGTCACGGCAGCAAAGTAAGTACTGCTCGAAGACTACTATACACCTTTGCTAATTCGAAGTCTGAAGGTCCGTTGTGACATTGAAGATCGGACAAGCGGAATTTGCAGCGGGTGCGAGCAAAAGGGTCATCAATGCCAGTGAGTTGTGGCGCCATCTTTATAAATATTACAAATACTACAAGCTGACCTTTCAGGCCTCACATTGGGCCTCGCCAGCAAAGGAAGGCTCTGCGCTCTTCACTAGCTGCCAATGCGACTCCTCCGCCCCCAAGCCAGACATTGCCAACTCCAGCGCAAACACAAGCATCGGGTACCACACTATCATCGTCTTACAGTACCCTGGAACAACGCACAGTGCATTGCACAGATCTCGGAAATGCCAATTCAAAGCAGCCAAACTACATCGACGGGAGCGAGCTTATTCTCGACATAAGTCAGGCATGTCGCCTTCCACCTCCAGTCATCGCTCAAGCATTGTCTGATTTCTATTTCCGTGAGCTATTTCCATTTGCACCAGTGATTGATCGGGGAAAAGTCGGAGCCTCATCGTCGGTATTGGTCCAGCAGTGTCTGTCTTTTGCGGGTAGCACCATGCGTCAACCAGCAGGAGCAAGCGACTGGTCTCCTTTTTCCATCTACGGACGGATCAAGACACTACTTTTTGTGCGCCAAGATCCATGCCCATTCAACATGCTCAGCGCTCTTTCGATCCTGAGTACCTGGCTCCCATATTCGCCCGAGGCAGTCGTACTGGACAGCCCATGGCAATGGACTGGCATGGCAATCCGAATGGGAATACAAATGCATCTGCACAAAGCCGAATCTTACAATCAACTGCAAAATCCTGGGCTGATCCGACGAACGTGGTGGTATCTTTTCGTCGCTGACACGTTACAAATGGCTTGCTGTGGGCGTCCTGGGATGTTCCCTTTGAAAGACAATTCTGTGCCGTTACCTCAGATCACCGATTTCGAGAGTCCTGACATGGGAGCACACGTATTTTGTCAGATGACACGTCTCTGTCTCGATCTGAAGAAGATCCTTGACTTGGGTAGAGACAATGAAGGCACACGAGAGCAGGCATATCAAACCATGGACAATCTCAAACAATGGCGAGAGATCTTACCTATCGGACTGCAACTGTTTGGCCTAGCCCAAGAAAGGCAGGTGTACAGCCGCCCTGCGGTTGAACTTCACATCTTTTATTTGGTGGCAGTTGTTCTGACCTGCTTCCTGGGACGTCGTGATAACACCCCGTTACTCAAATACCTCTCGATCGCCGCATCCTCTTGCATTTCTCGACTGTATGAGGAGATCCTTTGTCGTGAAGAGGTTCAATGCCTTCTGCCAATCCATTCCTGGACTATTCTTGTTGCCGCAATCCCACGCATATTCTGCGACATGGACACTCTGAATACTCATCGGGCGGATGATGGCAGAATCAGCCAGCAAGTACTGGAGAAGATGAGCGAGAAGCATAGATCAGCCGGCATGGTGCAAAGCAAGATTCAGGATATCAGCAACCTTGGTACCAGCATGTTTCCTGTACAATTCGATGCTATGTGGAATAGTCTTCCGGCACCGACATTAGATGAGAAGACACACATCAATGCGATGTTACTTTTTCCCGGAAGTTTTTGTCCAATGCTTGATTCAGTTATGTCAATGGAGAGAAGTGGAAATGAGACTCTTGATTCCCTACCCTCGGTACCCACAGACAGCGATGTGCAGGATTGGCCGTTGGATTGGTCTTTCTTTTTGTATGACGGTCCTATGAACTTTTAGTCAGAAAGATGCTTCTCTGTGAAACTAGTCAGATTTAAAAGCGTCAATGGAAGAAGAGTATTCAATATGTTCCCATAGTAAGCTGAGAAACCCAGTAGATAAAAGCCATACCTCCACACAAACTCTGGAGTATACCCCACACACTCGGCAACGTCCCGTCTCTCGGAGCACATCCGCCCACCCCATATAAGAACCTCAAGATCACCTAGTTATCCCTCAACCAACAATTCTCTCGGTGCAACTACATTCATACTCACCAAAATGTCAGACCCAACCGCCCAATCACAACAAATGCACCACATCCAACCTGCGCACCTCAAAAGCTTCGTGCAACAAATCCTCATCGCAAACGGCACATCACCCAGCGACGCAGAAATAGTCGCAAAATGCCTCGTAGCAGCCGACCTCCGAGGCGTAGACACACACGGAAGCAATCGCATTCCATCATACATGGAACGAATCCGCCAAAAAGCACTGGACCCGGCAGCGACACCCACAGTCCTCCAAGTGACACCAGCGGTAGCACAAGTGGACGCCCACAACGGCTTCGGCTTCGTAGCCGCACACGAAGGCATGAAACGTGCGATTGAAATGGCCCAAATCTTCGGCATAGGCATGGTCTCCGTCAAACACTCAAACCACTTCGGCATGTCAGCATGGCTAGTGCAGCAAGCACTAGAATCAGACATGATGTCACTCGTGTTCACGAACAGTTCCCCAGCACTACCGGTCTGGGGTGGGAAAGAGAAGTTAATGGGCGTTTCACCTATTGCGTGTGGGGCGCCGTCCGGGAATGAGCGCCGGCCATTTATCCTCGATATGGCGCCTTCTATTGCGGCACGGGGCAAGATTTACAAGGCTCTTCGGCGGGGTGAGAAGATTCCTACGGATTGGGCGCTTGATGGGGAGGGCAGGCAGACTGATGATCCGGCGAGTGCGCTGGAGGGTGTTATGTTGCCCATGGGCGGACCGAAGGGGTCGGCACTATCTGTAATGATGGACGTATTCTCGGGTGTGTTGTCTGGATCGGCTTTTGCAGGAGGAGTCACTAATCCGTATGATCCATCCAAGCCGGCGGATGTGGGACATTTCCTGGTTGCTATTAAGCCCGATTTGTTCATGACAATTGAAGAGTTTAAGGGGAGGATGGATTATCTGTATCAGCGGGTTGTCGAGTCGGACAAGATGGCTGGTGTGGATCAGATTTACTTCCCTGGGGAAATTGAGATGATTACTGAAGAGCGGAGGTTGGTGGATGGGATTCCTTTTGCTGAGGCTGAGATTGCCAGTTTGAATAAGGAGGCGGATTTGGCAAATATTGAGCATTTGAAAATCTGATCTCCTATTCTTTAGATAAATATCAATTACATCTACAATGGGACACTATGCATAATGTGGCGTGAAGCTAATAGCTGGTAAAGTCTATGTGTTACATTCTATGGATAGGCATAGACTGTCAGATGTACAAGACAAAGCGCAAGGCTTGATGGACTGACCGCACTACTGGTCTTTAAATGCCAACTAAAAACACACAAGGCAATCTTAAACAACTTGCCACAAAATGCCAGCCATGAAGCAGGAAGCCACACAAAATAATGCACAGGTAGAAATAGTGTCACAGTTCAATTATCGTCGACAGGACCTCCCATAGAAGGAAAGAAAAGCCAGAGAGAACCAGAATAAACATATTCAATAGGAAAATAATATGCTCGGAAAAAAGAACACGGGAAAGGTCTCACTTTACAGCCAGAGATAATAGTAACAGGAGAAGGGAAGGCAAGTCACAGGGGATCTGGTAAGAACAGGAGAACAAAAGCAAAAGACATTAGGAAAGAAAAATGTATTCAGACAAAGGAAATAATGAACATGCTAGATAATTAATCAAACATCCAAAAGGATGATGAGGAATCGCTCCATGCATAAGAAGAGAACAAAAGCAGGGTATCACGTAGTATCCAAACAACCTCGCTGCTCTTCCGAGCAACTCAAAGAGCATCAGAAAGATGGGGTTTGAATCTGCCTTGTGAGATCAAAGCACAAATTCAAGGTGCTTGATCTATCCGGTCTCACGTGCCGGGCCGAAATGAGATGAGGCTCTTGTCTTTAATTGACTAGCCAGGGCGAGATCAACGTTCATCACCGGCTCTAGACTTGGCACGTCTGCGGAAGAAATCCATGACTTTGCGTGCTGCACCAGAACTGCCAGAATGGTGAGATCCGTCCCGCTCATATTCGTAGGCATCGGCGAATTTGCGATGGCTCTTTTGCAAGACGTTCGGTCCACGTCCTGAGCGACCAGCCTGCATTGACTGGCGAGGTAAGCTGTCATAAGTGCCATTGTAGTCGTCGTAGTAGTTGGGCTTAGACTGGTAGCCGTAATGACTGCCAGAGTATTGATCTCGAGAGTTTTGGTAAACCTGTTCCGCTGACGGCATACCGAAGGAATCCTGCTGCTGGTCGAATTGAGTGCCCAGGTCTGCGAATTGCCGATCGATTTGGGCTTCATAGCTGAGAGGCTCGTTTTTAACCTGGGCATCCTCTCCAGGTCCCTCGCTAACCATGCCCATGGCATCTTGAGCGCCATAGCTTGTTGAGCGAGCTCGACCTTCTCCAGGACCTGCAGGGCCTGTAGCTGGCCGTTGTTGACCACGAGACTCGACAGGGCGAGAATTGTCTGGTTGTTCATCGGGTGTCTGAGCTCGGCCGGTGGAGAAGCCTCGGAAGGAGAACGATTGGGGGAGAAGGGAGAACCGACGAGGCCGGTTCTCGAGACCCGATTCGCTTGCCTTGCGGTTATGGGGGTATTGCATGGAACGCCGAGAATCCATGGACATTCTGGAATTCTCTCTCGGTAGCGGTTCCTTCATGCTGACTGGAGGATAACGCTTGTCCTGCTTTGTACGAGGGGCGTTGGCCTGAGAGCCACGGCTACCCAAGATTGACCCAGAGCGTCCAAAAAGTTTCTCGCCAAGGCTAGAAACAGTGTTGGACCTCTTGTGGCCCTTGGGCGGCTCTTGCCGAGGCGTCGTGTTGAATGTTGAAGGCAATACCTGGGTGCTTGGACGGCCGATCGATGTAGTAGATGCCTCTGGTTCCTGGGGAAGGGTGAATTGTCTGCTCTTGGGCTGTGCCAGGCGGCCTTCGGTATTAGTTGCGGTAACAGTAGGAGCCACCGGCTGTCCGTAGGAACCGCGAGAAGGTAAACGACCAGCGTTGTTGAAGGAAGCCATGGAGCCACCAGTGGCGGGCCGTGCACCTGAAGGCAACGTAACAGTGTGCGATCCAGTGAGTGCTGCGTTGTCCGAGGTCGAGCGCGGGAAGTATCCTGGAAGGGGCTTGTTGAGGTTGAGCGCCGGCGCGTCTCCGCCCTTCTTTTGGACTGGCTCTGCTGGCTGCTGCACCGGCGCCATTGGTGGATCTGATGGAGCTGGGGCTCGGCGTGAGGTGGACGGCTCTGCTGGAGGTTCTCCTCTCGTCGTTTGTGACTGAGGAGCGACGTACTCGACTTGGACCGTTCTTCGCTTGGCATCGCGAGTGGTTTTGGACTTTTCGGATGGCGAGTCTTGCGAAATGTCTCCAGCATGGTGGTTGAGACCACCAACAGCTGGAACATTGCTTTGGGATGTCTTAGGTGGTTCGCGTACAGAGGCACTTCGGGTGAGAGGGGGGGCTTCTTTTTGTGTTTCTATGAGTGTCAGTCTGAAATTAAGCATTTGAAAGCAATCGGTCTCACCAGAAGTAATTGTTGCGTTGGCAATGTCCGCAACATTTGTTGTGCTGCTTGTGATGTGAGACACAACGTGCGAGTATTCACTTAGCCAGCTGTGCCGGGCAACCTCAAACAGATCTGCACGCTTCCGCGGGTCGGGAACCAATATCCTCCTCAAAAGATCGCGCGCATGTGGTGTTACATATTCTGGGAATGTGAGAGGTGTGGTGACGATGTATTTGTACAGAAGATTAATGTTGTCGCCGTCGGGGTTTGCTGGATCGTCATCGAAGGGAAGGTATCCAGCCAACATGGCGTACTAGAGAATGTCAGTTGAGTCAAAGTTGAATGCAGCAAGATTCTTACCAAGATAACTCCGCAACTCCACACATCCACCTTCCGACCTGTATACAAGGAGTCGCTCACAACAAGCTCAGGAGCGGCGTAACAGGGACTGCCACAGCTGGTCTGCATCAAATCTCCTCGGCGCAACCCATTGCTGTTAACCTTGTCTAGGCGCTTTCGCTTGACATATTCCTTGTTGGTCAGGTTGTACTCGATCTCCTCGTCCAGCGGGTCTATTGGGTCGAATGTATTGGCGAATCCGAAATCCGTAATTATTATATTGCGGTTCCGGTCGAGAAGCAAGTTCTCCAGTTTCAAATCACGGTGAACGATTCCCTTTTTGTGTAGGTAGCCAACTCCCGAAACCAGCTGAGCAAACAGTCGGCGCGCGGAATTGTCCTTCAAGTACCGGTTGTTCAAGATGTAGTCGAACAGTTCACCTCCTGACGCGTACTCCATGATGATGCCAATGTGGCGGTCGGTTTCCACCATTTCATGGAGGCGCACAATGTTGGGATGTGCCAGATCGCGTAGAATGGAAATCTCACGGTAGATCTTCGGTAGTCTGCTGGGGTTGGTTCCCAGTGAGTCCCTCCGAATGAGCTTGATAGCTACTTGGATGCTACCATCTCGTTTCCAACCCAGCTTGACCTTTCCGAACTCACCCTCACCGAGGGTTTGCCCAAGAATGTAAGAGCCGAAAGTCGTCTCCTTGCGCTTCACGACATTTCCGTTGTTATAATCATGTCGACTGCGAGGGCCGCGAGCCTCTTCTGCGCCATCGAACCCAGCTGCCAAGCCCGATGAGGGGGCATGCTCTGCAGATGCACCAACTTGTCGGACCTGCTCTCTTTCGTGATCCACGACAGGGTCGCTGACTTGAACAGAGTTGAGCACTGCACTGGACTCCTTCACTAGATTTCCGTCAGGCATCTCCATTGACTGGGCTTGGACCGGTGGCGCTGTTCTTGACTCCACTTCGCGAGATGTCTCCTCTCCCTGGTGTCTCCGTGATTTGCCGTTTCGGTCTTCACGTGGGCGCTCACGGTGTTCCTTTCGCTCGGACCTGCTCTTTCCTCGGGAACTTTGTTTTTCTCCCGATGCTCCGTTCGGACTCCGACGGCTGTGGTTTGTTGACGAGGTTCGCGGCGGAGGAACCGGTGGCGTACCTAACATGTCGGGGTAGGCTGTGCGAGCATTCTTTTGGGAGGGAGATGCGGTGCTGGTCGATCCTGGTGAAGCATGGGTGGGGAGCACAGCCGGCTGACGGGAAGTGCTCATAGCCGAAGAAGCTGTTCGGGACCGGCCTCAGAAGTGGCTGAAGATAGATTAGCAAGCCAGTCGCTGATGCGCGCACGGTCCTGCATCACGGCAACATACCTTCTGATGGATGCGCAAAGCCTGTGGCTGTGTGACTCCCGAGGCAGCTTCAGGCAGAAATTGGAAACTGCGATTCGTAGAATTTGGCGCGAGAGAGCACGGGTGAAAATCGAGGGGTTGGCGACCGGTCGCACTCAATTCAACGCGCAATCTGCGTCAGTCAGTCCCCAAGTTCTTATCAATCGCCAAAAATGTTGTCGAGGAATGGGGGGGTAGCTGCCAGATCGGAAGAATGGAGGGGACGCCACCAATCGCGCAGCCGTTGAATGGAGCTCGAATCACCCACCGATGTTGCCCAGGGGTAAAGACGCGTCGAACACCCAAAGCTCAAGATAGCTGCACTGCAGTTCTCAAGTCCCCAGATCCACGATATTCGGCACGTCAAAGATCGGAGAAACAAAACAAATGTCTCAGACGCGAAATCCCGACTCGAAGCGATTTCAATTGAACATCGTCGAATCCAGGAGGGGAGGGGGCGCGAGGGGACGGGAAACACCGGTCGGAGATCCCTTGAAAAAAGGGGAACACCCTCAAAGAACGAAAACTGAAAGGACAAAAAAGAAGAAGAAAA
>ERZ1673737.3435-NODE-3435-length-11985-cov-4.063621_pt1 | contig 11985 bp, 15 predicted proteins | sample MGYA00580211_ERZ1673737 | MGnify/ENA primary metagenome ERZ1673737 (study PRJEB41218, sample SAMN15661789) | gut metagenome | host: Homo sapiens | place: Canada: London | collected 2015-08-20/2019-03-30 | study: EMG produced TPA metagenomics assembly of... | reverse complement strand
TTGTCGCCGGTGGCAGCGGTGCCAGTTTTACTCTTGCAATTGCGCTGGACCTGATCGAAGCATCAGCAAAATCGGTCAAGGCCATTGATTTCATCTGGATAGTGAGAGGAAGTGGTACGTTTGACACTTGGATGCACAGAGGATATCCCTTTATTTGCAGTAACTAATCCTATCTAATAGAGTCCCTTCAATGGTTCACCCAAGAGCTCAAGCAGCTTGAGAGCCATCCGAACGTGAATGTACTCATTCACTTCACTCGCGCCACTGACCTCTCTGGCACATCCTTATCCACCACTCCAGAATTGCATTCAGAAAAGACTTCTCTGAAAGACGACGTGGTTTCAATAGAGCTTTCTCCGCTGGGCTCTCAAATAAATGATCTCGAGAAGGGTGAGTTAGAAATGGCCACAGGCTCACCGTTATCTATAAATGAGATCCGACCTGGACGCCCTGATATTGGCAAGCTTATCGCGGCTGCTGTCGCTTCAAGCAGCAGCATAGACGACCGCATCATTGTCGGTGCTTGCGGTCCTAGTGGATTGATGAGTACGATACGCGAGGCTGTTTTCAGTGACTTGTATAATGATGGACCTTCATTAACTCTCTACACTGAGGTAAGCTTAAAAGATGACCCCAGCTTGAAATTGACTTTGACTAAAAGCCCTTCTCAGGAGTTCGAATGGTGAGGTGATATCAAACACATAACTACAATAGCGGTGATTATTGGGGTTTGATTGTAAATAGAGTAGATTATTTAGCTGCCCGGTTATGACTTATGATCGTTAGGAAAAAATGCGTTTTTAAGACTTTGGCTCGAATACTTACCTTCGCCTCTAGAAGCGTCCTAGATCAATCTTTTTTTAGTGTCACATGTTGCGTGTCTGATTCTTGATATATTTTGGAACTAGGAACAGAGTCATACAAAACTTCACAATAATTATTTATCAGTAGTCCATAACATCTTTCAAATTCCTTCTATAGCATAGTCCTCGAAGCTTCGTCTAATTATCCAGTAAAGCTGAGCTATCTGCGATTCTTTTATCATCTTGCACGGCTTTCGCTCTCGCTGATAATTGATATCACCAGGTGAACATATCTCTTCATTTACAAGTGAAAGATGACGCCTTGTCGGGGTTTCCTTTGGTATAAGTCAACACTTTTGGATAGGGGCACAAACGTGCTGTCCTGGTTGGTAAATCAGCGCTCCCAGTGGCTGTGGGTGTGGCAAGTGCGAACAGAGTATCGGGGGCTTTTCCACGTTCCACCCAATCGACCAAGGCCTTGAAACCATCGCCGGGGAACCATCCTGGCCCTCCGCTGCAATGTTCTACACCAGGGGCGGAAAAGAAGCGATAGTAGTCTCCAACTTCGGGGTCAAAGCCTCGGACGCGGTCATAGTAGTCCACTGTGCCATTGTAGAACGCATATGGATCCTTCATTCCGTGCCAGGTAACCATTTTATTTCCCAACTTCTTGAATTCAGTAAGATTGGGGTCACGAGTTCCAATAACGGACTGGAACTCAGTCACGGAGTTATGAAGGAGTTGGCGGAACTCTTGTAGACCAATTGTCGATAGATCCAGCAACGGATTTTTCGATAAAAATGTTGCAAGCCAGTCGGTCGAGAGGAAGAACGGAGTAGGCTCACAGTCGTCCGGCGAAGAACAGTTCGTCCCACCAAGTCCTGTGAGAGGAGCATCGTGGGTTAGGCCGTACCATAGTGAGGATCCGTCTGAGTCCTTGGGACCAGCCCATACAGAAGCTGCAAACTTTGCACTTTTCTGAGACAACGTGATCGTGTCGTTCGGGTTTCTGCAACGCACTTTCTTCCCAACGAGTGTGAAGGGGTCGAAATGGCAGAGACCTGGCATAGAAACAATGCCATCTTTGACACCATCAAGTTCATCGCAAGCTTTGATAGCAAAATTTGTTATAGCATCTAATTCACAGGATGATGGATAATAGTCTAGTGAAAAAGAAATTAGCGAGTTTCGGCATTTTCGAGGACTTTGTTTTCAGACTTACCGAGCTCCTGCATCAACAGTGGAGGCCAATACTGGGCAGGTATGAATTCATCCCAGTTGATAGCCGGAGATCCCGCTAAAATCCCATCATACTGCGCTGGGAAACGTTGCGCCAGCATATGGCCTTGACGACCCCCTGTAGAACAACCGTTGAAATACGAATATTTAGGCAGGGATCCATAGAATAATCGCGTGACAGATTTGCCGAATGAGGAGGCCTCGTCCAGAGTGATAGAACTGAAATCTTCAATAAGTGGCCAATTCAAGTCGTCACCCTTGAGCGCCCATGATTGAATGCTGGCTGAGGCTGAGTGGCCGCCATCGGTGGAGGCCGCAGAATAGCCCTCAAACACAGGTTGAGCGAGCGAACTGGCTGTACCAGTCACCCACCCACTGCCACCCATCCCGACGAATCGGCCATTCCACGAGGTGATGGGAAGCCAGACCCACGTATTGATTGTATCGTTTTGGCCGACATGGGTGTATGTGATAGTGAGTTGGCAAACTTCCACAGTGCCGCTTTTAGTGCTGGGGAACGCGTTGACTAAGTCGCTTGGCGATGGCCAAGTAGTTTGAGCGACCACAGAATCGATTGAAAGAACATCGATGTTGGGCAGAGTGAGAGACTCGAAAGTAGCATTTGTGCACGCTTTCGTGGTACTTCTTGGTGGATGTGCCACAGCTAGACCCAGAAGCTGGAGCAGTAGCACTAGTATGCACGAGCGATGACGAGGAATGAGCATTTTGGCGATGTGAGCTGGCTGGCAGAGCAACTGAAAATTCTCAATTGAAAGACATCTGTAAGCTCCTCAGGACAGGGAATATCCTCGTTCATTTTATAGCTTACTCTCTGGAGAGCAAACAAATTTGTATATAGTTTGCCGAACAACACTCATCCAGCTTACGCCATTCTAGTCTCTTGGCCGCCACGGCCTTAAATCTGACTGTGCCTTGATATAATATCGCTGGAATGAACTTCCGATACCTTTTCTTCTCTCATTGGACGAAAACAGACCCTGATGAGCGCCGACGTCTCGGCACCGGTAAAGTGACAGTTCATACACTATATCTAGGCACAATGCTTGACCCCATTCTCCCTATTCGGTCTAGCTAAGATATTCTGCCCGCGCCATATAATCGCCCCAACGGAATATTCCCTCTCAGGCAAAGATATTTACTTTACCAGCATGTCGTGAGCGGAGGAACAGCAGACTAAATAGTTCTGTGGACTAGCTCAAGCAAACAAAGGGGGCTGATCCCTGAGGCAAGCCTGCTATGTCAACATGTTTCCTCCTTATCGTTTTACATTCGCGTCCTACAGTCCTCCGGGAAATTGAAAAGCTCTTTAGATTAAAATAAATGACGAAAGGACTCAGCAAGGTAATAAATGCAAGTTCGAGGGTTCAGGTTTCAGTTCTTCCAGTCGTGGTCGAATTCTACTCAACCTGGCGTGCCAAGGAGTGAGCACTAGAGTCGAAATGGAAGCAGCCGAACCCAACTTGTGCTCAGCCAAATTATCCGGCCCCGGGACATTTCCATGTAAGAATGGCGATTGATTTTGATAGGACAGTCAATCTTGAGCTAAAAGTTTTCATCTTTGGTAGTAGTTCACCGGCGTCTATCTGGTCTACCTCTCCGAAAACAAGGCTTGAAAGCCAGCGTCTTTGGAGCCGGCCATGGTATTGGGGGGCCTCTAGTATTGAGACTTTGATCCAGGGACATGAATCGACTCGCCGTATCCAACATGCGCCCTTAGGATCCCCGAAGACTATAAGACCTAGTCATTGACCGAAGAATATCGGACAAAAGATTTCCGACCCTGCTTGTCGGCATCAGCAAAAGTGTAGCTCACGGTGAGAAAGTGATCAAAGCGGCATGATCACCCGGGTCAGACAGCGGTAGCAAGTTTATGTCGAGCTTGTTCTGCAGTTGCACCGGGCTCGCCGCGCAGTGTATCTTCCCGAACTGACCATGCCTAGAGGATATATATCAAGACCAGATTCTCCACTCAAGCTTTTGGCCTGCAGATTGTATCGATACGAGTGACAAGACAGTCGCAGTCGTCGGCACAGGCGCAACGGGTCTTCCAACTTTCACCAGAAATTGCTCACGACGCCGACAAGTTGACCTAGACTATGCGCCTCAAGCCACTTACCCCGGAAATACTTGCAAAGCACAAGGAGTCCTTGAAGTAGTCTTGCAAAACCCGTGGCACGCGAAGGTATGAGTGTTCACTTTCGATGAAACCGCGGACAAAGTCTACGACAACCCAGCCGAGAAGCGCGAAACCGCCTAGAGTATTTACCAGGGAAGCGGCTGCATAGTAGGACACAAGACACACAAGCGCATGGCAGATCCTCCGAAAGTTGAGATCCTCGTTCCAACAAAGCCGCCACACCCCTCGGCGGTAAGCAGCCTTCACTTGAATAGGACTACCACGAACTTACGGACAAGCCGAGCTTCATCCCTTGGTCAACAGCTGTGGTCAAAAATCATCGGCAATGTCACAGCTTCAGATAAATCTATTCAAATGTTGGTTGATACAATAAACTATGCAAAATGTCTATGACTCCAAGATCATTCCGATAGCTCTACCACGGAATTTCAGCTCCATCGTACTGGTGAAAGCCCTCGGCGTTCTCCATCCATTGATTTCAGCTACATCCTTGTCGACAATATCAAGGACTCCCTTGATACTGGTTTCAACGTCAAGTTGTGCCCAATCGCCTCCCATGTCAGTTTTCACCCACTTTCCAAAGGTCAGTAAGAAGCAGGGTAAATCCATCGTAATCAATTCAAGCCCCATCAAGTGCATTGACTAATTTATGGCTCCGGTGGAATTTTTTGTTCGTTACAACCTCAAGGAGGCCGCTGGTCTAGTCTGTTCGTGAGATAGCTTTATGGTTTATTAGGAAGGCAAGGTCCGGAATGACCCATTTCTTGGATACGCTTCAGTTATTGAGATTACTCTTTTTAAATTGAAATTTCATAGTAATAAATAGACATGTCAAACGTAATAATAACTGCCTGCTGGTCTACGCAGGAATACCCAGACCACGTGTCTCTAATCCTCAAGCAAAAAGCCCCCGTTTAACTCCACGGACCGAAGGACAATCTAGACTTCTGCCGCGGAGAGGAACTCCGTATTCTCTGAATGAGACTTCTTTGAAGAGCGTCGTGGTTTCGATGGCCGAGAAAGGACCTTCGAAGGGTGAAAAATGCTCATCGCAACCATGGTGAAGAACATGAGCGTTGAATCAAAGACATACATAAACACCTCATGGCTAATGAGGTATCCATCGTTGCCTTGGGCGTATTCAATCAATCGGAAAATTGATCGAATGAGAATGAGAATGCTGGCCACATACAGCCCGGTCATGACAAGTTCCCAGGTAGTGGAGCGCGATCGGCTGAGAGACTTCTCAGTGGGGCTATTGCGAATCCGATAGTGGAAGATTGATGAAGCTACGATAAAAACACTGAAGAACACTAATTGTACGGCAAGACCGCCAATTGTGATGTGCTCGCCAGTGGTTATCGCGCTAAGAGTTCCGCTCGCCATAATCCCGCCGCCTTGATTCATCATTAGTCTTCATTAAAAATAGTATTTTAGTGAAAGAGATTACTTACCTGCTGCTTGCATCAGAAACGCGATTACATCTCCTGTGACGAAGATTGCAGTAAGCCATTTTACTGGCACCAAACTCAACCTCTCAGCATCCAGATGCACGATGAGTCGGCCCAGAGTCATGTATATGGATGCCGCATACAGAGGAGGAGCAAGAAGGATCATGATTGTTCCAACTGAGTAGATTGGGATGTTTTCTTTGTCGTTGTGGGCCAGCGCGCGGCAAATGTAACCTATGATTTGAACTATAACACCTGTCAGATATGCTCTGGGCTCTTGTGGAGACCATGTGAAAGGGTTGGAGACCCGTTGTATTCAGGCCGGTTAAACTCACAGGCTCCTCCGACGACGAAGATGGTAAAGTACCAGGATCGTGTGCGAACGACTTGGTAAAGATGATAGAGAGTCGCAAGGGCAAACACAACAATGAAGATGATTGCAGCCACGAGAGAAGGTGTATAACGGTAGAGTTTAAAGCTCACCCCATCATTCTCGTTGGTACTCATGTTATATGGACGTCGGGTTTGGATTAACCGACTTCAAAGTGGCTCGGTAAACTTCGAGAGATCCTCGAGGCGTATGGGGGGATTGGAAAAACTGTTCGAGGATGTGTAAATGAACGGAAGAAATTGAACAAGTTATACATAAGCGCGACGGCTCGATAATTTAAATGATATATTTCTCTAAGAGCCGTACTCGCATCTGGGGCGAAAGTTAGGTTTTCATTTTTTGCAGGTTGTATCCGCGGGACTAGATGGTTGGGACTGGCAGACCCACCCGTATTCGCATTCTCGGGTTTGCCGATCTTGTCCCCTCTTGAATTGTAGGCTTGGGCGGCACTTTTCTCATCTATTCATAGATTGGAAATGAACAGAATTTTCGAGTCTGCCTAGATAGTCCGACATCTTCAGACCCCTGGAACATCACTGATCGATCACCTTTTTTTTTTTAATTGACCTATTTTTTAAAAAAAATCCATAGAATCAATGTACCTTCATTACAAGGGACTTTCATATTTTCAATGGTAGAACGGACAGTATTGAATAGTTTCTAGGCGCTCGTTTTCCTTGGCAATCTCTGTTCGAGGCTGTTGGCAGTGACAGAAATGACGATGAATGCTATGAATACTAAGTTTGTCATAGCTATGAGTTGCACCGTTGACATCAGTGAAGGACTAGAGTAATTTTTACAACAATCCACCTCAAACTAGTGATCAAGTAATTAATCTATAGAGAGAATCTTCAACGTCTTTATCCATAGCCAGACATCAAGACTTCTTTTTCGCCAAGCGCTGCCGGGTATGTTTGGATTAATCGTTTTATGTGGCATGCGATGTTTTTATGCCCTACAAGTGCACAAATATGTAGCAAACGGCGGTGGCGATATTATCAGGTACTTCGCTGTTCCTATATATGTGATTTAAGATATACAGGTTAGTGGCAAGTTCATGACCTCGCTGGGCCATAGCATGAATGTTGACAGTTGGCTATCATTCAGCGAATCAATAAGCGCATTGACTCTTAGTATCTCGATTTCAAAGGAGCCCCTCATATACCAAGCATCGACCAGAGTGTTTACCAGATAGAGATGAGCGAGGATGACTAGTGAGTGTCCATGAAGGCAGTTACGGTCGCTTCTCTCAAGTGACGCCAAAAAGGAACTAGGGAGCAAAGCCGGCCAGGATAGAATCGCTGCCTCCTCAAAATCCAACTGGATCTCCTTGTCCGTAGGATATTCGGTTGCCGCACACCGCAATACGGATAAAATGCGCGAGTAAACAGAGTCAAGGATGCGTATCGTCTCGAAGTGCGCATCCATAGCCCAGTCTAACGCCGTGGACGATGAAGGTTGAGATGTCGGCGTGCCCGAGTAGCTAGATAAGTCATCCGGGGCGGGTTCAAGCGCATTTAAAGAAGCCTTGATGGAGGCGACTGCTTGATGAGCACCTTCGGCAAATTTCAATAGGCGGGGTGGGCAACGAGAAAGCCGAGATGGTGCATCGAATGATGAATTCTCCCAACACTCATCGCCATGCGATAACATCAATATCTGCCGGAGCCGGCTGGTTTTCAAGACAGGCCATTGATCACCTATCACAGAAGTTACACCTCGGTTGAGGTATAACCAGTTAAGGCGTAGGAGATCATTTGTTAAAGAAGGGTTTGCCATAGCGTTGCTCATCTCTTCTGCCGCCCCAGTAATCGGGTTGAGGTCCTGAACCCGGAGGAATGCAAAGGCAAATGCAATAAGAAGTATAGACCCCGTGAAAACGGGCTCAGCGTTAGAAGGAGAGATGCGGGACACTTCTTCTCTGAAGCCTTCCAACCCTCTTTGATGATGTTCTATGATGATTGCCAAGTCCACTGTATCTGAGTCTTCAACAATATCAACAGTCTCTCTAGCATCAGCCTTCTGTTTGATCATGTGTATTCCCCCCAGTGCTAGGAGCAGATGCATCAGAAATCGACTTTTACTCGCTAATTCAGGGATAATCCGCTGCCAAACATCGGATCTCCTCTGGTGCAACGTCATTCGTCTTGCAGTGTGTAGATGATAATATTGAAGGAGCTTCAAGTCATTCATCTCTAGATCTCCATGCCGGTGTTGGTGGGATTGGTTCGAGATGATGGCCGGCGCTGTCGCATTTATTGATAAGGGCTGGATGCAACCGAGACCTCTATCAGACGGTTCAAAAGAATCCGGTAAGAGTTTCCCATCGTCTTTCTCTGTATCTGGTCTTGATCTAGGAGGTCTTTTCGAGGGCACGCGTGGGGGAGGGTAGGAGCAGGGTTCGCCTCTGGAAGAACATGTGCCACAAGCGGGTTGGATCTCGTCGCACTTGGGGAAATCAGCATGTGGTCTGTAAAATTAACAGGTCTGGTCGTACCTTCACCCTTCGAAATTTGCAAGGATAGCAACCATTGCGGGACTTGGTGTGGCGGGCGCGATGTCTTCTCACAACACGTTGATTGTCTGCTGTATCGGAAGCTGCCGAAGCTACCATATCTTCGTCCATTTTTCGGATAAGAGAAGTTTCTGATGGTAAAGAAGAATATCCACCATGGTTGACAACATTTGCGCAAAGTTGCAGCCTATGTCTGGTGATTTGGCTAAGTAAAATGCGGCGAGGGACCCTGAGTGTAGGGCGACCCACAGCAACCAGAAACGTAGACACCAAGCGGTTTCCAATTCCAGTCCACAAGGCTGTTGGCAATTTGATGGGAAATTGTTCTACAGCCATAAACTTAACCCGTATGGGGTTTTGAAACTCTTAGTAGTGCGGCAAGCCTGCCTGGAAATACTTCGAAGATTGCTACCTAGAGGGACGTGAGGTTCAATGCCAGGGAAAAAGGAGAAAATACTGCAAGAGGACAAAATAAATTTGTATCAGTTCGGGGGTTGCCGCTTTGGGAATTTAAGGCTCATATAAAGACACTAAAACCTCACCTACCCGACAGACTATCCACCAGTCTGCCCTTGGGTTTTCAGACTGTCCTGATTATCGCTTGTAGGGTTATCGCAGGGTCTCAGGGCCATGATAACCGCCATTTCCCTAGTCTGCATAGTTCTTCCTCAAACTCGTTGGTTTGTATCGAGATTTCTTTTTATAACAGAGATTGCTTTCTTCGCAGAGGGCCCTTTAGTACTGCTTCGATATGTCCTAAAACTAATCAGTATTCACTTGTGGGGATGTTCTTGGGAAGAAAGTGAGTCACTAATCAAAAGTTGAACAGAGGTATGAGTTGAACTTTGGTGCACGGTGTGGAATATCAACATTGCTGATCTGCGCCTTGCAGTGGAAATATCGAGTAAGCGATGACCCCTACGTGATAAAGAATAAAGAATAAAACGAGAACTAGCAATGTATTAGAGAAGAACAGCAAGGAAAAAACTGCAGTTTGCTACCAATTGACTAACTAGTTAGTTAGCAGCACATTGAGGCCTGAATTAGAGGGCACTAGAAAGCTCACTCATGAAACGGAAGTATCCAACTTCAACACAGATAATCCTTTTAAGGGGCTCTTATGGGAAGTCCCACTGTGGGTCTAGATGGCCGATCTGTGGCTCTCCCAAAAAGGTTGTTTGGGGGACCCACCCGTATTCTTATCCCAAATACGAACACGTCCAGATTCGCCGTATATATTCAACAATCCGTGGACACGACCTTAATGACTATGTTTGAACTACCGTTTTATTTAAATGGCCCTAGGGGGCTCCTCTCCTATCTTTAACTCTGGTATAGGGCTTTCCAAGGTTATGGCCATGGACACTCAAATTTCTCTTCGCCCTGATTGCGGTAGTCAATGCGGCTTATAGCTTGGCTCCACACGCCTAGACACGCCATAACCCGGCCATAACGGGATGGCACAGCGACCCTAGTTGTATCTTTGTCCTTGACAGAGACAATACCACCTTTTGCGCGTCGTCAACGTTCCTCCTAACGCCCGGGAATCCCAATTTGCGCTAGCAAAGATCTCACAACTTGGAGACTAGCTAGCCACGCACGCACTTTCCTGAGAACCTCAATACCCGGAGTGCAATCTATCTATTCCTCAGACCGATGGGATCTGGGCTCCCACACTTAGATATCATAAGGGGGTGTTCTACGTTATTGTTATTTACAAGAAAAACATTTCTGGAAAAAGCACTGGGCTGATATTTAATTCCACAAATCCTTTTAGTGACTACGCTTGGAATGTCCCCGTTCAGTATCAAGCCGAGTCCATTGATCTAGACCTTTTCTGCGACGACGATGGTACATCATATGTTGTAACAGCTGGGACCAATCTTCAGATAGTGGACGTTACGACTGGTGCCCTAGGGGAACCAAGGCGAATCTGGGATGGTAGCACTGGCAACTTTCTTGAGGGGCCCCGTCTTTACAAAAAGGACGGGTTTTACTATCTCCTGGCAGCTGAGGACGGCTTGGGACTGAATCACTCCGTTACGATAGCCCGGTCAAAGAGTCTCTGGGGCCCTTACCAAGGTTACGAGAAGAATCCTGTCTTGACAAACAGGAATACCTCGGAGTGTTTCCAGAATATCGGGCATGCGGATCTGTTTTAAGATGCGAATGGCCATTTGTGGTCTTCTGTTTTAACTTGGCGCTCTGGCCTAGAGGGGCAGACATATCCCATGGGCCGGGAAATGGCCTTGACACCTGTGACCTAGAAGCAAGGAGACTAGCTCTCTTTTGCGCCTGTGCGGGGAATTTAGGAAGGATGGTATCTTCCACCCTCAAAAGCTATTCCTGGTGTCGGACCTTTTGTCAATGATCTAGATATCGTTAATTTTGAGCCCAACTCTACCCTCCCTCGTAATTTTGCCTTCTGGCGTTGGCCTAACAAAAAGTCATAAACCGTCTCGCCACCTAGTCATCCTAGGACGCTTAGGCTGACACCATCAATGGCAAGCATTACGTCTGGGTACAAGAATTACACAGCCGGATATGACGGTACAGATTTCACTCTTATTATGCGCCGACAGACAGATACACTGTTTCAGTACAGCTTTAGACGTTTTCTTCGCGCCAACGGTAGAAAATGAGGAAGTCGGGGTAACAGTGTTTCTCAACCAAGTCCAAAACATCAATCTTGGTATCGCAATGCTGCCCGCCAATTCCGCCAACAAAACAGACTCGACGCTGAAGCCTCATTTCCGTTTTCTGGTATCTGGACTTGTGAGCAATGAGAAGGATATACCAAGTCCTTTCGTTACATCTGTGCCAAGTTCTTGGTCGCAAGATCCTATTCGCTTGATCATCCGTGCAGAGAATGAAACCCATTATTCATTCTTCGCTGCTTCAAGCTCTCGCCCATGGGATCTTCTGAGAATAGGGCAGGCTCCTGCGACAATCGTGAGTGGTGGAGCTGGACCGTTTACGAGTATGCGCTTTTCCCCTTCCTATCCGTCTTTGTGTGCCGTGCTAATTATATACTACTAGGCTCTTTAGTAGGAGTCTATGCGACCACTAATAATGGAAAGGGGACAACCATGTCGTATATCTCCGGGTGGAGATACTTCGGCCTTGCCCAGGAGATTGGGAATGGAGACCTTGTTCACTGTTAGAAAGCTTATTGACCGGGAAGGACTTTTTTCCGTTACAGTACATGTTTATAGCTCATCTAAACAAAAGCCAGGCATAGAATTGATAAACTTTGAACTACAAAGGCCGGACGACTAATGGAGAGAAGCGAGAACATGTTATAATAGACACCAACAGCGTTCCGGGGACCCAAGGTCTCTATAAGGCATACGTTAGGGCACCTCTTTGAAGGAAGAAATGCTTGTGAGTGGTGCTTCTTGAACAAAAAGGATCAGAGAGTAAAAATG
>ERZ1673737.3434-NODE-3434-length-11989-cov-5.456846_pt1 | contig 11989 bp, 8 predicted proteins | sample MGYA00580211_ERZ1673737 | MGnify/ENA primary metagenome ERZ1673737 (study PRJEB41218, sample SAMN15661789) | gut metagenome | host: Homo sapiens | place: Canada: London | collected 2015-08-20/2019-03-30 | study: EMG produced TPA metagenomics assembly of... | reverse complement strand
ATACCAAGTCTTTCTCATGGACCGGGGTAAGCCACGATGATGAACTAAATAGAAATACCCCTTAATTTTCCTCCGGATCATCCGGTATAATAATCGCCGCAACAATATAAGCCAGTACCCCCGATCCGGCTCCCATTGAGATCAGTACAAATGCCAGTCTCACAAGTGTCGGATCAATGTTGAAATATTTTGCGATTCCACCACATACTCCACATATCATTCTGTCTTTTCTTGATCGGTATAATCTTTTTCCTTCCATTGTTCTGTCCTCCATATTTTTATTATATGCTCTGCCTGCTTTATTATCTTTGTGATCATCTACATCTGTCTGTATTTACAGCTGTTCCATAAATGCTACATTGATAGATCCGATACCACAGTCAATATCCATTTTCTTGTCTGCGCCATTATCAATGCTTTTTTCTCTCCCAAATCCTGAAAAGCTGTCATCTCCGCATCGAATTTCTCCGATACCACAGTCCAGGTCATAATTATAATCTTTTTGCTTTCCTTTTATCTTCAGGTTTATCTCTCCTACTCCGCAGTCTGCTTCGATTTTCTTCTTTGCATCGCCTGTTGCAGTTATGGAACCAGCCCCACATTTAAATTCTGCTTTTTCAGCTGCAAATTCCAGGATGTTAACCTCACCTGCTCCGGCATTTACCTCAAGATCTTTTGCAAAAATCTGCTCTGCCCTTAATTCACCAGCCTTCAGATCCAGCTCTGCCTTTTCCAGTTCCATATCTTTCGGAAGCGTCACAGTAATGGTTCCTTTTCCTATATTCTTGATTCTTTTAATCTTTTTATTCGATGTAAGATATAAGGTTCCATTTTTGGCAAACGCACAAAAGCCAAGCTTTTCATGTGTGTCTTTGCTTTCTACTGTAATCTCATCTGTATCTGACTGTGTCTTCAGATGGATTCTTCCTTCGCGCACCGTACTTTTTATCTCATGGATATTCTGATATGTTGCTTTTCCGTTTCCTTCTATAACACCGGTTGCATCTTTCATGTTCGCTTTCTCCTGTGCTTGTGCTGTTTCTTCCTGTTTCTGTTCGTCCTGATCATCGTCTGTATCAGTCTCATTATCTTCCTCCTGATCATCATCATCATCCGGATCACCATATGTCTTATCTTCGGATACCCAGCTGATCCCATGTGGAAATTGATGTGCTATATCTGTCAGTGTCGTTCCCATTCCCCAGGATACCGAACAACATATGATTCCAATCAGAAACATAGAACCACACACGATCCAGAATATTTTCCAACGTTTCTTCATCTCTTATGCCACCGCCTTTCTGTGAAATGGTTTTCTTAAAATATATACAATTCCTCTGACGATTCCCGGAAATACGATAATACAGAGTCTTACTCCAACTACGGTACCGATTACACCGATCGCGATCACCATCAGTCCTGCTCCAAGAACCGCAAGTCCCACACCCGGATTGGCGAACAGGCTTCCTATTCCTGCAGCAAAAAGCACAACACCGACCATCACCACTGCCGCAAAGCTGATTACAATCGCTGCAAACAAACAGAACACTGCTATTACAATTCCTGCAATTAATGCCAGAATCCCTGCTCCAAGCGGTATCACAATCGGAAATCCGATCACTACAATTGCTATGATCATGGCCAATTTTAGCCATTTGTTTGTCCACGGCTTTTTCTCCTGGCTTTCATAATCATAGGTTCCGTTATCCTGATATATCTTATTATCCTTTTCTTCTCCGTATGTATCTTCCTGATAATACTGGTATGTGTCTTCCCGGTCCGCTTTGATCTTCATCGCTACTTTTTCCGGACTTTCCAGTTCTTCTATTACATTCTGCTCATTCTCAGACCCTGCATCATCAAAATAATCATTATAATATTTCAACGCATCGATTCTGTCCTCTTCCGGAATATCCTGAAGAAGTCTGGACAGTGTCTCCATAAATTCTACTCTGTTCATTCTAATCTACCTCCCTCAAACAATTCGCTGATCTTTCCGGAATATTCTTTCCATTCTTTCTGATACATGGCAAGCTGCGTTCTTCCACTTTCCGTCACTTTATAATAACGTCTGTTTCTTCCGTCAAACTGCCGGTCATAGACTTCCAGATAATCCCCTTTCTGCAGCCTCCGAAGCACCGGATATAATGTAGATTCTGATACATCAATCGCTTTTCTTACATCCTGCGTAATCTTATATCCATAAGTTCCTTCATCTTCCCGCGATACTACCGCCAGCACAATTGCATCCAGAAGAGCTGCGCCTGTATTAAAAACCATGCTCTCACTCCCTTTCGCATTATTATCTAATATTATTTCGTTACGCATATTATATGTAATATAATATAGTATGTCAACACATATTGTTTACATTACAAAAATGTAAGGTTAAATCTGCAGAATCTGTCACCGATAGCTTTTCTCGAACGTATGATGATAAAAAAAGCACACCCGGTCATCGCAAAATCTTTCAAATAACTGAAATAATTTTTTACGATACACAGATGTGCCTTTTTCTATTTATTTAATATAAATCCCCTCTTTTAGTGTAAAGGAATATATAATCTTTTCTTTTACTTTCTTTCCGGTCATTTGTTCCAACGCTTTTGCATAATAGCGCAGCTGCTCCTGATACCTTTCTGCCAGTTCTTCCTTCCGTCTTATCTTGTCGGTCTTATAATCCAGCACGACAAGTCCGTCCGGTTCTTCAAAATAGGCATCGATAATTCCCTGTACCAGTATCAGTTCCCCGTCTTCTTCCTCCGGATACAGCTCTCTGGCATCTATTCCCAGTACAAATGGCTGCTCTCTCCAAAGTCTTTGTTTACCATCCGCTTCCCGCAGCCGCCTTCCTATACCTGACTTTGCAAACTGCAGGATATCTTCCCAGCAGATACATCTTGCGGCATCTTCTTCTATCCGTCCTCTTCTTACCTGATCATCCAGCCAGTCCATAAAATATTTCTTCCAGTTTTCTTTTTCCCCGGCCGTATCTTCTGTAAATTCAGGCATCCCTTTCATATCCAGAAGTTCCATAACTCTGTGATAAGCCGTACCTCTTGCAGCTCCGGCCAGAACCTCATCTTCCTGCAAAAATTGCGGAATCATCGGCACAACTTCCGGTTCTTCCTGCAGAAGTTCTCCTTCTTCTTCTCGTTCTTCTTCGCCGCCATCCAGACCAATCTCATATGCCCGCTTTTTCAGCTCGGTAACTGTAAATTTCAGCTTTCTCATACTGCTTTTTTCGTACGGATAGATGAATTCAAACTGTTCTTTCATCATATCATGAAGCTTTGGCTCGTAAATCTCATTCACATCCCAGTTTTCAAGAACAGCTCTGGAAATCCCGCTTTTTTCTTCCTCTTCTATGCTTTCTTTTACCACATCTTCTACATGCAAGATCTGAAGTTTTAATGGTTCTCCTTCTGTACGCAGAACTGCCGGTAATATGAAGTCCCAGTACGTCACCGCATGGCTCAGCTGCAAGAATGATAATTCTTTTCTCTTATTTCCCTGAAATACCCGCCCGTCTGATATCTTATCTTCGGGATTTGAAAGTGTTCCTGTAATGATTAGTTTTTCTTTTGCACGCGTAAGTGCAACGTACAATACACGAAGTTCTTCTCCAAGACTTTCCAGAGCTTCTTCTTTCTGGATCACCTTTTTGATAATGCTTGGTATCTTAGTCCTGTATTCCAGATTAACTGCATCCAGTCCAACACCCATTCCGGCATGAAGAGCCACAGCACTCCTTGCATCCTGCATATTAAATCGTTTTCCCATTCCGGCCACGATCACAACAGGGAATTCCAGACCTTTGCTTTTATGAATCGTCATTACCCGTACCGTGTCTGCATGCTCATCTTCTATACTTGCTTCTCCGTAATCTACATCGTATTTCTGAAGCTGTTCAATATATCTTACAAAATGAAACAATCCTTTGTAGCTCGTTGACTCGTACGCTCTGGCTTTTTCAATCAACATATCCAGATTTGCTTTCCTCTGTGCACCTCCCGGCATGGATGCAACATAATCTCCATATCCGGTTGTTTCCAATATCTTCCAGAGCAATTCATGCATCGGTGTATACGGTACAATCTTTCTAAAGTCATCCATCTGATCCAGACATTTTTGAAGTTTCAGTTGTATATCCGCATTCTCTCCTTGTTCTCTGTACTTCGTCACACTCTCAAAGAATGCAGTATCCGGATATGCACACCGTATTTCTGCCAGTTCTTCCTGAGATAGTCCGGCAAATGCTGAACTTAAGACAGCAGTAAGTGGAATATCCTGCCTTCTGTTATCCAAGACCCTCAAATAATCCATGAGCACCCCAATTTCCTGAGTCTGAAAATATCCCTCGCTTGTTCCTGCATAAGTCGGTATTCCTTCCCGGTTCAACACTTCGGTAAATACATCGGCAAATCCTTTGATACTTCTCGTCAGGATTACAATATCCGAGTAACGCACATTCCGAAGTTCCCCTGTCTCTTTATCTGTAACTTTCTGCGAACGCAGAAGTTCCCGGATACGCATTGCGATCATTCTTGCCTCCAGTTCCCTCTCGGAAGGAATTTTCTCCTCAAAGTCTTCCTCTTTTGACAATATTTCCAGGTCACTGTCCATCACAAGAATCTCTGTCTTAACATTGTCATTTTCCGGATATTCAGCTCCCGGATAAAGAGCTGCCTGATCATCATAGACGATTCCGCCCAGTTTTTCAGTCATGATCTGTCTGAATATAGCATTGGCACTTTCAAGTACTTCTTTCCGGCTTCGAAAATTCTTGTGCAGATCAATTCTCTGCGTCTTACTTTCTTCTATATTATATGTGCGGAATTTTTCCAGAAATAATTCCGGTCTGGACAGACGGAATCTGTAAATACTCTGTTTTACATCCCCCACCATAAATATATTGTATCTTCCGCTTCTGCAGCCAGATACACTGGTAAGAATTGCTTCCTGGATCAGGTTACTGTCCTGATACTCATCAATCATGATTTCTTCAAACTGCTTCTGATATTCTTCCGCTATTTTGGACGGAACAAAACCATTTTCCGTCTTCTGTGTCAGAATCCTCAGTGCGTACTGTTCCATATCAGAAAAGTCGATCATATTCTGGGCACGCTTCTGCTCTTCGAATCTCTCTGCAAAAAGCCGCACCAGATCCGCCAGTTCTTCCATTGCCGGAGCACATACCCGAAGATCTTCCACCAGTTCTTCCGGACTTTCATAGAAATACTGGGCGCTCATATTTTTCACAATCCCTTTGACCATTTCCCTGATCTTTTTGACCAGGTCAATCTTTTCTTCTGATACTGTTTTATCCTTGTTTGCTGCGATCCTCGCCCATTTTACATTTGAAAATGCTTCCGCAAGGCTTTTATAAGACGCCCTGTTACACAATTCTTCGATGACCTGCAGATCTTTTTCTAGTGTTGCTTCATATACGGCAGGCCCTTCCGGACTTAATGCCACATTTTCCGCATAGATAAGCAGTTCTTTTGCATCTTCCAGATTCTTTCTGATATCTCTCATCACTTTCTTCATGATGCTGCTTCCTTCCAGTGCCTTTACATCCGGGATTTCATAGGCTTTTACACAGGAATCCAGCCATGCTTCACTGTCCGGATAACTTCTGGAAAACTCATAAATTTTAAGTATCAGATCCTCAATCTTTTTATCATTCCGGCCGGTACTGTACGCTGCGGTAAAGTCAAGAAAACGCTTACTGCCTTCCTGATATTTTTCCTCCAGCATATCTTCCAGTACATCATGTCTTAGGAGCTTTAATTCGCCTTCTTCACCAATTCTGAATCCCGGATCAATATCAATCGCATGAAAATGATCACGGATCACGGAAAGGCAGAAACTGTGTATCGTTGTGATCTGCGCATTATGGATCAGAGTAGCCTGCTGCTTCAGATGTTCATTATCCGGATATTCCATCAGTTTCTTTTCGATTGCCAGCCGGATTCTTTCTTTCATTTCCGATGCTGCTGCCTCCGTAAAAGTAACGATCAGAAGTCGGTCCACATCCATCGGAGGGTCATCTTTTGTCAACATTGTGATGATTCGTTCTACCAGAACTGCCGTTTTCCCGGAACCTGCTGCCGCTGATACCAGAATATTGCGATTCCGTAATCGGATTACTTTCTCCTGTTCTTCCGTCCACTTCACACCCATGGCTATTCTCCTCCTTTCTGCTCCATCCGCATTGCTTCCATTGCTTCTTCTTTTCCCGTTGTTCCTATATCACGATATTCATATCCCGGGATTTTCACGTCGAAGCCGCACACCTGCCGGTATGGACAATAATCACAGCCGCTTTCCTGTCCTCTCTTATATGGAAGTGCTCCTACATCTCCATTTAATATCTTTGTTCTTGCATCTTTCATCTTTTTCCGGGCATGTACCATCATTGCCTGGAAATCCTCTCCCGCAACTACTTTAGAGTATCCGGACACACTGCCGTTCTTATTATATTTCACCGGGACTGCCATAGATTCTCCCGTTGTATCCCGGTCCAGATGCTTAAGGATCTCTGCCTTTAACGGTATGATCCCGTCTGGTTTCAGCTGCTTTAAGACTGCCTGTTCTGCTTCTTCTTTATCTTTCGTCTTATCTACAATCGGATCCTGGATCCGATAATAAAATACGCCCGCAGGAACAACTTCTTTCTCCGGGTGGCGTTTCTTCTGAAATTCTATTGCCGCATCCATATAGATCATAAGCTGAAGCTGCAGGCCGTGATACAATGCTACGATATCAAACGCCTTGCTTCCAGTCTTATAATCCATCACCTTAACATATACCTGTTCTTCGGTTTCACACACATCTACTCTGTCGATCTTTCCTCCAAAGAAACGAAGCTCATATGCCTCCGGCACAAAATCTCCTGCCTTAAGCTGATTCGTAAGTGCCCATACTGTGCGTTCCAGCATCTGTTTCATCCTGACGATCAGTTGTTCATTTCTCGCCGAACTGTATAACACTGAGTTACCATAGTCTGTGATCGCTGCCTCCACACATTCATCGATCAGTTCTTTCCTCTGTTCTTCTGTCAGGATCGTCCAGCCGCCTGCTTCAGATGCTTTTTTTGAAAATAATTCCAGGGCACTGTGACATACATTTCCAAGATCCACTGCTTTAAACTCATATACTGGCCGTTCTTTCAGACGTAATCCATATGCAAGGAAATGTGCACACGCACAACTTGCATACCGTTCCATTCGGGTAATACTTCCTTCGAAATTTTCACCGTAAAGCTGCTTTGCAACGCTTTCCGACAATGGATCCTCCGGACGTCTGTAGTACCATGCCGTTAAAAGTTCGTCTACTTTTTCTTTCCACTTTGGATCTTTCTGATACCAGGTATAAAGCTCCTGCCATGTGACATCCAGATTTTTCTCCTGAAGACCACGGATCAGATATTTTACCCCTGTTTTTTCCGTCAGTTCTTTTTGCACCAGTTCCTTCTCATCCTCGTCCCGTACCTTCACATCCGGATACAGACGCAATAATTCCTGAATCAGATAGGAAGGTCTTAATGCCTTCCCGTCCGCGGACACCTTGCTGTAATATACCTTAAGCTTTTCCGATGGTTTCGTCAGATTCATATACAGATAGAACTTCTGGACATAAGCTTTTTCTTTACCTCCCGCAGACAACGCATGATCAGCCTGACGGAATTTTTCTCTGTCGCGTTCAGACAGAAGTCCCGTCCTTAAAAGCGCCCCCGGCAGGAAACAGTCATTGGCTCCCACAAAAAAGAGTGCTCTTATATCTTTCAGTCTGGTCCTTTGCATATCTCCGGCTACCACCTGATCTACACTTGGCGGAATAACGCCGACCCTTGCTTCTTCAAGACCTGCATCCAGAAGTTTACAATACTCACTTAAGCCCACCGGTTCCTCTCCAAGAAGTGCCACAAATTTATCAAACAACTCTATGATGATCCGGTAAATCTGAGAATATTCCTTTGCCAGAGCCAGTTCCCCTGCCTCTTGAAATTCTTCTTCTGTTTTCTTAAGTCTTTCCTGAATATTCTCCTGAACCATAAATTCATATACTGCCAAGGTAATATCTTTTACGGTTTTCCTCTTTTGTTTTAAAACAAACATCAGATTATCCACTTTTTCTACCATTTGTACTCGATAATGATTCAGCCTCTCCAGTTCCTCTTCTTCCATCCCTTTCATACGACGGATCCATCGGTTCTGCCAGCCCTTATAGCCCCGGATTCCGAGTCCGATCACATAATTTTCCAGTTCATCGACCTCTTCATAACTAAATCCTGCAAGATTCGTCCGCAGGAAACGGAATACACTTTCATAAGAGAAATTCTTCTCTGCCATATTCAGAAGACTTCTCAGGTATTCTACAAATGAATTCAGCAGAATACTTCTCTTATGATCCATAAATACAGGAATTCCATATGTTTCAAATGCCTGTTCCAGATAGTCTCCATATACATTCATATCACTGACTATGACACCAATCTCACGATAACGGTATCTTTCTTTTCTTACCAGTTTCCTGATCTCTTCTGCTACAGCCATTGCTTCTTCTCCCGGATTTCGCGCCACATGAATTCCAAGATTTTTCACTTCTTTTTCATATGTTCCTGCTCCATATCTGAAAATATTCCGCTCCAGAAATGCCAGCTCTTTATTTTTCTCAAAACGCTTTACCGGATATCCATACAGGCAGACCGGTTCCTCTACCGCAATGTGTTCTTCCCTCGCCAGACTGATTAATGTTGTCACCATCTGCTTGCTCAGTCCAAACAGCTGATATGGATGTCTGTAAGAATATGGATTCTCCCTTTCATCCATGATAACCGTTATCCATACACCCTTACAATATTTCATAAGCTCCAGAATCAGCCTGTTCTGCACCGGTGTAAAGCCTGTAAATCCATCCAGTACCACTGTGCTGTTCTTTAAAAGCTCTGATTCTCTAACTTCTCGGCTCAGCACATCTAACAACTCTTCCTTTGTGATATAACGTTCTCTTAAATAATCCTGAAAACCATCATATAAAAGCCGGATGTCTTTTAATTTATAATATAACCTGGATTCTTCATCCAGCGAATCTATCATATCATCCAGTTCTTCTTCCCCGATATCATATTGTGTAAATTCCGAAATCACGGATTTGACCTCAGAGATATACCCCAGTTTCTTAATATTTCCCTTTAGGACAGTCAGTTTATCCTCATAATTCCCTGCGATCTTTCGCAGGATCAGATTCTTTCCCTCATCATCCAGTACCGGTATTTTCTTTACTCCGGTCTCTTCAAACACACGGTATGCAAGACGTGCAAAGCTCAATACATCAATATTCATGATTCCGTGTCTCGGATGCATACGAACCAGATCTTTCTGTGTCTGCATTGTAAACTGCTCCGGTACAAGCACTATGAAATTCTCCTGTGGATTTTTTTCAGATTCTTCTATGACATGCTGATATAAATACGTTGATTTTCCTGAGCCCGACGGCCCAAATACAAATTTTAAAGGCATAAGGTTTCCTCCTTATGCCCTAGTATAACACGAATATATGTTTGTTGTATACATATTAGTCTACAAAGTGCGAAGTCTTTCTGCAAATTCATTGCTTAATGTTACCTTTGCAATATAGAAGACATCACCTGTCATATATACATTCCAGTCATCTTCTACTTCTACCTGAAGTTCTCCTCCAGGCATATGAACGATCACTTTACTGTTAGTCAGCCCCAGTTTGTATGCAACTCCTGCCGCTGCACAGGCACCTGTTCCGGATGCTCTTGTATAACCTGCACCTCGTTCAAAGATCTCGATTGCGATATTTTCCTTATCGATCACCTGCATAATCTGTGTATTGATCCTGTTCGGGAAATATCTTGCGATCTCAGAATAATCACCGATCTTACATACCAGTGGTTTTGAGATCTCCCGCATCGGAATGACACAATGAGGATTACCGATCGATACGCAGGTAACCGGATACAACGTTCTTCCAAATACCATATCCTCATTGATCACTTCTCGTCTTTCTCCAATAACAGGAATCTCATCACTCCAGAAAGATAATTTTCCCATCGATACACGCAGGCGGCTTCCGTCCTCATTTAAAAATGTAACTTCGACCGGACCGTTTCCTGTATATAATTTAAAATTCTTTTTCTGTACATAACTTGCATCTTTCAGATATTTTGCAAAAATGCGGACACCATTTCCACTGGTCTCAGATTCACTTCCGTCCGGATTCCATACTTTTACGTGCATACCGTCTTCTTTCAGAATCGGGCCTTCAAGTACTCCGTCTGCTCCCAGTCCCTCATTACGGTCACAGAGCATTTTTACATTTGCCTCATCCAGTTTTAATTCGTTATGATTCGGATCAAATACCAGATAATCATTGCCAAGTCCATGATAACGTTCTACTACTACCTTCATCCTTTTTTCCTCCTGATCTTTGTTCCCAGCTTTTTATATGATCGCTTTTATATTTTCTGTTCTATATATCTTTATCATAACAGGCATTATTTCCATATTCTACGTAAATAATGCTGTATTTCTTGCAAATAATGCCATTTTCATATAAACTTTCTATAGACAGTCCAATATATATCCGGGGAGGTACCGATAATGGAACAATATGAGAAAAAAGGATACCTGAACAGCGAATTCCGTCTCTTTCATCTGACAGATCAGGAGACAAAAGAAGTAGACTACCACTATCATGACTTTGATAAGATCACCATCTTCATCCGTGGCAAAGTAAATTACATGATCGAGGGCCGTTCTTACGATCTGAAACCTTATGACATTGTACTTGTAAAACAAGGCGATATCCACAGACTGACCGTTGACAATTCCTGCCCATATGAAAGAATCATTGTCTATATCTCACCTAATTTTATGAATGCTTATCAGACAGATAATTATGATCTGAGTTATTGTTTTCAAAAGGCTGCAAAAGAACATTCCAATGTTCTGCGTATCCCATCTTTCGAAAAAAGCTCTCTGTTTCGTTCTATCTCTCAGTTGGAGCATTCGTTTACAGATGGCGGCTATGCTTCCGAGCTTTACAGACAGGTTATGTTTCTGGAATTTATGATACATCTGAACCGGGCCGTAAGAAAGAACCGGCTCGAATATATCGATACTGATAATTGTAATGAAAAGGTGCTCGCCATCCTTGATTATGTAGGCGAACACCTCTGTGAAAATCTGTCAATCGATCTGATCGCAGATCAATTCTATATCAGTAAATATTATATGATGAGATTATTCAAGCAGGAGACCGGTTATACTCTGGGACAATACATCTCCCAGAAACGGCTCCTGCTTGCGAAAGAACTTTTATCTACCGGTGCGCCTGGCACACAGGTTTGTTATGATTGTGGTTTTAAAGATTACTCTACCTTCTCCAGAGCTTATAAACAATTGTTCGGTGTTACGCCTTCGGGCCGTACCTGTCCGTAAAGTTCTGCCGGAACAAAAGCCCTTACAAAGATACCATCTTCCCGGTATTCTTCTTCCTGCAGTTCCCCGTACTTTCGGATCAGTTGAATCTTTCCTGCCTCTTTATATGGATAAAGTGCCTCAATCTCTACTTTCTGCTCCCTTAATACTGCTTCTACAGCTTGAAGGAATTCGGTAATTCCTTCCCCTGTCCTGGCTGAGATCTTCACATAATAGTCTGCATGAAGATCTCTCGGCACCCAGATATCCTCCATACGGTCGATCTTATTAAATACTGTGATAACCGGTTTGTCTTTCACACCCAGATTCTGAAGTGTTTCATACACTGTATGCATCTGCTCATCCATCTGCGGATTAGAAGCATCTACTACATGCAGGATAATATCTGCATATCTGGCTTCTTCCAGTGTACTTCTAAATGCCTCGATCAGATGATGCGGCAGTTTTCGAATAAATCCTACCGTATCTGTCATCAGGATTTCCTGACCACTTGGCAGCTTCAAATCTCTGGT
>ERZ1673737.3433-NODE-3433-length-11993-cov-4.102781_pt1 | contig 11993 bp, 17 predicted proteins | sample MGYA00580211_ERZ1673737 | MGnify/ENA primary metagenome ERZ1673737 (study PRJEB41218, sample SAMN15661789) | gut metagenome | host: Homo sapiens | place: Canada: London | collected 2015-08-20/2019-03-30 | study: EMG produced TPA metagenomics assembly of... | reverse complement strand
GTGTGGGGATTATATCGGGTTGACGATCTGAGGAGTTTTCTCTGCCTTTTGGCCTAATGAGGTAGTTTATGGAGATGGAGATGGAGATGGGTTTGGACGCCACCCGATATTCCGAGATTTATGATGGGGTTGATGTGTGGGTATGGCTATATGGGGAACTATGACGAGGTTGAAGTTGAGGTTGGAGGTGAAGTGCGGAACATCATTCATTACTTGCATTTTTGGTATCACTAAAGCTATGCTGATTGCTTGAATAGCTACTTCCATCAATTAAAAGCTCTAAAGCTTCTCAATATACTGCGACCCCTCCATCTTCTCCAGATCACGGCCAGTAGCCGATCCCATGCGCGCAATAAAGTCGGTCAGGCCAACATCGCGCTGGGCCTCGCGGAGGAGTTCCGCGTCTGCCTCGCCGGCGTTACTCTTGAAAACGCGGTCCATTTCTTCCAGGGTTGCTCCCTTAGTTTCGGGCAGGAAGAACCAGACCCAAACGATGCCGACCAGGAGGAATCCCGCGAAGAAGATGTAAGTGCCCCATTCCCAGGATTGAAGCATGGGCGGTACGAAGAAGGCGATGGCGAAGTTGTTGATCCAGTTGCTGAACGCGCCGATTGATGCTCCCTTGGCGCGAATTGAGAGGGGGAAGATTTCTGAGACAAGGGTCCATGAGACTGGCCCCCAGGTTGCGCCGAAGCCAGCAATGTATAGCCAGATTAGAGCTGCGAGTTTGTCAGATTCTGTGGACGAATGGTCGGATGGAATTCACTTACCAACTGCTGTCCAGCCGGCGGCGACATGGCCGGGCCAGTCGTGCTGGAATTTAGCGACAATCACGCCCACAATCACCATGCTGCAGAACATGACGATGGAGCCACCCAAGAGCATGGGTTTGCGACCGATTTTATCGATGACCAACTGGTACTGTTAGAAATGATTCATATCCTCTTGGATTGTTGACGTACCATTCCAGGAACTGTGCTGATGATGAAAACGACACCGGTCACACCAGTCGCCAACAGAGCAATAGTACCACCAGTGAGACCGAGACTAACAAACACATTGGACGCATAGTAGATGACTGAAACCAACATTAGCAAAGAACGACCAAACAGATCAACCAACTTACTAGCATCAATACCACTCCACTGCTGGAAGAACATAACCAACCAAGCAATACAAACCCGCTTGAAGTTATCCATAGTGCGGAAGCAATTGGCATACTGCGCAATCTGATTCATGAAAATACTCTTCTTCTCACTGTCCGCAAGCTTAGGCGAAGCCTTCGCAAAAGCGCGCTCCTCAAAGACAGCCTCAGCCTTAATCTCAAGGTATTCTACCTGGACAAGCTCATGCTCAACAGGAACCTTGCGCATCCACGCCAAAGTCTGCTGAGCCTCCTGATCACGGCCCTGCTTCACAAGCCAGCGGGGCGAGAACGGCATAAACCAGATACCACAGGCCAATGCGATAGCAGGAATACCCTGAATAATAGAAGGCAAGCGCCAAGCGAGATCAGACTGAGTCGCGCCCGTCCCGCCAATATTGTTACTTCCATACCCGACCCAGAAAGAAATCATAATTCCGAGAATGGTCGCGAACTGGTAGAAAGAAACGAGCAGACCGCGCATCTCAGGCGCTGCCAGTTCGGCGTTGTAGAGAGGACCGACACCGCTGAACAAGCCAACACCCAATCCGGTGAAGAATCGGCCGGCGTAGAGCAGGGATGGGTTGCCGGCTGTTGCGCCGACGTACAGGTAGCTGCCGAGGATAACCCAGCAACAGGCGAAGAACATGGTGTACTTGCGCGAGTAGATCTCGCCTAGGATACCGGCTGATAGGGAGCCAACGATACCGCCCAGTTGGAGGACGGAGGTGAGCCAACCGGTTGCTGTTGAGGAGGCCACAACTGTTGGGAAATTCTCTGTGAACCGGGTCATCACTAGGGATTGGCCCAGGACACCTTGTTGGTAGCCATATTCAAAACCACCGAATCTGGGGATGTTAGTGTTGTTCGTAGTGGGGCTGTTGAGGACTTACGAGGCGAAGAAAGCGATGAAGAGGACTTTGGGGTTCTCGAAGATGGACTGCCACATGGACTTCTTAGCGATCACATCCATGATGGGCAATTGAGTCAAGTCTCTCAAGGTGAAGTCTCAAGTCTCAAATCTCAAACGTGGGGAAAGGAAAACACGGGGGAAATGGGGCCCCATATATACTCACTTTTCACCTCATCTCAGTCACTCTACACCTGAATTTGCCTAAGTTCTCAAAGTGGCGCCACGTGAATTAAAAAAACTCTCATCTCGGCGTCCCGACTCGCTGCAAACGCAAATTCCCCCGAAACCCCAAACATTTTGTGGAGACAAAACGTGGAGAATCCCGACCGCTAAGCCAAATAGGGCGGTTCGTAGCCTACGACCTCCCGATTCGGCTAACATCGGCCACTCACGCGGAAAAGAGTGGAAATCTCGGAATTCCCCAACTCCACAGACCCTGCATGGCTGAGTCCACACTGGCTTCACATGACATGTCTCAGTCGGCGCCCTATTCTCTAGCTCTGCAGAGTGTGGGGTTAACTCATATTGAGGAAATCAGAGCCTTTGTCTCGCCGATTTGGCTAAGTCCAAGCAGATCAACACTGGGGAACCCGAGATCGTCCAAGCATTACTCTTCGGAATGGGCCGCACTGTCGGGGAAAGCTGGGGCCGCGATGGTATTCTGTATAAAAGGTCGAGAGAAGATGTCTGGCATTGAAATTGAGTATACTCAGGGACATCTGCATTCGGCAAGCATACCCTACATCCCAAAGTGAACATGCATTGGTCGGCTCCGCTACTCTGCTTGGTGACAGGCGGGCTTGCAGCTCTGCAGGCGGATAAGCACTATGCCATCATGGACAATGATTGGTATACAGCGGGTTTTGTTCCGTACCTGATTGCCCTAGACGGCGATGTGGAAATTCTAGGCCTGGCCTCGGGTGAGTAGAGTACACTATACATCAACTTTGACAGTATCAGACCACCACTGACACCAGCCCAGACACGGCAAACAGCTGGCAACCCCAAGGCGCCCTCCACGCCGTGGCAACCCTAGAAGCAGGAAACCTAAGCTGCATCCCCGTCTATGCAGGCGCCACATGGCCACTCATAAACACACCACAACGGTTCCAAGCATGGGAAACAATCCACGGCAAACTCCCCTGGGAAGGCGCCTTCGCGCCCGAGAACAAGACCCTTGAAGCCGAGGGCAATGATCCCACCTCCGGCGACCCCAATCGCATTGTCAAGGAGGCGTTCAAGGAGGGATTCCCCAAAGGCCGACCGGAGAACTCGACATCTGCGGCGAACTTTATGGTCGAGATGGTTCACAAGTATCCTGGCCAGGTATCTATCTACTCGGCCGGAGCATTGACGAATATCGCGCTGGCAGTGCGTATGGATCCGATGTTCGCGTCGCTTGCTAAGGATCTTGTTATTATGGGTGGATATGTTGATTTGAATATGCTTGAGGCGACAGGAAGTATTATGCTTGCTGATTATCAGTCTGATGTAAGAATTATTTCCCAGATGGTTTGTTTCTCCGCTGATTAGTCTATAGATCAACCTCATGGTCGACCCCGAAGCATCGAAGATCGCCTTGACTGCTGATTTCCCTAACATTACCATCGCTGGTAATGTCGCTAATCAGGTCTTCCCCACGAAGGAGTTCAAGGAGGAGGTACTTTCCGTGCCGAATCCATACAGCGAGCTTTTCAACAAGTACTACGATCTCTCGTTCCCCTTCTGGGATGAAACGGCCGCTGCGTTGATGGTTGATCCTACGATTTCCGTCAACCAAACTTCAGGTATGTCAAATCCTTATAAGGAACTCTAGGAATTGTCACGAGGCTAATGATTGCCTGTTTAGTGTTCTTGGATGTCGATACCTCCTACGGAAGCCCCAACTACGGCAATATCCATGTTTACCAGAAGGCCCTCGCGCCTCAGGGAATCCGCGAGGTGAACTATGTCTTTGAGGTTGATGCCGATAGACTTAAGCAGCGGATTAAGCATGCTTTGCAATATCCCAAGTCTTGTGCTGATTTGCAGTAAAGGATTGAAACTTAGTCCCTGCTTTAAATTTTGCAAACATCCATGTGTGGCTAAGATATCGATCGCCATTTAGATTAGACCAAATAGTAAGAATACAATGTACACCACATCTATTCAAAACATAATCTAAATAACCCCCAAAATCTCCCCAGTCTCATATCCCCAAGCCCTTTCAAGATCCCTAAGTCTCCACAAAGCCCCCCACCCAGTCGTCCTCTCAATAATCTTAAAAAGCTTCGCAACCTCAACATGCTCACTGCGGTGACTGAGCAACTTGCCCGCAATATAAAGCGGCTGAATAGCATTAATCAAATTCCCACTGTGAGGATTCGTCAATGAAATCCCACACACACGACGCGCATGCCAAATCGCCGAGTAATACGGCTTAGACGCTGCCACCGGACCTCGCTCTACCGGCCTCATATCAAGCATCATTATACAAGCAGCGTGGTATAACTGGTTCCCAGAGATCGCGGCCCAGTGCGCGAATAAGATTTCTGGGAATATCTGGCCAGACCCCATACCTGTTGTTTTTATGGGGAGCATAGCTGGTGGTCGTTGGTCGAGCCAGTAATGTAATTCATCCCAGAGGCGGGTCCATTGTTCCGGGAATGGACGCGGGTCAGAAGATATCTCGCCTAATTCAAGGAAACGCGTGCGCCGACTCGAGAGGTCGCATGTTTTGGCGCAGAGGTAGACGGCCCAGTTGGCGTGCATATCAGGTGAGACGTGGCCCTGTTCACGGAAGAGATCGCGGATGCGGGATTCTTTTTCTTCGGCGCTTTTGGCTGGGATTGCTGGGACCCATTTGTCCAGCGGGAGGACTGTGCTTTCTGCACCGTTGGAGATGATCGCTCCGCATAATTCCATGCGGGCGTAGCACCAGAATACGGCTTGGAGGTGGCCGCCTGAGAGGCCGGTTACGTTGAATGATTCGAAGAGGGCTGCGCAACCTTCTACGTGGCGTCGCCAGTCGCGGGGACTGACGGACATTAGTTCCATGACTGCTAAGATGCAGACTGTCACGAGGACGTTTGGATCTTTCGCTTGGAGACATGGAGCTAAGAGGCGGATTGATTCTTGGTAAAGTTCGAGGCTGTCGTATGCTTTGTCGAGACATGCTTTGCGCTCTGTTTGGCGGGCTGAGAAGGCGAGAATGGCGTAGAAGAGGGCTGGTGAGCCTTGTGCTAGAATTGGGATGTGCACGCCGAAGTGGCGGGCTTCGTCGAATTTGTCGAGGTACGGGGCGCATTCTGTGATCCAGTTTTTGAGGTAGAAGATTAGGCGAATTTTGGGGATTGAGATCACTCGGGTGAAATCTAGGCTTTGTCGTGTGCGTTGTGGTTCGCTTGGTTGGGGGATTGGGGTGTAGTTTGATGGTTCGAGACTTGCTACTGCTGAGAAGAGGACGCCGCGGAGTTCTTCTTGTAGTTCTAGAAATCTGGGGTTGGCGGCGTATTCATCGGCACTGGAGAATGTGCCCGGTGATAGAAAGTCTTCTTCAATTGGAGTGAAGGTCTCAGGAAGTCGGGCTTCTAATATTGGAGTTGGTTCTTCCATGTTTCTTTTTTCTGTTCTGAAATCTGGGGATCTGGGGTAAAAGAAGAAGAGGGTGGAGTGGCGCCGAAGAATTTCCTCATATCCGTGCTGCCCTACTTAGTCACCGATCCATTCTTTTGAAGCTTGACAATCATTAATTCGTTCATATATCTATACAGTCGGTCTATAATGTTTTAAGGGCAATAATCAACAGCTCCCACATCGCCGCTCCACTCAAAATGTACCACATCCACAATCTGCCTCAACGTCGCCGGCTCCAACAAACTCCGCGCGGCATCAGCAAGCCACGATAGATGCAACTCGGGTGACTGTCGACAGACATCATAGGTCTTATCCATCTCAATCCTCTTCTTCAATACACTGGGTCCATCACTGCCAAGTGTACCATATGGTCGCAACGCCTCAATCAACCGCTCATACCGCGCATTATCCGCAGCAGAAGTATACTCACAATACCCATACTTCCGAACAGGCCGAACCCCCTTAAGCAACTCATACACCTTGTGATGAGACGACATAATAGCCCAATTACAAAAACCCATAACAACCAAAGCCCCAATTTCACTCGCCTCAACAACATCAGCAACAACATCCAAACACTCCCCAATAGACCGATCAAGATACCGACAAAGATTCCCCCGCAATCCCCGAAGAATAACATTCTCCCGTTGCTTTCGCATAGTATCACCGCGAATATCCACAAAATCATTAACAAAAACCACCGCCTCCACAATACGCGCATACTGTCCCTCATCAATAACCATCCCCGTCCCCAACGAAGCAGTCATAACTCCATGAAAAGCAGCAACATCAATATGCCGATGAACCCCAAGCCCAGTCATGCGACTTCCGTAAACTCCATCGCGAAGTCGAGACCGGCCATGGTCCCTGTAATACCCTAGAACCCGACATTGGACAATATAAGCAGCCAGGTTATCAAATTGCCAGTCACTAACCCGACCAGCCAGATTGCAGACTTTCAAAAACGCCACTGCCGCCGCGCCGACTTGCTGGAGTAGCTTGAGACCCTTTTCATCGGCTGCTTCGCAGTAATCGCCGATAAGGATGTCGTTGCAGGAATCTGCTACTGCGCGTGCGAGACCTTCATCGCAGAGGCTGGCACCGCAGGCAATCACACCGAAGTATTTTGCATCTGTGCAGATTTTGAGTTGTTCGGCGGTTTGGTATATTTGGTTCGTTATTTGGGGGTTGCTATCAACTGATGGGTTTGGGCGGCGGTCCGGGGCTTTGATTGTTGGGATGTGGGATGATGCGGATGCACCTTGGCAAGTATGAGATTCTGGCTGGAGGTCTGTGTTTGAGTTGATCAGTTCGTCGACGGCGAGGCGGAGTTTCGTTGGTGTGAATAGGCCGGTGCTGTGCCATTCGTTTTTCCGGGATATGACTTTTTCCATGATGTCTTGCATGATTAAGAGGGCGTTACATGTGGGTTTTGTTTGCTTGGCTGGATTTGTGGTTTCGCATTTGCAGATGACTTGGGGGTTGTATGTTTCGGATATGAGGTTGGTTTCTTCGCAGGATGGTGGATTTAGGCCTCCGAATCGGACGCTTCCGTGTCTGACATGTTGTTGAAATGAGTAGATGACATGTACCAAGCGAGAGTGAGTTATCGACTGGTGCAGATTCTCCTCTTCGAATAGAGAAGCTATCTCATCCAAGCAGATAATCTTCTCGGTGGGCTTGTCATGACCATCCGAGATGGAAAGCCAAGCATCGACCCAAGCAAGATAAACCTGCAAAAGAGTAGGCTGCAAAGAAGGCAAGGATTTGGTGATCATACTAGCAAAATATCTTCGGAGAACTGTGAAATACGTATAATCATAGATACACTACGATTCTCTTTGGTCATCCTCGCTCTTATAGCAATAAACTGCTGATAAAACTAAACCTCGAGTACATTCCCTACATCAGGATTTGTGGTAATTGGGATACTATTCAGCTCCACATACTTCACTTGAAGACAATCATGCCGATGCGCCACACTCGGTGTCCCCGCTGTCATCAAGCTGAAAGAAACGACTAACCAATAGTAACCAACCTCGGAATAAGCATGCATATCAAGCCAATGCAATCAGCTGGTTATTCTTATCTATTTCGGTGATATCTGTGCCACTGTCTGCTGTGGCCGTTCTGGTTTAGCCAGTTAACTGCATACTTAAATCTGCATCAAATCCGATATTTAGATATGACTAAGATATCTGCGCTTGTTTACCGTGTGTTATCGCTCGCTGACCCCGATGGCTCTTGTGACTTAGCTGAGTTTCTGAATCTTTACGAATGGGTGTATGAGCGCGCGTCAGTTGCTATTCCTTCTTTCTCGGCTTTTGGGCGCAATCTTTCCTACCTAATACTTCAACTCGGGCAAATCTGCCTTTTCTCACTGATAACTGAGACCGATAGGCTGGCCCGAGATCTTATTTCGGCTGAGACCGTGTGGACTTGAACTAATTCTATTTACATGACTTGGCTATTTTTACCGACGTTGTAGTGTACTCGGATTTGGCAATGGCCTATTATTCTAAGTGTAAGTCGAGCATCCCTAGTTCTCAAGCCATATGTCAGAAGAACAATTACATTTGCCAATCCCGATTGACTTTCGACTTCTGCTGTTGCATTTCGAGATTAATGGGTCTTTTGTGCATTATCAAAGACTCGACTCTACGGACCAGCGGTCCCCGTAGATTAAATAACTGGCATGAAATATAACTGGCATGAAAGCCACTGTTAATTATCACAATGTCAATCATTTCTAACCTACACTAGTTGGTTGTGGCTAACTTAAGTCAAGTTTATTGTGGCCTGGAATTCCAGGTGTCAATCTGGACAACCATCGTTAAACATGGAAGCTTCAAGCAATTTCTAACATCTCACTACTTATCATCTGGACTATCACTCTTCTCGACGTTCCTCACTTCTGACGTGGATCCAACCCGCCACACTCCAACCTCCCACCCCCATCCCCATGGCCCCAACCCCCTAGCTCTCACGGCCCACCTCCCAGAACATCACTTCCACTCTAGGCAGCCCACGCAAGCTCCGGGTGCCACTGCAAAGCACCAACCTCAACTGCACCGTGCGTCCTTTGCAATATCTCATGCCAAGGGCTTGGTATCATCGCCAGCCGCTGCAGTCCTGGCCCCATGTACTGGATCGCGGCTCGGTATCGGATGCTTGTCTCTTTCCGAGACTTGGCCATTGAATATTGATTTGATATACTCTGTTCATTCAAAAGCATCAGGTGCAGCTTCACTTAATCGATAATTGCGTGACGTTGTATGAAGTCAGCGAGTGGATTGTCTATATTGTATGCATCCGCCACAATCCCCACCAGCGACGAGGCAGTTGTCAACGAAGGCATCGAGAACTATAGTAAACCCCCACTACAAGGACTCACTAAATTAATCAGGCAATTTAAGCAACAGTGTCACACTCGCAAGCCTCATCCAACCACGCCATAGGGCAAAACAACAACTTGGCAGGCCTCAGCCCTCACGTATAACGCTGATCCTGAAACCGCCCCTGCAGATCCTCCAGCCCAGTTTCAGGCACGATGATAGATCCTCGCCCCAGTGCGTGGCCTGTGTCATCCCCTTCTCCACATTTAGCAAAAGCTATAAGACTAGAATGGGTCCGACATACATTTACGGAGCAGCATTTCTTTAATTGATCTGATATTCGATAGCTGTCAACTACTACATTTCCTCGTGTATTAACAATCAATAACCAAGGTTCGTATATTGCACACCGTTCCTTTGCCCTTACATCAATCCAAAACTGCACATGCATCTCCATACATAAATTTTATCCCCCTCTGCGACTTATTTCTATTTTTATATCTGGCTCGGTCGCTGACTTTCACTCTACTTCTCAGATACCTACCATCGTTCCATTTCTACCACAGTCCCATTTCTTCTTCACCAATCCAAATCAAAATGCGCGCTTCGGTTATTATTCTTGGCTTCCTTGCTACTCTCACTGTCGCTCTCCCTGAGGCATTGCCTAGGGTTCAAACTGCGTGTCAATCTGTGAGTTTGTGTTTATCAGATCGATGAGAATATAAGGATGGTTATACCAGGGACGATTGCTAACTTTGCTCGCTTTGTTGTAGGAAACCATGACTTGTACTGCTGATAACTGTGGTATTGAGGGGTGTTGCTGTGAGGGACTTACTTGTGCTTCCAATGGTGTGAGTATTTGGATTTCTCGCTACTTGTTGTTCTTAGGGATTTGGCTAACTAATGTCGCAGACTTGCACTCGGCTGTAATAAGCTCTATATCGGATATGACTGCGGCATGGTTGGTTAACTCTGGACATGATGATACCCTTTCTTGGGTTGGCTGATATACATATCGTCGGACGGATGTTTTGTTTTCTATTGTATTTATCAACAGGTTAATGGTACATATTTCTTTATATCAGTCCCCTGCTAGTTTTAAGAAAGGTCTTCGTTGTGATTTGGTGGGTATTCATGAGAGGTTTGATGGTCTTCTCCATTGATGTGTAACAGAAGTTATAGGTGTGATGGATCTGACGCTGGACAAAGATAACCGACCGTAGCATGATGTTATAAAGAGTGTCAAGGTCCATGATCGTGATCTCACATCTGTATAGCATCAATTCCGGTTTTGCTGTAGGCAGCACTGGCTTATCAAGCTGGAACTTGATATTGAAATAATTAGAATATGAGCATGGGTTGCGTGTTGCATGTAGAAGGATTGATATTAAATGGCAACGGAGAGTACGTGTACCTGGGCATTTCGATATCAATGTGGGGATCTTGATTTGGGTCACCAAGGTGTTCTTGACGCTAGTCGTGATTCCTTAAAAGAGTTAGGTTGACATGGAATGGAATAGTACTTTAGTATTCATCTACAGAAGGACGGTCTTCCGGAGTACAGCGGGTCAAGGTTTGGAAGCGGACTTCACGTATCTACGACTCGAAGTGGAATTAACCATTTTTACAATAACGACGCAGCAGATGTACATGTACTTGAGACACTGGATCCTGACAAGTAGGGCCGAGGCATAAAAGGCAAAGTACAAGGCCAATATAACAGTGCGGTGTACAGATGCCAGATGACAGTGCAAACTACTTGGCTACTTGGAAACTCATAAGAAGACATCAATAACAATATACACACTAAAAGCATAAGAACAAAGAGACAAGGGTCGGCACAACCAGGTCAGTAGACAACATCAAATAAAGGGAGTATCTACTAAAAACAGGACAAAGTTTAAAAATAGAAACCAAGAAATGAAAATGGCCCGCCATAATCCGCAGACTATAGACAACACCAAATGAGAGAGTAAAGGTTGAAACTCCTTATCCTCCTGTACAAGTTTTGCAGAAAAGAAAAAAAAATGACCAAAACAAATCAAACGTTCAGACGTGACGCTTAGAAGACGTCAGCGCAGCCCCAGTGCTGCTCAACGTCGAACGCACCCGGGGACTTCCAGAGGTCGTCGGAGTAGGAGAAGAAGATAGACTTGGAGCCGACGGCCTTGGCGATGGACTTGACGGCGGTAGCCTGCTCAGACAGGCCGGGGATAGCGAGACCGTTGGACAGACCGGCGTTGGGCCAGCCAGTCTCGAGGTTGACAACGTCCTTTCCGGAGCAGATCTGCTCGAGGACCTTGAACTCTTGAGCGACGAACTCACCGGCCTTCTCGGCGGTGACATCGGCGTTGAAGAAGGGGTGGATGTTGGCACCGACGAGGTCGACGGCGGAGCAGAGGGCGGAGGCGCCATATTGCTGCCAGACGTTGATGGGCTCGGTGGTGGTGACCTGGCCAGTGTAGCCGGCGGCCTGGAAGGTGGACTTGGCGGAGGCGATGAAGGTGGCCAGGCTACCGGCGTCACAGTAACCGCTCTGGATGGCCTCGTTACCAACGACGATCAGCTCGACCATGGACCACTGGGCCCACTTGGCGATGGCCTGGACCTGCTCCTGGGCGCCGGAGGTGCCGGTGGAGTCGATGTAGACACCGACGATCATGTTGAGGCCGAGCTCCTTGCAGGCATCACCGATGAACTCGAGACCGCTGCAGTCGCTGGAGTAGACACGGACCAGGTTGAAGCCCTTCTTCTTGATGTCCTGGATGTCCTTGAGGACCTCCTGCTTGGTCTTGCAGTTGCCGCCCTCGGTGTAGGGAGAGTAGGTCATACCGTACTGGCCCTCACCGGTGAGGCCGGAACCGGAGGTGGGGGTGCTGGTGGCAGCAGCGCTGGTGGTGGACTCAACGGGAGCAGCGGTGGTGGTAGCGGCAGCAGTGGTGGTGACGGGAGCGGGGGCAGTGGTGGAGGCCAGAGTAGGGGTGGC
>ERZ1673737.3430-NODE-3430-length-11999-cov-4.137475_pt1 | contig 11999 bp, 13 predicted proteins | sample MGYA00580211_ERZ1673737 | MGnify/ENA primary metagenome ERZ1673737 (study PRJEB41218, sample SAMN15661789) | gut metagenome | host: Homo sapiens | place: Canada: London | collected 2015-08-20/2019-03-30 | study: EMG produced TPA metagenomics assembly of... | reverse complement strand
AGAACCTAGTGGAGGCAAGGGCCCCTGGCATTTGCAGTTCTGTGCATGGACATGTATACCGTTAGTGACCCCATTAATTTAATTGCAGTCCCACCATTCCCCATTCCTGTGCTAAAAAGAAAAGACCAAGAAAAACAGAAAGAAAAGATCAAAAACTAAAGTTCCACGCTAACTCTTGCTCGTTTACGCTCAAACCTTAGACCCTGGAGTTCTGTCGCCTGCGTTTGTCTACTTGGTACATAGCTTCCTGCATCAATCCTGGTTTGCAACCAGTCAACTCTCACGCCCTGCGACTGAGCAAAAATGTCCAGAATTCATAGTGTGGATCTTGTGGTCGTCGGCGCAGGTAAGTCGGCTTTTGGCTCTTACAGCGTAATCATTTTCGAAGTCTGACATAGTCACCCTTAGGTTGGAGCGGACTATCCGCTGTCAAAACCTATCGTGAAGTCAACCCTGATCATGATGTGGTTTTGTTGGAGGCCGCTAGCTCAGTAGGCGGGGTGTGGGCCAAGCATCGTCTCTATAAGGGTCTGAAGTCGAACAACATGTTGGGCACGTATGAGTTTAGTGACTTTCCTATGGACGGTCCGACCTTTGGCATCACATCTGGACAGCATATTCCAGGTGATGTCATTCAACAGTACTTGGAGGCATACGCACAGCACTTCGGCTTCGCCAATTGTATTCGACTGGACCACCGCGTTGAGAGCGCACGACACAATTTGGATGGAACATGGCAGCTGAAGGTGTCCCATGGGAATGATATAACAACAGTCAACACCAAGAAGATAATCATTGCCACGGGTATCACCTCTCAGGCATACCTGCCGACTTTTGATGGCCAAGACACCTTCGGTGCACCTCTCTTCCATTGTCGCGATCTCCTGCAGCATCAAGATGCAGTCTTACAAAGTGGAAAGCGCGCAACTATCTTTGGCGGGACCAAATCAGCTTGGGATGCAGCATATGCCTGCGCCACCACAGGCATGAAAGTAGACTGGGTCATTCGAGAGTCTGGCCATGGTCCTGTCTGGATGGCACCACCCTACGTTACTCCATTAAAGAAATGGTTGGAGAAGCTGGTCACTACCCGGCTCTTGACCTGGTTCAGCCCGTGTATCTGGGGAGAAGCAGACGGGTACACAGGTATCCGCAGTTTTTTGCATGGCACCTGGCTCGGTCGCAAGATCGTGGACGCTTTCTGGTCTATCTTAGCGGATGATGTCGTACAGCTCAATGGATATGACAAGCATCCCGAAACGAAGAAACTGAAGCCGTGGGTGAGTCCGTTTTGGATTGCATCGTCGCTCAGTATTCTCAACTATCCCACCGACTTCTTTGAGCTGGTCAAAAACGGCACTATCAAGGTGCATGTTGCCAATCTGGAACGTCTCTCAGACCACACTGTCCATCTTTCATCAGGCGAAGCACTCCCAACCTCGGCACTGATCTGCTCGACAGGCTGGCGCGCTACTCCCAACCTCAAGTTCTTACCGGAAGGCATCGAGCGCGAATTAGGGTTTCCATGGAGTGCAGATCCGCTGGATGAAAAGATGGTAAAAGCAGCCGATGAAGAAATTCTACGTCGGTTCCCCCGCCTCCGCGATCAACCAATCCCAAACCCTCACTACCGCCCCTTAGACGACCAGTCTGAGGCGGCTGTACCGCATCCATTCCGCCTGGCAAAGTTCATGGTGCCACTGTCTCTGGCGAAGGAGCGATCCTTGGCATTCATGGGTATCACCATGACCATTAATACAACGTTGATAGCCCAGGCGCAAGCATTGTGGATTTCAGCATACTTCCGCGGTGATTTGACTCCGACCGCAACCGAACACTGCCCATCGGCCGTGGTTGCTGCGTCTGATATCAAAACGGAAGACACTGCAGAGCTCGATCTTGTCTGGGAGACTGCCTTGCACTCTGAATTTGGAAAGTACCGCTACCCGGCAGGGTTCGGGCGACGCAATCCCGACTTCGTGTTCGACGCGATCCCGTATATTGATTTGATGCTGCGCGACTTGGGTCTATCTCCAGAGCGCAAGCAGGGCTTCTTAGCAAGGTGTTTCCAGCCATATGGCACGGAAGATTACCGAGGCTTGGTCAATGAATGGAAAGCGAAGCGCTCTATCCAGTGAAGGGTCGTAAGCGCCATTCTAGATTCCACTCTGTTCTATACCACCGATCTTTCCATTGCCTTTCGTGCCAGGCGAGATACCCCGATTGTCCTTTTTATCGCACTCGGCCTTCCTTTAAATCAAATGCTTCACTCTAAGATATTCAATTTGTGGGCTTGCTCTAACATTCCTCAAGTTGCAATCAATCTGTGAGTCCAGTGTCTATAGTTAAGAAACTATAACTTTCCTAAGATCTTTGTCTTGTCCCCCACCAGGATCAACCTATTCTATTAATATAAACTGCTCCAAAACGGCCACTCCGGTAAGGGAGGAAGGGCTCTGCGTGTCTATCGGTGTGTTTGCGTCTCTTTTGTGGTCAGGGTCACAGCGACCCTCTTGTTGTCCACCCACCGAGGGTATCACCTCTCCGACCAGGTCTCCTGTCCATCGCATATAATTTTCACCATCTCCCGCTACTATTGCTCTTATTGAAACATTAACATTCAACTGGCCCTCTGTCCCTAGATCATATTCCAATCGAAACCCTTCTGGAACATCGCCCACCCGTGGCGGGTATCGTGCGCCGGTAGTTCCAGGATTACCGGTCGGGTGCACAGTTAAAAGATTGGGGTCACAGGTCGATACCAGCAACTCTCCATCCCTGGCAATGTAACTGCTTACGTAGGTGGTGTTGGTTGGGTCGTCAAGCGCGAGATAACTGAACCATGCGATTGAATATGGTCCGATGTGACCGTGGCCCCAGTACCAGCTCTGGACAGATTCCAGGAAGGGTCGATCAGACCAGTTCTATTACCAGATCAGAATTTGTTCCCAGGTCGAGTGGAATCACTCACTTTATCATGATATCCGGGACCCTGGAATTTTAACATCGATCCTTGTATCTCAATATCCACCTCACCCATGGCATCTGGTATAAGACTGAACCATCCTATGTGAGGTGCGATCTTGAGGGTTGTCTCTTCTGCTTGGATGCCACAGGGTAGGTGAGGTGGCGCCCGCTGTCATTGGACACATTAGCCACTTTTGCTTTTCTCAGGTGTTATATTTGATACTTGCCGAAGTCAGAGTCAATCGCCCCTTGACCTGCAAAATTTCTGAGACGATTACCACCTCGTATTTGGATAGGTTATCCGTGAGAGCCGCCCAGCTGAATCCGGTTGAGTGCCATTCCCCGGAGCTATTAGTACCAGCACCGTCTACCCCAGCAACAGTTGCGAAGGTCGCCGGGACCGAGCCAGCAAATACAGTGCCGTTGGCAAAAGAAGCCCATACATATGCAGTAGTCACTGAAGTCTCATTCGCATTCAAAAATGGAAATGCAGCAACAGACGAGGCGAAGAAAGTGATGACGAGCGAGTCGCCTGAGTTGGTCTCTGACACGGCATCAAAGTACCACCAGTCGAATACAGAACCGTTTATCGAATCAATCTGGGGTGCATCCAGGCTGAACAAGGTCTCAATATCGAGGAGCGATGTGGGAGTTCGAATGTCAAAGTTCGCTTTGCTGTCTCCATCCTGGACGACGCTGGGGATTTGGTAAGTCCCACTATGGGCATCCCTTCTGGTACGAAAGGATGGAATGTTCCTCCCATCAAGCCTTGGTTGACTCGGAAATGCCGATGTATGTAGTGTCAGCAGAACACACATCAACAGTAAGGAGAAAGTATGGATATACATTGTCTCCTGTATTTTTCTATGGTTGTTAGATGGGAAAGAGTAAAATAGAAGAAAGAAGCGAAAGTCGACGAGATCGCGGACATCTCAATGAAAGTATGATAATGGTTCAAGCTTGGTTCAAGGTCGATCATATACTTATATGGAAGGGCTCGGGGTCTTAGCTCCAGGCTGGCAAAGACAATGGCTCACAATAGGTTGAGACAAGGCTCCCCTTTTCAAATTCAGACCGGTAGTCTAACTGAACATACTAAGGGAGATCTGAATAGACCCACTGACGCCTGTTGGTAAATGAAGACAATTGCGATTCACTTCAGACAGCCCTACAGTAGAAGTCCCAAAGATCTAAAGAGCTCTTAGGCCAGTAAGACAGATGAGCATTCCTATCACTCAAGTCACGGTTTCAACAATTGATTTAAATCAGACATAGGAAAATGTTTGTTAATACTTGTTTGGGGAAGTGGTTTTTGTTATTTTTTTGGGATTTCTTCCATGTCATCATTGATGCAGGTTGTTATATACCGACATTGCCCAACCCAGTAACAGTCCAATCGCTGAATCGCTTTAAATAACAAAGAAGTAGGGCAGATGCACACGTCACACATAAGTCTGAAAAGCACACATAGTAAACAAACAGAAAACCGGATATTGATAAAAAGCAGAAATCAGACCGTCCCAAGATGCCCAGTCACACACCCTTCGCCAACGCAGATAAAGACATAACAAAAAGAAGGTTTGGCAGGAACACCAACTGCCAAAGCCTCGATAGATACAAGTATTCGTTGCTTCGAAAAGAGCATACATGGATGTAGATCTGGGAAAGTAATGGGACCAGGGTTCCATAGCAGAAGTATCAGAACTCAGCTAGACCCGCCCACTAAGAATGGGACTACCGTCCTCACTCCGTCCCTCACTCTTGATGTCACCTCCGGCTTGAGTGCTATTCGCATCTGAATCGCCATCCTTTCCACAGCCTTTGACCAGAATATGTCGCTATTGAGCAATATTAGTATTAAGGTATCACAGACACATGGAAGAACATACCTTGAGGGCGTCTTTACGCGAAAAGCTCTTGTCGCAGTGAGAGCAAGGGAATGGCTTCACGGCGAGATGGATGCGCTTGTGGCGCTTCAAATCATGGTTCCGATTGAAGCTTTGGGGACACTGATCGCACTTGAATGGTCGGTCGGCTGCCGGGGCGGACATGCCATGCGGAGGTGGGTGGGCCCCGTACAAATGCTGGGAGCCTGCGACATGTCCACTGTTGAATCCGGGCAAAAGACCGGTCTGCATGCCCATCATCGACATGGGACCACCAGGGCTGTGCACATTTGTCATGACAGGTCCGTTCATAGCAGGAAGCGAATAGGATGGCCACGGCTGGCGGGGATATGACAGAGGCGGCTGTCCTCCCGTGGGGCTGTGGGCGGAAATGCGTCCTGGGGGATGAATGCCGAGTCCCGCAGGGCCATACATGTGCGAAAATCCCGTTTGGTGCGGGCTCGCCATGGGGGGAGAAGTGGCATACATGTGCTGGTGTTTCGAGGCATAGGGATCGTTGGAGGAGAGCGGAGCAGGAGAGGGAGCGGGACCCCCCGCGTACATGGCCATAGGTTGTTGACCGGAGGGAGCCAGAGTCGAAGGTGCAGGTAGAGCTTGATAGGATACTGAAGGAGCCTCATATGCATGTGATATCCCATCTGTCGTCGGTGGTGATGTTATTGATGGGCGAATCTGCATGCCGGATGAAGGCGAAAAGGAGCTTCGTGCTGAATAGACTGTATTCACCCCAGATCCCCAGGTTTGCCCATAAGGGTTGGCCCCTGACCAATATGCGGGTGGCAGGTCAGAAGAGGCGCCCGTTGAAGGCGCCAAGGGCTGGGGCGTGGCGTGCTCTGGTTGATTCGTGGCGGGTGGCGTTAAGAGGTTTCCCACGCTCACGTTTGCTGGCGGATGGGAGACTGGTGGGTGACTAGGTTGCGCGTACTTAGGCGCGGCGGCCAAGGTGAACGGCGGCGGTGGCAGCTCGAAGCTGGGTAGTGTCGGGGCCGCTGGACGACGAACATTCAAGGGCGGGGCCGACAGCGCATCGAGCGCCGTCCCCATAGCTGGAACCGCGAGGGTCGCCAGGTTGGATGAATCACGAACTCCGTAGAACTCCGGAGTCTCGTTGAGCTGCAGATTGGGAAGTCCGTTAAAGGAGGTTCCGCTCAAGGCCCAATCTCGATCTAAGGCCCCAGAAGGGCTGGTAGAATCCAGGAGGGGCGATCGATCGCCGGAAATCCGCGATCGGGGGGTAGAGTCTGGAGACTCGAAGAGCGAAAAGAAGAGAAAAAGATCCTTGGTGAGGTTGTCACGGTCGATGGCGCGAGTAGTACATGATAATAGAAGATGTGGGGGGGGCAAAAACAAGCCGTGGCGTTGGAAGAGGCGTGAGATAACAAGCGCGGGGGAAAGACAGTTATTATAGTCAAAAGAAGTGTGAAATCTCTGGGAAAGTCGACGGGAGTCTGGCCACTATGGGGAAAGAAAGTAAGGGAAATGCGAAATATAGATTAACTTGTCAGCAACGTGGTTGACAGGGCCTCTCTTCGCTTCTATTTATTTCGAGTAGTTACATTAGTATAATACAGTAAAAGAGTACCTATTCTATTCTAACTCTTTCTCCTTGCGTAAAGGCGCTAACTGTCGGGTCAAGAAACACACGGTAGCTAGTACCCCGGCTATTATTGAGGGAAAAAGTAGAAAAAACCAGAAAAAAAAAAAAAACCAGAAAAAACAGAAAAAACAGAAGCAAAAATACCAACTATCGCGGTGAGATTCCTACCCAATAAGGGGGCCAACAGGCCTCGACGCACGGACAAGACCGGAATGGCCAGAATACGAGAGCCATGGAGCAGGCAGAGGCAAGCGAGCTGTCTCGTCGGTCATTCGCTATACTCGTCTCGCTGGTCATCTGCACTTTTACTTTTTCCTTTTCCCTTATTTCCCTTATTTTTACCCTTTTTCCTCTTTGGCCATTTTGGCCCCCAATAGCCGAGACCTGTCATTGGTTTCCTCGGCCATGGTTCCTCTTTAACCCTGGCTTGGTCACCCCCTCCGTGTACTCCGTACCATACTATAAATCCCATATCTTAGGGAAATTAGAACAAAGAGATATCGCCACCTCAAAGCCAATCGCCTCCCCAACACCCATTCTCTCGGGTCTTCCTCAGTCTACGCGATCTCGGAATGGTCGTGGGTCTGGAGCACTCCACCCACGCGAGACAGATCCAGCTACTGCTCCGTCCTTGCCTCCCCGTTGGGCCTTATCCACCAATCACGTTGTGGAACTGTTTCTGTATGCTGCACGGTCGTGACAGATGCTTAGAATAGGGGGCAAAATGTGCCCTGTCGATCGTCTAGAGAGTCTTGTACTCAAAAGTGACAGAGCTGATCTTGTCTAAGAATATAGTACAGTAACATAGTTAGTTTCTAGATATGCCCCGAGAGGGGATCTATGCTTACATGTACTCCGTATACATGTAAGTTAGATGATTCTTGGAAGCTTAGGAAATGTCCACTCGCCCGTGCTTGGAATTTAATATTACGATCCGGTCCGCATTACTCCCCCGTATTTGGTCGCAGTCCAGCTTTAAATCAGCAGTCTAGAGAGAGAGGAAGAGGAAGAAAAAGATTATTAATAATTAAAAAAAGGGGGTCTCAGACATGCGAGCAGCAGAGTCGCATTCTTGGAAACTGCATACCTCGGCTCTTTGGGTCAATTGAACAGCTGACCCCATTATTTGTACATTCTGTGATACTGACATCCCTCTAGATTCTAGGATCTGCGAAAATAAAGTCCATATCCTCCACTCGACGCGTCTGTAGCCGCACGGCGCCCCGAGACGGACTTGTTCCGACGATCAGTCAATCATGGATGCCCCATGCCCCAACGCTGATTCCCTGATCGACATTGTACAGGCCTTCTTCCATCGGAAAACCCTTGAACCACTCTGCCGCGGTGCGCAACCGATTTGCTCAGAGCTCCCATTCTCATGTAAGGCGGCATTTGCCAGCCCAGATGTGACAAGCGCGCAAGGATCCACCAGGCTGATCAAGGCCTGGTCTCCTGCGTCGGTTCCTGCCGGTGTGGCTTCGGAAAGGCTCACGGTTGGCGTCCACGATCGTCCTCGGGAATGGCGCTTCAAAGGTTGTTTGGGGATTTGAACTGTCGCACACGGGAGATCTGCGACCATGAGCGTCCTGCAGGGCTGATGGGTATGCTCAGCCTCGGTGGATTTCAAAAGCCCACATTAGCCTCCCTGTGCGTACATCAGAGCTTTTGTTGACTATCTTGCACTAGTCTATGGGTCCGACTTTGGGCAAAAGCAATGTAGCACAGATGTTTTCTCTGTTTGATTCACGCGAGATCCGTATGTCAGCTTCCCACTCCAGGGGCCACAATCTCTGTCTCAGCACTTTTTCAAGAACATGTCCAGTCGGCAGACCCACGAGCCTCTCTCATTCTCCCTTGCGGCGGGACACCGAGATGATTTATCCACTTATGTGCGTTATTGAATTAATTTACAGGGTAAGTACATCGCTTTTTTAAGGGTGTAGGAATATCTGTTTCCTCTCTTGTGGTCTTCGTTGAGAAGACAACACACTATATCAGTAGGACTTGCCATCTTTGATTGTCTGAGTGCTGTCGTAAATTTCACTCCAGTTGTCTGGTGTGACAACTTCTGTCGTGGAACCCTCGTGTGCATAAATGAGATGACACCCAAGACCTAATGATCCTTGTGATACTTCTCTTTCCTTTCCCACCTCCTACGAGTCGTTTCCTAGACAGACTCGTACCGGCACTGTAAACGAGATGACCCAAATAGAGTGTGTAACACGGATGTTATATAGGTGAATCAAGGACTCTCGTTATTCCTTTGCAGATCACCCAGCTATTCTCCAATGGAACTCCGGTCACCGGTGGGAGATGAAGCCTAGATATATATTTCCTATAGATCGAATGCCGACCGTCAAACATCACCACCTCAGCCACAGAGAATGATGGCAGAGATAACCAAATAATTCAACGTCAAACACAAGTGCGTATGAATATAACAATGCCAGGTTGCATGTCCCCGAGTTGCCGAATGCTGCTTCGATGACGTCGACCGGCGGGGTGCCTCTTCCCCTCGCACTCACTTCACTTCGACTTTTTCACTCACTTCAATTGTTGTACTTTTTGTGCATCGAACATTTCTCACCTTTCCTTTTGAAGGTCTTTGCAAACCGTACCGCTTACTTGCCATCTTCATTGCTCACCATGTCTGGAATCAGCAAAGCCTGTTGCTCGTGCGTGAAACCCGGGGCCCATCTCAAATTCATCTCAATTCTATGGAGCTCTACTGACCACGTGCATAGTATCCCCCCTGTCGTTTCCAAGGGCTACCAGGCCAAGGGAGCGTACAAGACAATCAATGGCCTGAAGACCTGTAGGCTTTCACCATATGAAACCTATGATACATGCTACAAGTCTGACAGATTCCAGATGTTACCGGTCCTGAGTCGGCCTCGAAGGCTATCTTGGTCGTGTACGGTTAGTTGTTACCTGGCCATAGTGATACCAGCAATCGACTAACAAGATTGTACAGACATCTTTGGCTTCTTTGATCAGACTATCCAAGGTGCCGACATCCTAGCTACTTCGACCGACAAGAAGTATCGCGTGTTTATGCCCGACTTTTTCGAGGGCAACCCCGCTGACATCTCGTGGTACCCGCCCACCACTGACGAGCACAAGGAGAAGCTAGGAAACTTCTTCTCAACCAAAGCCGCGCCACCCAAGACCCTCTCCAAGATTCCCGGCGTCGTCGCCGAAGGCAACAAGCTCGCACCGGGCGGCAACTTCCAGTCCTGGTCAATCCTCGGCTTCTGCTGGGGCGGCAAGATCGCCGCCCTTGCCTCAGGTACGGACAACAAGCTCTTCAAGGCCGCCGTGCAATGCCACCCGGCTATGGTAGATGCCAACGATGCCAAGGCGGTGAACATTCCAATGGCGATGCTCGCTTCGGGCGATGAACCTGCGCAGGACGTCAAGGATTTCGAAGCGAACTTGAAGGTGCCAAAGCACGTGGAGACTTTCTCGACTCAGATCCACGGCTGGATGGCTGCTCGGGCGGACCTGGAGAACCCTGAGGTGCGCAAGGAGTATGAGCGTGGATACAAGACTGTTCTTGAATTCTTCCACCAACACTCCTAAAAAGGCCATGGACACGGAGTCGTTCATAATGATGAATCTTGAACGAGATAACGAAGGTTACAATCCAAATTGAAACCACAATATTAAGATTAATGGAAATAAATGGCTTTACATGTAGTAGTAGTCGTTCAGCGTCCTAGATAGGGAATTCTATGACCCTAAAGTCTTAGTCCCATTGAAGATCCGTGTATATATAATATCCACGGGAAGTCGGTGTCATTGCTTAGCATGACGAAATTGTGGTGGAAGAATATTGACACACCAAAGTGAGCTATAGGTGGCACCCACCCAAGATATGTGGTTGAGGCTTCGTTTAACTGCATTCTCCTCATCGGGAGGAGAACTGCCATATAAGCTCCTTTCAACGATGCCTCACAAGGAGGTAGTCAAGTCAAACTCGAAGGTAGGCTTCAATCAAGCATTGAAAACGACAAAGAAACCCGGCCGTGACTGCTCAGTTGGACATTTACCATAGAGGCAATAAAAGTCACATGAAGTAGTAAATGTAACAACGTACATATATTTGGAATCAGAGCAGAGTGTCAGAGATACAGGGTTGTGACATTAGAGATGGCGGATGATGGTATTGCACTCTCTTCATAGCCGAGACCTTACCCGGCCATTCGAAACTCCGGGGCAGTTGGTTACACCCTCCACACTCCTGGGCAATTAGATACTCTGTCTTGATTGTCTACTCGATTAAGCCTTGAATACCGGAATCTCACCACATGTCTTCACAGCCAGGAGATGAGAACCCTGGTGGAACTCTGTCTCCCAACCGCATGCGAGACATGCCGGAAATTAAAGGTAAGCTGCTCGAATCATGTCTGATGTTCCCCGCTGATAAATCAATTGTAGACGAGGTATATCCGACCAAGAAATCAGCAGAAACAGCAGGAGAATGGTTCGACAGAACCCTGTGAACGGTGCAGACGCACCAACCGAGCCTGCAAGATTCCAATGCCACGACCTCTTGGAAGAACGCGGGGCACTTGGTCGTTACCAGGGGTTCGAAAAGGCGTACCGAAAAATGCAGTCTGAGCCAAAGAAAATCAAAGTCTCTCATGCAACTGAGAATGTCGACGAGATTGCTCATTTCATTCCTTGGGAGAAGCCCATCTCGGAGCTTTTGGTCCCCAGCCACCCATCCGAGACAACCGACCCTAGACAGTCATCTCCGGTAATGGATAATGGGACCTTATATACCCACTGTCTTAGTCCAGGTTACCCAACCGTACAGGGTGAGAAGCCCCGAATAGCTGATGCACAGGCTGTGAGGTCCTAGTGGACTTGAGTTCTGATTTCATCAAGCCTAGCTGGAGCGGATATAAGAAAGCTACAGCTCACTCTCTGGCTGGGCAGCGAGATGAATATATCAAACAGCAAGTGTATATATTCTCCAATCAAAGCTCCCGAACTGGTTTTGAATAAAACCCCTTGGTACCTTGCAGATAGTTGGAACTAACGTTACTCCAACACACCAAGTACCTTGAACATGATACAATTCTGACGTACCGGAAGCAATTCCGCAATGCGCAAGTTCAATTTAATTCCAGCGGCTGGTGTGTAGCAGTGCATCATTGGAATGATTTCGGTCTTTTCATGTTTCCTCGCGATAACAGGGCAACCAAGGGCGGCTATGCCGCCATATTCGACTTGGACTTCACGGGCGCAAAAGCGAAAAGGCGATCTTGCGATGCCTATGGATTCCCGATCATCGACAAAATTCCCCAACATACATCATAGTGAGCTCCCGAGTTGTCTCGCGGGGTCCCCACATCCCCTCGGGCCCATCCCTGGTCACAATCCAGTTTGACCCTGCAAGCTCTCCTCTTCAACAGATATAGAGACAAGATAATGCAAAGAAGGTCTGGTTGGATATATCTTTTAAGGTAGAAAACGGGGGAATGAGATAGCTCTGGAGAGCTTCGGCAGGCTCCGATCAC
>ERZ1673737.3429-NODE-3429-length-12011-cov-4.306875_pt1 | contig 12011 bp, 6 predicted proteins | sample MGYA00580211_ERZ1673737 | MGnify/ENA primary metagenome ERZ1673737 (study PRJEB41218, sample SAMN15661789) | gut metagenome | host: Homo sapiens | place: Canada: London | collected 2015-08-20/2019-03-30 | study: EMG produced TPA metagenomics assembly of... | reverse complement strand
GCGATATATATATCCAGCCAAATATGTAGGCAAACACCAATTTGCAAGAACTCAATGCTCTAATTTCACTTAAATCAAATTAAACCACTCAACTCAACTAGCAAACAATGTTCAAATTACTCCAGCATATCTAGATAGCCCGGTGTGGTTGATAAGTTGATTATGTAGAGGGGCTGATGACATATTCGGAGGCAGCAAAACACACCTCTTTCCATCCACCTCCATCCCTCCTCCCACCCCAACTTCACCATGTCCGTCGTTGAGATCTCCTCAAAGGAGCAATTCACCTCACTCCTCAGCGCCTCTCGCCTAGTCGTCGCTGACTGTAAGTTCTCCCGATGCTACCCCGCTGACCCTGTATTAGCAAATCGCTAACCTGGGCTTGATACCACCAGTCTACGCCGACTGGTGCGGACCATGCAAGGCTATTGCGCCAGCCTATGACTCGCTGGCGACACAGCTGTCCCGCCCGAACCAAATCACCTTCACGAAGATCAATGTCGACCACCAACAAGACCTCGCCAAAGCTTACGGCGTCACAGCGTATGTACACTCTACAAGAACCAGCCCAGCCAGAGCCTACCAGACCCTACAAGTCAAACTATACAATCTTTGAGTCAATACTAACAGCCAGATCCTAGAATGCCAACCTTCATCGTCTTCAAGAACGGCCGCGTGAACCAAACCGTCAAGGGCGCCAACCCCGCACAACTGAACTCGATCGTGCAAAAGCTCGCCTCAGAAGCAAGCCAATCTGACGACGCTGGCACCGGCGAAGGAAGCTCAGGCGAGGCCTGGATCGGCGGCACAGTGGCCAAGGGCTACAGCGACATCACCGACCAAGTCGACCCGAAGGGATTGGAGCTGCTGAACCGGGACACGGAGCTCGCAGCCCCGCGCACACTGTTCAACACATCGAAGCCATCCAGCCTGGCTGGCAAGGGCAAGAACAAGGCGGAGAGCAGCTCCGCGGATTGGGTAGAGAGCGACACGGACGAGCAGCTCATGCTGTACATCCCCTTCCAGTCCACGCTTAAGGTGCACTCGCTTCAGATTACCTCGCTTCCGCCTGCGGACGGCGACGACGAGACTCCTATGCGGCCAAGGAGTATTCACGTTTACAAGAATACGGCTCATGTGCTTGGGTTTGATGAGGCGGATGGGATTCCTCCTGTGCAGAAGGTGGAAATTCAGGCTAGGGATTGGGATGAGAAGACTGCGACTGCGACTGTTGGATTGCGGTTTGTCAATTTCCAGAATGTCACCTCGCTGGTTCTGTTCTTTGTTGATGGTGATGGGGATAGTGAGAAGCTGCGCGTGGATCGGATTCGGATTATTGGTGAGGCGGGCGAGAAGAGATCCATGGGCAAGTTGGAGAAGATTGGTGATGAGCCTGGCGAGTAAACATAGACAATGCTGGATAAAAGAATTCTACATGACCGCTTAGAGCTTGGAGCGTGCTTTGGCAGGTCTTGACTCTATCAAATCAGGCCAGAGCCAGTCTTGAGTACCAAGTACAGCGTTGTTTACAATAATGAAAAGCCGCACAGAAGAGATTCCACGTCAAAAAGATCATATTCACTAATAACTAGTCCCGGAGGGGAGATGTTCGATCCCAAACCAAAAGGTCTCATCCTAAAGAATCAGAAAGACCTATAAAGTAAGAACCGATGTGCAATTCCTTTTCTCTGTGGCACAACTGACACCTGGGTAACATCACTGAAGGCCAGACAAATGACCGTGGATGTCCAGGCAACACGGGTAATCCTTAGTTGCGCCGCCGCACGAAGAAAAAAAGAAGAAAAGAGGAAAGTTGCCCGGCGATTTCGAGCTTTTATGCTCAGTCCCCGGGTCGTGGGTTTTTCCGAGCTCCTACCGCGGAACAGATTCGCACACAGAAGAAAAGGCTTACATAAGCACAGACGCGAGGAACTTTTCTTCGCTGAACTTTTCTTCCTTCTTCTTCATATTATTATTATGGTCGATGATGAGAATTTTGGAATATATGATAGGAAGAGACTGACTCCCTTTGGGAGCGTGATCTCACTTTAACCATTCACTGAGGCCATTTTGTCTGTGCAGTTTGCACAGCGCATACAGCTGCTGGAGCTTGAATACTCTCATTGGTCTTTGCTTGTGCTTCTCTCTTAAGAGCTCAGCAAGACCGTCGCAGAGCAGATATATGCAGGGTACACACTGTTCTGCAGTCACCTCGCCTAGTAGCCGATATCCTGGGCAAAAATCAAATCATTCTGGTTAAGGACCTTCGGGGTTAGGAACCACCACATCCTTAGAAATCAAATTAAACCGTCACGCAATATCCATCCCATTAAGGCTGAATCCCTGGAACTTCGGCGGTAATCGTGCATATCTTGCGTATCTTTTCGGCCTGGCAATCCACACCGGGACGTTGTCGGCTCGCAAGGTACACACTCTTGCCGACCAGCATACGGCCCGTACAGCATAGCTGGATCACACGGCCCGGAGCATGGAGCCTGGGGAGCCGAGAATGGAGCATGGAGACAAGGTCCCTGGTCCGCAATTGAAGTCTCTCTTGGCACACACACGAGATGGTCCGGATATTCCGCAAAACACGCGCAGAAGTTGGTAAACCTCGCGGTAGTAGTTTAGTAGCATATCGGTAGCTTTTGGTGGCGGCTCTTTACCGAGTCTCAATCTCGTCTCCCGTCCATATATAAAACAGTAGACTTTCAATCTCGTCTGTAGTTCTCAATCTGGAAGTGTGTTTTACCACTAGTGCTAGTCCCACTGTTCTGGATCGGTGCCTGAACCAAAGAAGGCGGACTCGACCCGGGTCCATGGACAGCGATTTCAATGCATGATTCCTGCGTGGAAGTGGATGCTCAGATCTGAGTTGGTTTCATGTTTCAAATTTCATCTCCTCCGGATACTGAATGTGTGAATGTCGTGATTGCTGGGACTCCACGAGTTACCCGACCCAAGGATTGGAGCTCTGGGTTTTCGGGTGGTGGGCAAGATAATAAAATGAAGCGACTTTATCTTATGTTCCGCAGATTGTAACACTCAGATAACCCGCTTCCTGGATACAAGTGAATTGTCCTGTGCTTTTGTGGGGGCTGTGCTTTCCGTGTACTCCGTATTCCGTACGGAGTACTCTGTGCTCTGTGTTGGCTCCGTTATCCACTGATGTGGATGCGGGAGGGGGAGAGAGTGGACAGTGGCCAGGCTGGCAAGATCGCCGTTGATGTGCTAGAGACCCTACCTGGACCGCAACCTTCAGCTGAGAATTTGAGATGAGGGAATGTGCATAATCGAATGATATCTTCAGAGATACTTGCCACCGGGAGAGATCCCGACCCAAGTTTCAGATCAGCTTTGATTATGGTTTCAGCGCGTGGGACCGGATCCGCCCCAGACGCTGGCGTGCAGGTGTACACATGCACCAATGTGAGGCTGGGACATGGAGGAAGATAGCTGTGTTCCTCTGGCAAAGGGCATGTAAGCCCACACTTTAATTTGTAGAATGTGTTACGTACATTCTTGCAGCAGCACGAGATGATCCGCTGAGGGGATTAAACGTTAGCCACTTGCTTGGTTTTGAGCCGTGGGCTTATACACTATCTGATGGGATATGGAGCCGGGCGATCGTGATAGACAACACGGTCATCTGTACCGACGGTATCTCTCCGAGCAAGACTAAGACTTGCGCCACTTAAAGATAGTTATTGCTAGAGGGTTTTTGGTGCGTTCCTCAGGGTTTCCTGGTGTTTTCGGTGGATACGGACTACGGGATATAGTGTGCTGAAGATGTCTATCACGCGAGAATTTAGTGCTGAACCTTGTACTATAGAACCTTTTTCCCAGTCTATTCGTTAGGTCCACATAGAATTACGCATGTATCAATATCTCGGGACCATTCCGTGCTTCAGATATCGGGGCAATGAACCCGGAATCCATAGCGAGAACGGATCACATAGTGCACCGTGTTCTTGGGGTACATCTTTGGCCCCAGTCGTACCAGATGATTGTGCGAGAGATACGACATCGAAGGATCAAATCACTCTTTCCCAATCATCCAAATCACTGGCCCACCACGGTCCCCATCTAGGAACGTTCGTTAATTGGATCCTCGGGGAGGGAGCTGTGTGTGTGCCAAGGCGTCGGGTTCCCAGACGGTTCGTTCTGGGTCAGGAACAGGAAGCTAGTCTCCAAGCGTGAATAGCCTCGAGAAAGCCAATTGGGTTGAGCGATTTGTATCCGTGGCTCTAATGCACCACGGCTCACTCCATTCCACCACGGGATAGTCCATCTCCGCATTTCCCTGTATTTTACAGCGTACAACAGATCGTGTCCCATTTCGATCCTCTTTTCTAATTTGTGGGCTCACCAAAAGCCGATCCATAATTCGGGTGGAAACGAGTGGGGGGGTCCACGAACCATTCCCGAAAAGAGAAAGCTTCTTGCAAAATCCGGAAAAGATGCGAGTGAACGTGGTGATAACGCCATTGGTTGTGTTTACTTTTGGTATATCTCGGTCTTAGTGGTATATAGTTGTGTGCTAGTGGTGCTAGTGTGAAGGGGATCTAAAGGAAATGAACCCCGAAGCTATGTGGACTCGCGATGCGCAGAAGATCTTACCTGAAACGAACTCCTTCCGTAGCTTTTCCACGTTCTTCCATGTCGGCAAGTCTCTGGACATGTGTAGGTTCAACGTAGATAGTATGAGGATCCGAGCGTATATTTATTCTAGAATAGCAGGTAGCGAGCGATAGCACGGATGGTCAAAGGTTAACCTGAGATAGTCAGGACCAGGGACTGAATACCGCACTGGGATTAGTGTCGGAGGGAACTTTGGAACTGAGATCGCGATTTCTGGAGTCTGGAGTATGCGGATACCGAGGAACTGAATGTGAAACACATGCAGTGTAGGGCTAAGCTCTAGTGAAAGTTTGTCTGAAATTCTCCGCGATGCCCACACAGTGGGAATTTTTTGTGGAATATCACGACTCGTGTGCTCTCTACTGGACGTGAAGTCTGCACGTGTACTCTGCACGTGTATACCTAGGTATCCGCTGTGGGATTACAGACAATTCCTGATGCGCCCGTAGAGACGGTGTTGACCTCTCTTCCATGGATTCGCCGCGGTGTGAAACTGGTTAGCCGGGTCTTGCCCCCCGCAATTCGCTTGAGCTCGAATGTAACATGACGCTTCTTTGGGACACGTGCTCCGAGGACCTTGTGGCATCGGTGTGAAGCTCTTTTTAGGTGTCCCGTGCGTAGAACCACTTCCAAGCTTAGAGGGTGGCAGTGCTGCATAGATTGTGTGACACGGTCGCGATAGCCGAAACCACCGGTCGCGGGCTTGATGTCTGATTCGTCTTAGAGACACTGTATAATGAGGCAAAACAGCCCTGGAGATTACACTAAGAAAATCCATGGAATCCCTCTGCCTATCTCCAATCTCGAATACACCGTCAATTAGCCCAATCAATTTGTTTCCCAATTGCTAATCATTAGCCAATTGCTCAAATCCACACCTCGAGCACGTTTTCTTCCAACTGTTACTGTATACAGCAAAGTCGCAATAACAATGACCACAATCAGGCCAAAGCTCTCCCAAAACGGAGCAACTCCACGAGAGCACACCGCAAAGTAAGGGCTCCGCAAAAAAAGTGGCCTGAACAATAATGCAACACCTCCCACGCCGAGAGGGTCTCGCCTCTAGGAATCTCATGGGAAAGAAGAAAAGGCAAAAAAAAAAAAGCCAGGGCCCCGTGCACGCTAGTGTTACCAAAAAGCCTCAAAAACGCGTGTTCTGTCCCGAGATACGGTGAACTGGCTGTTTCAGATTCAGGCTTAACGGAAAGGGCCGACTAAGACATATAGGGAATCCACAGCCTACAGTACATGTATTGACTCCCCCACACTCGGGATGATCTGCGTATGTCACTTCGAATGGTTTCTACTGTCTCTGTATAGAGTATGGTCGGGTTTAGCTTGTCTTCCGGGTCAAGCCACACACAGTCAAGGCCTTGGAGGTATAGATTTGAACAGATACTGTAGTATCTCACGTAGTATTAACTCTAAAAAACCAGCGGCAATCCGCGGGATCCGAATATCCCTCAATTCCCGCTGTCAAGCCCACTCTATGGAGTCCTCTATATCGAATGTCTCGCTGGTATCTGGTATCCGTGCTCCCACACTCGGAGCCACTAAGTTATCCACGCAAGTAGTCTCAATGGCTGGGTTTTGCTCCATTCCCGCACTGGACAACACTACATGTCAAGCCGGGCCTCGACTACGCCATGGCATGATTCAACATCCTAGACACATGTATTCTCGCCACAAGTGTTTGCTAATCTAAGGCCTCGGTTCATATGACGGGCTCTAACGTACTAGTGTCAAGGCAAAATATAATCCCTGCAGGTATATCTCGGTCGCTAAGAGCCGTTGAGAGTCGGGAGATGAATCCCTTGAAGGCGGATCTCCGTCTTGCTCCACTCTCTTTGTGACATTTCTCGTCTAGTAGGGTCTGAGTAGTGTACAGTATCATATGGTCTGATCTGTCCAAACCCCGAATTCTGGTGGCGTCTGTTTGAATTTGCGTATCTTTTTATTTTGTCGCCTCTTCAATTGTGGGCTGTGGGCTGGGCTTGAATGCACTGTTAATCATGTGGGTACGGGGTGTGGAAGTTTTCGTAGAGGCAACATATGCATTTCAACCCTTGCTTGACGGGCGCAGTCGGCATTCGGGGGAACTCTGTCGATGCTATGCATAGAGTGACAGCTTACGGACTGTAGACTGGTCAACTATGTGTCGGATAGGAGCATGAGGATCTCCAAACGGTTTCTCGCATCTTGAGAGCTCTCTCTTCCCCATGTTCAAGCATCGCTATGATTCGTCGGGGAACTGAACCTGGTCTTTCTCTTCCCGGCCAAGCATCCTTTTTCAAATCGCACGGTCGTTTCCTCGATTTGTGTATTCCAATCCGGTTACTACTCCATACTGTATACCCTTGGCAGACCGACTGGCAATTATCTTTGTCCGGGACCCATCAAGGTCCATTAAGGACCACTTAGTTCACTCGGCTGCATTGGAGGACCTTCCGCGGGCCTTAGTGAAGGAACTAGGAACTGCCCGCCCGCGCCAATCTCCAGTCTGCTCCACTCACGTCTTTCTAGAGCTGTTGGTGTCGAGGCTAGAAGGTCTCCCATTTCCCTGGGCCGTTAGTATAGTTTAGTTTTCCCATTTCCCTGGGCCGTTAGTATAGCTTAGTTTTCTCCCGTGTAGCAATCCCGTGTAGCTATCCCGTGGGAGGTCAATCCCAATGTTTCTGTTCTGGGTCCGGTGAGCTTGAAGCTGGAGCTCTCATGGCGAGTCAGTCGAGCACAGGCTCGACGATCGAAATAAGGCGATAATCCAAATAGTGCCACTTTTTTGCTTCTTTTTCGTTCCTTTGTTTTAGCTTCGAGCCCGTGGACTTAAACGTCCAATCGTCTGTGCGACAACGGTGGCGGCAAAGAATTGGGAGAATAAAGCAAATAGTTTCAAAGCCAATATGACTAAAAATTGAGAATTGAGGTATCCCAAGCTGTGAGCTTAATGCCTCTAATTAAATTGTGGGTTTCGCAAGGAGTTCAGACTAAGTGGACTTGTTCTCGAAGAGAGAGTGACAGCCTTCCATGCATCACCCTCAATCTATAATATATTACAGGGAACACTCGAAACTCGGAATTATAACTCCAGCATCCTTGAATAGTTGCGAGCCATGATGTATTGGGTGGATAAATAAGTGTAATTCTGGCTAATTTGATCAGACTCTAATTTCCCAATTCCACCATGGCGTGTATTATTGGTAGGGGAAGGTGGAAGGCTCCGCCGCGCGTCGACACTTGGCTCGTGAAGGAATAGCGGGCCACTTGGGTGGACGCGCTATCTTTAGAGACCAATGACACTGTGTCGCGGGCTTCCGACATGATAAAATGCCGTAGAAGGACATATTATGAAATAATAGTTCATTTCAAAGTCTAGGATTGGTAGAGTTTGTGCCACAACCGTCAACTTACCACCTTGCTTGACCATGCATACACGGTGTGTCGGATTATGCGCCTGTCTGAAAGTTGAGATCAATCACAGACCACAGTACATATGCCATGCCCCCAATACTGGACTCTGTCCCCCGGATCTACAGGTCACCAAGTGAGACGAGTCGTGCTATCACATCACCATGCAATCGGAACACATCACTTCGCGACCATGGCTGACATTCTGGCCCAATGAGTGATGTTGGTGAGACCAACTGCAAGCGTCTAAATCTGGGCCAACATAAGCCCAGTGGTAGGGTAATTTCATCTGAGCATGTGTTCATAACTTGTGCCGAGACATATAACAACTCCCCCCCCCAATCATGCATCTTAGGGCAACGGGAACCAATCACCCGGAAACTTTTATGAAGCGCTTATTCGACACTCGAATCAATTGAGTATTACCTTCCCTTGTGCATCCAATAAGCGTTTGCAGTTGCCTGTGTGGTTCCCGTGGCTGTGCCCCCGCAGCTGGTTCCTGCAGTAGGCCGCGCAATTGGATGAATATCGTCTCTGGGCTTGCATCGTGCAGTTGCCTCTGTACACTGGATATTGAAGTTTGATGCTCATTGACGTGTTAGATTTTGTTTTCGTCGTCGTGTACATGGTACACATACAGTGCGCGCACCCTTGCAGCGGTCGGAAAGAAACACACGAGATTGTTTAGGACCCATGTGGCCAACCTATGCAAATAATGGCCTCAATTATTATTGTACACTGTAAAAAGATGAAGCTGAAGTCGAGATGTTACTATAGAATACCCCTCGGTGATCACCGCGGCTGAGGAGGGCTAGGAGCATATGAAATTGGAATTAGCGTAAAAGTAAAAAGTGTAGCCAATACCGGCCGTTTCACGATCAAGAGGTTGCACAGTGGTTGCCACCGTTGATAGCCTTCTGATCGGCGAGGCAAGTCCTCAGCGACTTGGAGTTGCGTGCTGCACAGTGAGCTATGGCCTCTCCCAAAGGGGAAGTGATAGGCTGGGTAAAAGTTTCCACTTGATGATCACTTGTGCCGTCTGAGAAAAGACCCGAAGAGAGTATCATTGTCGATCTCACACCATAGAGAGACGGGACGGAGCGTGGGGCCTGGTCTTTGAAAATTACAGTACTGGAATATGAGAAGGATCTCCGTTCCGACTTCGCCCTGATAAGAGTAGGATTGCCGCTGTCATCGCACGGCCAATGATCGTGCACCTCGTGGCCACTTCTGGTTTCAGGCGAGGATAGTTTGGTATAGACATAGACCTGTATTATATAAGTTAATACCTAGTAAGTTACCCAGGTAACTTATTATCTCAGAACACCTACCTAAAGTATGTAATTGGACAGTAATTGGGAAAAGCATGTGGAGATAGCTGACTCTTTTTGGGGCAGTGACCGAGTCAATAGGCGTAAAATGATTTAATTAATTTTAATGTTTGCCCCACGACGTGTATGCGATTGGCCTCCCGCCCCAGACTGGATTATTTGATTATTATTTTATATATATAAAATATATAAATATAATTTATTTCATCATTTGAGACAGAGTACACGGTTCCTGGCCCACACTAGTGACCCGGCATGTAGAATAGCAGATCACTCATTTATCCACCTTGACCTGCTATCTCTCTCATCTCTCTTTTTTTTTATTTCCCCGCCTATTTTCCTGTCTTCTCTCTCTATCAAGTCCTTATTTTTTTTTTGTACTTTTTTGGGTTTGGGGTTCCTTTGTGGATTTATTTGGATCTCGACTCTTCCCTTCCTTTAACTATTGTCCCCCGGTTCCCAGCAACCTGTCTTTCCTTTTGACACACACTCATTCCTCTATACACCTAATAGCTTTGGTTTCATTCATTCGACCAAACACTACTCGACACATCACACACTATCAACTCTATAATCATATTAATATCGACGTGAGCCTTTGGTTTGGTTACCACGTTTCACCAGGTATGTACATCGACAGCATCAATCTGGCTATACTATATGGCAATTGACTAACTTGAACAGTACACAATGGACTCAACATACAACATGGCACCTACTTCGGTGCAAGGACAGCCTTCGTTTGCATACTACCCCGACTCAACACAACAGAGACAGGGCCACTACCAGTCAGAGATGTACTATGGACAGATGCAGTATGGCCAGGAGCAACCGCTTTACTCGCCCCAGCCCATGATGAACATGCACCAGATGGCAACTACAAATGCGTTCCGTGGAGCGAACATGAGCTTGACGCCCATTGCGTCGCCTCAACCCTCGCAAATGAAGCCTTCAATCATGGTGCAGGGATCTCCCGCCTTGATGCCCATCGACACTCGGTTTATTGGTCACGACCTGTACGCTTTCCCCTCGACTCCTCCACTGTCGTCCTCGGGAAGCTCCATCAGCAGCCCGCCATCTGCCCATGGCGCGCTACCAACCCCGATCCATGACACTTTCTTCACCTTCGACAAGGTTGAAGGTGTCAAGGAGGGCTGCGAGACCGATGTTCACCAGGAAATCCTGGCCAACCCTGACTGGGCCCGTACCGATTCCCCACCGATGACGCCTGGTGAGTTTTATATAGATCACAGTCTATGATACTGCAGAATTGTGGATATCATGCAAGGGAGAAAGGCTAATCATGATGTAGTCTTCATTCACCCCCCCTCTATCACTCAGACCTCGGACTTGTTGTCTGCTACTTCTTGCCCCTCGCTTTCCCCCTCCCCCTCTCCCGTCCCGAACGACCTGCTCGCTCCCCAGAGCCTTTCGGCTTCTTTCTGCGATCCCCGCCAGCTGACTGTTGAGCCCTCCGTCAATGTGCCCGCTCAGGACCTCCCTCCGCTGCCGACCCTGTCGTGCGAGGAGGAGGAGCCCCGTGCCGTTGTTGGCAGTGCGTCCGTGACGCTCCCTGTCAACGAGAACCCATCTCCCTCTTTCAGTGCTTCGACCCAAGACCCTCTGAGCTCGCTGCCCACCTTCGACAGCTTCTCAGACCTCGACTCGGACGACGAGCTGAACCGTCTGGTGGAGTTCCACCCAGCTGCCAACGCCGTCTACCTCGGTGACAAGCGCCAGCGTACCGCCTACTCCGTCGAAGATGACGGATTCCTCAGCGAGCACAGCCTCGAGGACTCGGACGACTCCGAGACCTTCATGCCCAACGGTCTCCCCTCCTTCGAGTGGAACCAGGCTGCCCAACCCCAAGTCGAAAGCGAAGAAGACGCTTTCGAAGAGCCCAAGACCAAGAAACGCAGCGTCCGCAAGTCCCGCAAGGCCTCACAAGAGGAGGCCCAAGCCCGGAAGCTTTCCGAGAGCAGCCACTCTGACTGCTGCTCCGACGATGGTTCTGTTGACGCCGACTGCTCCGAGTCCGCCCCCGTTTCAGTGAACCGCCGCGGCCGCAAGCAGTCCTTGACCGACGACCCATCGAAGACCTTCGTCTGCACTCTCTGCTCTCGTCGCTTCCGTCGCCAGGAGCACCTCAAGCGTCACTACCGCTCCCTGCACACCCAGGACAAGCCCTTCGAGTGCAACGAGTGCGGCAAGAAGTTCTCCCGCAGCGACAACCTCGCCCAGCACGCCCGCACCCACGGCGCTGGCTCACTCGTCATGGGAGTCCTGGACACCAGTGACACCGGTTCCATCTCCTACGATGATCAACACGACGCCGGGGCTCTCGGCGATGTCATGTACGATGCCCAGGCCACCGACGCCGGTGGTTCATCCTCAGACCGCCGGGCGGCCAAGAAGCGCAAGCGCGACCTGGCCTAAGTGTCTGATTTTCTTTTCTGTTACGAGACCAGGAGCTTCCTACTGCATACAATTATACATTCTGTCGTCTTCTGGCTGGAAGCTCGACTTTGGTCTTGGGTTTGGCGTCTGGGCATGTACACCTGGGTTTGGTGTACGGGGGCAACGGGTTCCCATCTTTTCAGCGATTGACATACCACCTTTTCGATGGGGATCATA
>ERZ1673737.3428-NODE-3428-length-12020-cov-5.405934_pt1 | contig 12020 bp, 9 predicted proteins | sample MGYA00580211_ERZ1673737 | MGnify/ENA primary metagenome ERZ1673737 (study PRJEB41218, sample SAMN15661789) | gut metagenome | host: Homo sapiens | place: Canada: London | collected 2015-08-20/2019-03-30 | study: EMG produced TPA metagenomics assembly of... | reverse complement strand
GGCTAGCACTTACGCTTGCTGAGGCACTCTGGCTAGCACTTACGCTTGCTGAGGCGCTCTGGCTTGCACTTACGCTTGCTGAGGCGCTCTGGCTTGCACTTATGATTGCTGATGTACTCTGGCTAGCACTTACGCTTGCTGAGGTGCTCTGGCTTGCGCTTGCTGAATTACTCATACTCACCGACTCTGATGTGACGTTCTTACTGCTTGTAGCATTCTCAATCTTTTTATAAGAATTCTCATAACGAACGTTTCCGATCAATTTAACATCTTTTTTCGCTGATTTAGGTGTGAGCCAATTCCATTCTGCAGCATAGAAGTTACCATCTTCTTTTACTTGTGCTCCATCTAAAAAATACAAGTTACCATTAACTCTAATTAATACATAACTGTATAAATTTGAAGCTTTCTTTTCTCCACAATATTCTACCGGGCAGGATTTTCCATTAACAGTAACACGTACTTCTTTCCAAAACTCTCCATCTCCTACTACAAAGTTTTTGTGAATAAATACCTTATCTCCCGAGTCCTCATTGTAATCAGTAAATGTTGTATTTTTCCAGGTTCCATCCCCATCTATATAGTATCCATTAAACCTAACAGTGACAGTTCCATCCCCGTTATTCTTTATAGCTTTGGCATCTATATTAAGCTTTTTGATTGTTCCATCTTTTACACTACTATAATATACTACTCCGTTGCCATCATTATTATTTCGAACTAATACTTTATCTTCGTCTAGCTTATAAACTGTTTTCGACAAATCTTTAACATAATATTCAATTACTTCTTCTAAAGAATTATATGTAGCATTTCCAACAGAATTATCTTCCACACTAGCATATGTAACATCACTAACAATCGATGCTACACTTATATCAGCACCAGCTGGTTCTTCAGTTGTAACGTAGCTGTCATTTTCACTAATCGATTCACTTGTCTGCACCGCATCACTCTGCTTTGCACTTTTATTGGCGCTGGAGCTCTCACTTGTACTAATTACTTTCACTTACGCTCACACTCTCGCTCGTACTCGCTGAAGTAGCCTCACTCATGCTCTGTGTTGTACTCTCGCTATACTCTGTCCACTCACTCTCAGATAAAGAGCCTTCGTCAACTAACGAATTTGAATCTGCTGCCGATTCATCAATTGCAGCCATAACCATATCAGCACCCTGGATAGAACTGACTCCACCAATGGAAATTCCTGCTACGGTTATACCTTTTAAAATACTGTCAACCTTCTTCTTGTTCATATAGTCTCTCCTTATTCACACGAATCCGGATACTTGGATTATATGTTTCCTAACCCTCTTTCATCCGGACATAACTATAGATTTCCTCATTTACACTATCAATATATACTCCAAAGTGTATCTAAAACCGTATTTTAACGCAACTAAAGCGCTAAAACAAGCTTTAAAAAATTATTTTTTTTAAAGCCGGCAGGTATTATCAATAATACTGCACACCACTTCCTGTAGCATAAGCTTCGTAAACATACCATCTGAAACTGCCGGTGCCAGTTTTTTCTCCTGCTCTTTTGCTTTTGCTATATCATCATCTGATATACGATTCAAAACCTCATCTATATTTTCACCATCTGACATAACAAAGCCTATTCTATATCGGGAAACAAAATCCGCTATATTTGTCTGCTCAGGTACTATCACAGGAATACCCGCACATATGCAAAAGCCTGTTTCATATGGATTTATCATAAGACCATATTTATTTTCCCGGTCTGTTGTTGTACTCAAGGCAAGACCAACTTTCTTTAGGTCAAGCATATGCTGCATTGATATATCATGAATCTGTTCCACTTTTTTATCTATTTCCAGTTCATCCAAATAGAAGTCATATGGATAATCCCACACCCTCTGGTACAGAACAGGCATATCCTTTAATCCATTTTCCTTCAAATACAATTCCATTTCTGTAGACTGGACAATCAGCAAATCTGCTTTGTTAAACAGATTAATTTCATCCGATAATTGTTTATAATCCGAAGAAGCAATTCTGCTCCCCAAATCCTCTACAAAAACAGCCACCTTTGCACCACATATATTTTTCAGGTGTTCCATGACAAAGCTGTCATACCTGGCACTGACTATGCTTGGATATTGGAAAATAACTATCGAATCTCTGCTCACAGCCGCTGTAATTCCCTGCATTCTGACATGCAGCTCATCATCAGAATCATATGTATCATCAAATTTAAACAATGAAACTTCATCATAATCCAGCTTTTTAGCTGCCTGCGCAACTATATCATGCTTTCTTGTATTGTCATTCCAGACATTATATGTCTTCGTATAAAATACTTTCATATCATTTCTCCAAAACACAAATCAATGCATCCATTAGTAGTTTCTTTGTATATACTCCATTCAGCAGCATATACTGATATGGAGCAATATTTGATGTCATTTTAGCATATTCTTCATCCGATGTATTTTGAACAAGATTATCTGCTTCTTCAAGAGAATCAACCACATATCCAAGACCTTTTTCTCTGACAAAATCACTGTGCGCACATCCATTCCTTACAATCACCGGTATTCCTGATGCCAGAGTGAAACCAAGCTTGTGTGGCTGGTTCATGGAATAGTATCTTTCTAAATATTCTTTATCACACCACACCAGACCATAACCGCCCTTTGACATTTCTCTCATCAGCTGTATCGGCTTAAAACCATTGCGCCATGTAAAACTTGAATCATCATCTCTTGGCGGCTTCTGATAATCAAAATGTTCTACAATGGTTTTACCATAATAGCTTTCTAAGAACGGAAATCTGTTCCAATTTCCTGTAAATAGCATTTTCTTCAAATTTTGATGCTCTTTGAAGCATGGAAAGCCCGGAACCTCCCATATTTTTTGATACAATACCGGTATGTCATCTCTCAGCCCATTATTTATCATATATTCATGCATCTTTACCGATGGAAGAATCAGTACATCTGCTTTATTAAGTATGCTTATTTCCGTATCAAGGATACTTTGCTCTGAATCAAACATCAGTTTTTGCAAATCGTGTACAAAAATAACAAGTCTGACATCGTTATACTGCTTTATCTTATTAACAAATACTTTATCATAATCAGGTCCATTCCATGTCGGATATTGAAAAAACACTATATCTCCATGATATAAAGACGCAATTGTACCATCCAGATGATGACTTATGGTGTTCCAATAATCTTCGTAGAATTGCCGCTTCATGACTCCCATTTCTGTGAAGCCGATTTTTTTTGCAACCTGCACTACTCCATCCATTGCCAGAGTTGCAGTTCCTCCTATATTGTGGAGATTTGTTATATGTATATTCATTTTAGATTCCTTCTTTTAAATAACTATAGGGCAAATCCACCCTCTGTATAATACAAAAACCTCTGTGTTATAAAATAATTCTCACCATTTTCCAACCCTGCTTCTGCCAATTTTTCTAATCCTCTGCCATCATCTGCATCAGCTGAAACTATGTAGACAGTATTATCGTCACATATGATCTCATTCTCTTTCAAATGCTCATGCCATTCACAACTGTCAAAATCTCTGTTTAATAACATCATTGCATTCCTTATAGAGCTATTCTCTCCACCTGCTTTCCCCATGGAGTTCTCAATATTGTGAAATAGTAAGCTCTGTCAATTTCATTATTTGTATAAAGCACCAATCGAGTTGCAGCATAATGATATATTTTTTCTCAGCTTTTTCATTATTTTTTCTTACTTCATCAATAAAGTAATTCCACTTTTCATCTATTAATAAAGTTTTTCCGCTGTTTTTCTCAGCTCTGACATTATTTTCAGAATCACGTCATCTGAAAAAGCTTTCACATATGGATTATTGAATATATCCTGTTCACTCTTTAAAAAATCTTCTTTACAAATATCCAGCTCCTTTTTCAGGAAACTTTCTATTCTGCTGTATGACTCAATATATTGATACCATAACAGAAATACCTGTATTTCACATTGGCACTGCTCAACTACATTTCCAAGCTCCGCTTTTCTGCTCTTTATTGCCTGCCTTATATGATCCATGATAATCTTTGAATCCCGGATTTTTTCATTGCTGAGCCCGGAACGCATAATGCCATCCGTATTCTCAAAGTAACCATATAATGTCGACCGTACTTTGCAATATTTCTTTGCAAGCAAGACACAGAGCATAGAAAAATATGTATCTTCATAATATATATTTTCTATAAATCTTAGGTTATTTTCTCTTATGAATCTGACCGAATACAGCTTTGCCCATACCGGCACATTAGTAAATCCTGTCAGACTTATAATGAGGTTTTTCCTATTATCGACATTATTTAAATCCAGCTTTTGAATTTCATGATCATTTACGGCCGTAACATATGGCACAGCTTCTTTAAAACACGATACACCGCACTGAACCACATCATAATCGTCCTCTGCCATTCTATCATGAAGCACCTTTAGCATATCAGGATGCAGCCAGTCATCTGCATCTACAAATGTGATATATTTTCCACTGCAGATATCCATTCCCAGATTGCGTGTACCTCCACACTTTCCCTTTTTCTGCATTTTAAGAGCAATAACATTTCCCGGATATTTTCTTTGCAGGGATTCCAATATAGACCACGTGTTGTCTGTCGACAGATCATCTATAAGTATTACCTCAAGATTCTCAAAGCCATATGTCTGATCATAAATTGAACCAAAGCATCTCATTATATATTTTTGCACATTATAACATGGTATAATTACTGATATCCTGTCTCTTTTATCCATAACATTTCCTCCAATATGACCATTTACTTAAACTTCCCGCCTTCTATTTTAATTACTATATTACTTTGATTACTATGATTACAGTTCACAAATCACACTGTTCACATGATATTTCACGCTTGCTCTCGGATGTCTCTTTTTGAACTGACGATTAATTCTCTTTTGCACTATCTCGCAATTCTCGCGATTGGTTCCAACGAGCAATATGAGAAGCTGAAGCTTTCCATATTTGGCATATATATCACTTTTGCGGATTGACTCCCCTATGCATCCCTTGAGCTGTCTGGAGTATTTGTCCATCTCCATCTCGCTCTGTATCTGCTTTCCGTCCTTATCCACAAGTGTGCAAAGCATCAGATATACTGACACGCCTGTGCGCTTCATGATGCGGGCCGATGACTGGTATATGCCTCTGAATACCGGGTAACTGCAGAAATATCCTCCCTCGTCCCCTGATTCATTTTTCTCATTCATGCCCTCCTGGATGTTTTCGAGTATCTCATATGTATGGTTCATCTGATCGCTGTATCTTTCAAGAATCTCCATGAGCCTGGCGGACGGATAAATACCACACTCCCTCAGATAATAATCCACCACCTCGCTGTAATACAGGCTTGCCTCATCATAGCGTCTTGTCTCAACCATCGCTTCCATCACCAGAGTCTCCCATTCGTTAAACGGATCGACCTTCGCAGCATATACTCCCAGCTTCTCCAGTCCCTTGAACTGTTTTCTCTTTCGCAGTATGTATGCGGCTTCCTTTATGATTTTCTCAAACATGGTGTGATAGCGCCTGGCTTCCTGTGCTATCCATGTCTCTCCTGTGAACGCTGACAGAAATTCACCCTTGTACAGATAGAGTGCCTTTACGTACAGCTCAAGCAGTTTGTCTTCTATTTCCTTTGTCTGCTCATCACACACTGTCTCTGCATGCTCTGTCTCCTGTGGTATCTGCTTTTCCAGTGCACAGGCCTCGTTATAGAGCTTTTCAAACTCTGCTGCGTCCTCATCTACCTCTATATCCGGTGTCCAGTAATACATGCCTCCCTCCAAATATATGAGGTTATTTCCCGGCAGGCCGAGCTCTGCGAGCTTTTGCTTTGTCTTGTATACAATAACTCTCAGCGCTGTGTGAGGTGCATCTATGTCACGCTCACCGATTACTATTTCCTCGAGCTTATCCTTTGCTATTCCGCAGTCAGAATAGTGCATCATAGCCTGCATCAGGCGGTTGAACTGGCTCTCCTTATGCATTTTTTCCGCCACAAACGGTGCTCCGTTATAGTCCATTCTGAAATTTCCAAACATCTGTACCTTAATTGTGTGCGTCATAGGTGCCTCTCTTCCAAAGTCTAATAACCAACTGAGTACTAGGTACATCTTATCATTGTCCTCATGTATTCAGCAAGTTCTTTAACCTAAACTTATTAATTAATCTAATTAATATTATACATCAATTCCGCACATGCCAATAACCACGACAATTTACACGAGCAGCGTCAAAACTCGTACTTGACAAATCGTACAGCATGTGCTACATGTCCAGGAATATAAAAAGATCCTGCAAGAAAATCTCACAGGATCCGGTTATTTCCGATATATTAAATCAGATATTTAATTAGAAAATAGCATTTACTATTGTTGAACCAACGGCTGTTGCAAGGAATGCCAGTCCGCACACGAGCGGAAGCTTGTTGTCATCCTCTTCTATTGCCCTTACTCCAAAGAATATGCTTACATATCCTACTACACCCGCAAATGTATGCAGCCAGCTGCTCACATTGCCAAAGAACTGGAATGGGATTATGTCGATGATTGCTGCCACAAGGATAATCGGAAGGTATACTGCATCATACAGACATGCTGCTGAAAGTGTCTGTGCAAATGTCACCTTTTTATCCTTCTGCACTGCGTTTAATACAACCAGAATGACCGCTGCCAGGATGAGTACTCTCACCACCTCTCCTACGATTCCTGAGAAGATTCCCTCAAAGAAGCTCGCCGGGTAAAATGAGAATCCAAAACCACCTATGCTGCCAATTACGCTTGATAACAGATATACTACAGACAGCACTACCTCTACTATGGCAAATAAGCCAATAAATATAAAGCCTGATGCCATATTTGCATTCTTTACAAAGTCTGCTGCAGCCTGTGCCGGCTTCTTAACAAGACCCTTGTAGAATGTGATGATAGATGCCACATTCTTGTCATTCTGCAGCTGTTGTCCTGCTGCACTCACCTGCTGTGTGAAGTTATCAAACGCCTGCGACTGTGCGTTGAACTGTGCCTGTCCATTGAACTGTCCCTGTGGTTGTCCGTTGAACTGTGCCTGTGCACTGCCCTGTGGCTGTCCGTTGAACTGTGCCTGTGCACTGCCCTGCGGCTGTCCGTTAAACTGTCCCTGCTGTGCTGCATTATCTGCCTGTGCATTGTTTTCCTGTGTCTGATTTGATGCCTGTGGCTGTGCCTGCTGACGACATGTGCATACCTCATCATCAGCTAACTTCCTGCCACAATTTGTACAGTATTTCATAACTGAAACCTCCTTAAAATAATTAATAAACTGCTGATAACTATATTAGCATTTCGGATATTTAATAGCAATATTTATTTGATATTTATTCCATATTATATTATGATTATTTATAATCATTCACATTCTACAGAGGAATAAACATGCCACAAACACTTAATATAGCTGTATGCGAGGACGAAGCTGCAGAGGCCGTGCTGCTTTGTGATATTCTCAACCACAGCGATATCCAAAATACATACACTGTCTTTACGGATGCAGATTCTTTTCTTGCCTCATATGAGTACGGAAAGTATGACCTGCTGCTCATGGATATATACATGAAAGATTCCATGACCGGCATCGAGGCAGTCTCCATAATCCGCGAGACAGATGCCGATATCCCGGTTGCTTTCATCACAACAAGCACGGAGCATGCCCTGGAAAGCTACAGGCTGTCTGCCATCGGCTATATCGAAAAGCCGGTTTCTGCAGCTGAGCTAAGTAACATTCTTCACCTTGCCATGCTGAAGAAATCCGATGCCCCATCTCTTTATGTGAAGAGAAACAAGAATATGGAGAGACTTGCCCTTTCTGATATAATGTACATAGAGCAGAGAGCCAGGCAGATTTTCATTCATTTAAAAGAAAATGAGGAAATCAGCTGCTATGAGAAGCTTTCAGAGCTTTCAAATCAGCTGCCTGCTGAGCTGTTTTTTCTGCCGCACAAAAGCTACGCGGTAAACCTGTCGTATGTCACACGCATTGATACTTCACTCAAATGCTTCGTGATGGCCGATGACACAAATATCCCTATCAAGAGAGAGCTCTCCGGCAAAGCCAAAAAGGCTCTGGAGAGATACTACTTTGAGCACACCAGAGGGCTTAAATAAGGCACTTTCCTATTGATTTGATATGAGCTAAATTGTCAAAAATAATACACTGCAAGGAGCCCGGATTATGAAAAAAATTAGCGCTATACGAAATATTCCCTATCTGACAATTATACTGCTTACACTGATTTGCATACTGCTTCTTTCCTCAAAAAACATGATTATGAGCCAGGCGAGCTATCCTGAAGCCACTATCGTAAATTCTGCCTATGCTATGGTGGAGGGCTCGGATTCAGATAAAGAAGAAATCACATTTCCACATACCTTTAAGCACCTTTCGCCGCGCACACATGTCACCGTCACCACATATATCAACCTGAACAAGGATGATCAAATCTACATAAAAACTGTCTATTCTCCTGCGAAGGTCTATCTGGACGATGAACTCATATATGAGTTTGGCCGGGCCGAAAACTATCCATCCTATATGAGGGATCCCGCAACCGAGGGGTACCTGATAGGCACTGACGGTCATTCGGGTGATACAGAGCTTCGTATAGAGTATCTGTCTCCAGTTACCAGAAGCTCTCTTACGGTATATTCTCCTATCTACGGAGCATACAAATCCTTATTTTTCACTCTTTTAAAGCTGAATAAATGGTCATTCTTTATAGCACTGCTTGAGCTTGCCGCAGGTGTTTTGTTTATATTTATCTCACTAATGCTTTTATGCTACGATAAAGAGGTTTGCAAGATGATATTTCATTTTGGATTCTTCTCACTCATGGCCGGCATGTGGTCTATCGGCGAGTGCAACTACACAGGTGTCATAATCAAAAACCCTACACTGCTGTATCTGTGTGCTTTTATAGGGCTTTTCTCGCAGATGATTCCGCTGCTGTATTTCTGCAGGCTTGCAGTTGGTTTTAAGAATGACAAGCCAATTATAGTTATCGCGAAGCTCCTCACCGTGCTTGACCTTGTCGCTTGTGTCTTACAGCTTAGCGGTACGGTTGCACTATCCCAGAGCATGTACGTGTTCCATGTCATTCTGCCTCTCATACTTTGCTTCCTGACTGCATACATCATCCTTGAGGCTGTTCGCAGCCAAAACAGCAGGGCAAAACGGCTGATGGTTCCGGTATTCATACTGGCACTTGCTTCATGTGCCGAGATAATCAACTATCATTTAAAATTTGTGGCCTCATTGTCATTGCTGTACCAGATTGGAACTCTGCTTTTCATTATAATCATGGGAATTGTAATGGGGCTTAATATAAGCGATATGCTCATGATAAAACGTGAGAATGAAAGACTCATATTCGATATGAATCTCCTTGAGCATTCCCTGTTGGAGCAGAAGAAATATAATTCGCTCATCACAACAAACGAACAGCTTTTTAAAAAGCAGCGCCACGATCTGCGTCACCAGCTGGTTGCAATAAAAGGCCTCGCAAACACTGAAAATAAACAGCTGAATGAATACCTGGATTCCCTGATCCACAGCATACCATCTGCGCCTGCAAGCTATTGCGAAAACAGGGTAGTCAATTCCATTCTGTCATACTATAGTGCCATATGCAGAAATGAAAATATCGCTCTTGAAACAAAGCTTATTGTTCCGGAAACCGATGATGCGGCCTTGGACAATGACCTGTGCCTGGTATTTGGAAATCTGATAGAAAACGCTATAGAAGCCTGCAGACGCATGGATACCCTGGATTCTTCAGACGAAACACCATCACGTTTTATCCGACTGCATGCCCACGTACACTATAAGACACTTATTATTACTATGGACAACAGCTTTGACGGACATGTTACCATCCAAAACGGAAAATACCGTTCTTCTAAGAGGGACGACTATGGTATAGGTCTGTCATCCATCCGCTCTGTTGCCGGCAAATATGATGGTGACGTTGCATTTGAAGCAGCTGATGGTATATTTCAGTCATCAGTATACCTTCAAATATATAAATGACACACTTAAATCATTAATTTATATTAATGCTTCATACCTAAATATCATTTTCAGAGTCCAACTAACTTATTGTATATAATGCACATATATGCTATAATAATAAAAGAATTTTGTGCATTATACACATATGGAGTTTTAATTTATGATAGAACACACGATATACAAGGAATTTATTGATAAAATTTCAGAATTATCAGACGGGATATATCCTATCATCACTGACCTGGATAATGACTTATCATACGTACCGGACAAGACAGCTGATTTTTTCGGCTTTGAAGCCGGCGAGCATACCTGCTTCTTTGAACAGCTGAGCTCTTGTGTCAACGACGTTGATCTGCCGGAATATAAGCAGGAAATCCGCTATCGCTTAAATGGCGAAAAACCGGATGATATATTTTATGTCCGCATGGGAAAGCATACCAAAGAATATATGATGGGATTTTATTCTGATATTTTTACCGGTGATGACGGACACCGCTACCATGTCCTCGTGCTCAGAAACGAAAATACCCTTCCGGATATCGACCCATATACATATCTTTATGGTCAGTCGAGGTTTGAAAGAGACATCAACGGCTATATCATGGAAAACAGGTCTGTAGCCATAATCGAGGTGGAGATAGGTCATATAGATGAGTTCAATATACTTTATGGTTCCAATTTCAGCACTGCAATCCAGCGTGAGCTTGCGCTCAAGTTCATCTACATGATGGATGGCAGCACCGCTACCTACTATATGAATAATTGCAAGTTTGTATTTGTAATAAAGGAAGCAGACCGCGCCATGGTCGAAGCCTTCTATCAGAAAATTGCCGATACAATAAAGTCCATGTATTTCTTTAAATGCTTTAAATTTGAGTTTGATATATATGCTGCGTGTCTGATTCTCAAGGATTATGATGGTGATACCTCAACTGTCATCAGCAAGGTAGAGTACACTCTAGACCGCGCGAAGGAGCTTCACAGCTCTGATTTGTTATTTTTCAATGATATGGTCAGGTTCAATGGCAGCTCGCATATAGATATCATGAAAATCATTCATCAGTCGGTTATCAATAGCTGTGATGGCTTTTTTGTAGAGTTTCAGCCCATTGTAAAGGCTTGCAATGGTGAAATAATGGGTGCTGAGGCTCTGGTTCGCTGGAAAAAGGAGCCTTTTGGCACGGTGCCACCCGGACTGTTTATCGACTGGCTTGAGGATACCCCTGCTATGTATGAGCTAGGAAATTATATCATGAGAACTGCAATAAGCGCAGCCAGTGAATTTGCAAAGATAAAACCGGGCTTTTTCATCAATGTAAATGCATCCTCAGAGCAGCTTGAAAAGGAAACCTTTGTAAAAGATACTTTGGCAATTCTTAAAGAGTATGATTTTCCACCTTCACAGCTGTGGATAGAGATTACAGAGCGATGCAGAGATCTGCCTATATCTATGATAAAGAAAACCGTCACTGCATTCAGGAAAGCCGGAATACACATCACTATGGATGACTATGGCACAGGAAGCTCTTCATCTCAGATGATGCTTGAGCTTCCTGTAGAGGGTATCAAGATAGATATGTGCTTTGTTAAAGACATTCTCGATGAGAAAAAGAAGCAGGCACTTGTAATCGGAATGATTAATTTTGCCAATGCCGCAGACTTAAAGATATGTATTGAAGGCATAGAAAATGATAGCCTTGAGAGCTATCTCAGGCAGTTCGACGTCACCTGGTTTCAGGGCTATCACTACTCTAGGTCTATCTGTCAGGATGAGCTTATGAAGCTTCTTATAAAGCCATAGCCCTGGATATTACTCAAGATTTTCCTTAAATACTGTCAGTGCGCCATTTTTCTTTAAAATCATCATGACAATTGCTGCCACTATGCTTCCGGCCACTGTAGAGATAAGGAATGGCACTATGTATATAAACATG
>ERZ1673737.3425-NODE-3425-length-12025-cov-3.995238_pt1 | contig 12025 bp, 13 predicted proteins | sample MGYA00580211_ERZ1673737 | MGnify/ENA primary metagenome ERZ1673737 (study PRJEB41218, sample SAMN15661789) | gut metagenome | host: Homo sapiens | place: Canada: London | collected 2015-08-20/2019-03-30 | study: EMG produced TPA metagenomics assembly of... | reverse complement strand
GCCGCCGCCGCTGCCGCCGCCGCCGCTACTGGGATGCGTAGCCCCCAGCAAACACCAAGTATGCATCACCTATCTCTTTAATTGGGATTATTGTATTGATACTTGGATCACAGCTGAAATGAACCGTCCTATGCCGCCTCAAGCACCCCAGCAGCCCCAACATGCCCACTATGACCCATCTGCTTATGCCAACTTTCCGCAGCAGCCTCCACCCCAAGCCATGCAAAAGGTTCAGCCTTCGCCTTATCAGATGGCACCGCCGCCGCAGCCTATGCAACAGCAGCAGATCCCCCAACAAGTTGCACCGCCTACTAAGGATGATGCTGCCCTAACACAGGCCAAGGCTCGCATTGGATTGGATCACTTCAACTTCCTTGCTGTTCTCGGAAAGGGTAACTTCGGAAAGGTCATGCTGGCTGAAACCAAGAGCACCCGCAAGCTGTACGCCATCAAGGTACTGAAGAAGGAATTCATCATAGAAAACGATGAAGTAGAGAGCACCAAGTCCGAAAAGCGTGTGTTCTTGATTGCAAACAAGGAACGTCACCCCTTCCTTCTCAACTTGCATGCCTGTTTCCAGACCGAAACCCGTGTCTACTTCGTCATGGAGTACATCAGTGGTGGTGATCTCATGTTGCACATTCAGCGTGGCCAATTCGGTCTTAAGAGAGCACAGTATGTATTGTTCTGGGCAAAGGTCAAAATTTGCAAATGCTGACTCGGTTCACCTAGATTCTACGCTGCCGAGGTCTGCTTGGCGCTTAAGTACTTCCACGAGAACGGTGTCATTTACCGTGACTTGAAGCTTGACAACATTCTTCTGACCCTGGACGGTCACATTAAGATTGCTGATTATGGTCTCTGTAAGGAGAACATGTGGTACGGTTGCACGACCAGCACGTTCTGTGGTACTCCCGAATTCATGGGTCCTGAGGTATGTATTACCGAACTCAGTGTCTTTAAGAACCGATCAACTTACCTTTTCTAGATTCTACTGGACAAGAAATATGGACGGGCTGTCGATTGGTGGGCATTCGGTGTCCTTATCTACCAGATGCTCTTGCAGCAATCTCCGTTCCGCGGTGAAGATGAAGATGAGATCTACGATGCCATTCTCGCTGATGAGCCTCTCTATCCCATCCACATGCCCCGTGACTCCGTGTCGATCCTCCAGAAGCTGTTGACTCGCGAGCCTGAGTTGCGTCTCGGTTCTGGTCCCACTGATGCCCAGGAAGTCATGTCCCATGCTTTCTTCCGCAACATCAACTGGGATGACATCTACCACAAGCGGGTCCCTCCGCCGTTCATCCCCACAATCAGTAGCCCCACTGATACCAGCAACTTCGACCAGGAGTTCACTAGTGTGACTCCCGTCTTGACACCTGTGCAATCTGGTAAGACTTCTTTTCTTTGATCTGAATATGAACCACAACTGACTGTTTAATGTAGTGCTTTCCCAAGCCATGCAGGAAGAGTTCCGTGGCTTCTCCTACACTGCCGACTTTGCCTGATCTGGTCATGACCACTATGATTATTGTTCACTTGGATCCCTGTCAAGATTCGTTGATGGAGGGGTTTAATGCCGACACGGCCGGTTTCTTCAAGGCGCCGCGGGTCACCCGCCCTTCCCAGCACTTCTTGCTCTTCAAATTGCTCCAACATACCCAATTGCAGTTTCGTTTTAAGTGCCGGTGTGGACGCCGGTCCGCCTGATATGCTTTGTTCGGATACCATGGCTAATGAAACCTCCAGGTTGCTTGCGTCAATTTCCTTTCCATGCCTACCTAAATTGCTTGCTCTATTCTTTCTTTCCTTTTCTGTCAAGTTATTTTTCAGTTCCAATGCGTTTCTTTTCCGACTGGTCGGGTTTATGACTCTATTTTATGTCGGGCACTCAATGTCCAAAAAGGAGGGGGGTGGACTTCGGGGAGTTTCAGTCCAAGGAGTATGAGAAATGATGATGTTGAAGATCTATGAAGATGGTGTAGGACCTGGAGCCGCGCTTTATGCATATTATGTTCTAACGGCTGCACCTATGGAGATGCAAATACGATATCCATCCTGACTGCGATGTGTTTATATAGTTTGTAGTTCAACTCTGTTTACTCGTTCCAAACAAAACAGAAAGCATAGCTCCTCCCTCGACTCCCCATATTTCCACCTCTTTTGTTTACTTTTTCTCCATGCTTTCGTTCCATCTCTTATCTCATCTCTCTTTTCTTCTACACGTTCTCGTGTTTACTCCACTGCCCTTCCAGCTTCCGTTCTTTGTTCTCAAAATAGACTTCCTTTGTCAAAATGTTCGTAATATCACGACTCAAGCGACTGCTTCGCCGACGCCCTCGAGTCTTGAGTCCCGTGGATACCGTGCGCTCGAGCAACAAAGAGAGCCCACCCCCGGTCCACAAAGAGGCATCGTCTTCGAACTACAAAGAGGCATCGTCTTCGAACTACAAAGAGACCTCGTCTTCGGGCAACAAAGAAACTCCGCGCACACCCAGACCAAAACTGCGATTCAATCGAGCCCGCGTCGAACGATGGACCAGGCAGCTGACCGAGTCTCTGGGCGAGTCCCCTGTCAACAACAGCCGGCCAGAAGTTGACAATATCAACTACCAGATCGACTTTCCTGGAAGCTCGGAAACCGGATCTCCCCCATCGTGCTGGGGAGAACTTTGGACTCACGATCCTGAAATCAGACGTTTCTTGTGGGAAGACGCGACTCCTATTGAGCGGGTCGATCATAACTTCCGGATCTTTCATCATACGCCTGTTTACGGCCCTGACCCTATTATTCTACCTTCTCCTTCTTCTGCCTATCATTCTCCCGCTTCTTCGCCCTCCCCTTCTTCTCCTTCTCTTGCATCACTACCCTTGCTACACCTGGCAGCGGTTTCTCCCCACACCCCATCTCCAACCCTAAGCCATCTCATGGAGCCAGAAAGCTCCTCTTCCCTGGCAACTGTGCCTTCGACCATTGTTGAGTTTGATAATGAAGGGAAACTGGTAAGTTTGATGCTTTTATTCCGTCATCTTTCTTTCACTTTTATCTCACTTACCTCTCCTTCCTCGCCTCCCTACTCTCATGTGCCAATCACTCACTTTCATAACAGGTTACCTCTGCCCAGGAACGGACTTCGTCAGTCGAGGATACGGAGCCTGAGTCACCAGCTGAGCGAGTTCAGAAACGGACCTCGCCAACCGACGACGACTTGAAGCCTGAGAAACCAATTAAGCGAGTCAAGCAACTTGACTTCTCAGGCCTCGACAAGAAGCGCAAGCGATCTGAGGACCTCGACGTCGACACAGGCGGCGATACAGAAGCAGACCTCAGTGACTCGGATTATAGCAACTTCACTCCGAGTGAGTCCTCCTCTCCTATCTCAAGCGAGGAGGACCCGCCACCATCACCAACCCCGAAGCGTGGGAAGAAAAATCCTCTTGACCCTTCATTCAGGGATCCTGCCCCTCGACGCAAGAACAACAAAAGGAGGAAGAAGGCCTCAGAAGACACGGAATACACTGACCATGACAGTGAGGACGATATTTCTTTTGTTCCGAAGTATGAACGCAATCAACTCCTGGACATTCATCCCAGGAGGAGAGGAAAGGCTCAACTTGAGCCAGAAAATCTTCCTATCAATCCTGACTTGGGACCGCAGGAACAAGCACTTGCCGCTCAGCTTCATGCTTGTTCCAAGAAGGCCTCGATACCTCGACACTGGCAAAAGGATTTCATGACCTTGCCGGAGAAGTTGTTCTTTGCCGCGGATAGTGACAAGCACGAAGAAGGCGGTTTTGTCCTTGGGGCTCACAAAAGCTCCGAGTTCTATGCAATCCGAGCTTTCCAGGGGCTATTGCAGGTTTGCGGCCATGTGAGAGATTTCTGCAATGTCCTTCGTTCCCCGCCTGAGCCTTTCATCAAGAAGACAATCGAGAAGTACCTTCGCTGGGCAGTGACAGATGCTGGACTCGTGGTAGAACCTTGCAATATCCCTATGCACGTCGTTTACACCAAAACGGATAAAGAAGACTCGCAGGAAGCCATCACCAAGTTCTACAAGAAGCTGCAGATTAGAGCGAATGACTTCAAGAGATATGTCCTTCTCACGCCAGCCCGAGACAAATTCTGGCCAACTCTAATAGGGTTCTTTGTCACTGGGCCTATTGTTTCTGTAGTCACTCTTGACACCACCCCTCAGCCTTCGGACGCCAATCCACCGTCTGAAGACAAAAGTGCTAAGCCTCTAGACAAAGATAACTCTTCGGAAATCAACCTTCTCATGTACATGGACCTTTCAGATATGAATCGCGATGTCTGGGGTGCCATGTTTCTCGCAATTCTCATTGGACATGTCAGGAATACGATGGTCAAGCTGGCTAGCAACTACAAATCCGCGTGGGTGGCGCAATGCCCTGATCCATATGGAGATTCTGGGTATTTCTCAGATCGGGACCAGTAAGGTGGTTCCCGGGGCAGTCTGGGGGTCTCAGCTTCCTTGACTGCGTCTGCCATGCGACAGCAGTCCCAGGTTCACTACCCAATTCTTTCATGATTTGGCTTGTACTCTATGTCAATTGGAATGTCGCCATTTAGCGCATTCAAATGCCGAAGAATGGCGTGCTTACGCTAAGTGTTAGTGTTTGCCTGCGTGGATGATAGGTCTACCGGGGCTGCATGGCAGTGGAGCACGTTGCTGCTATGAGGCGATCGGTTCCACGATGCGACCGGGATGCAAGGATTGATTTGTTATTTCGGTCGTCCATCTCATGCAAATGAGAACTTGTTTTTTTCTTCTTCGACCTCCCCTTAATACTCTCGAGGAACCATCATTCGGGGTTGAAGGGAACATATTGTGTTAAACGGAAAGCACGGAGATCGACCTAAAAACTCTTCCACGATGGTCTCGGAAAACCAGCATAGGGCTACAGAATCCTCCCCCTTGTTGCATGACGTCGAGCCTGAAGCAGCGGACAGGGCGAAAAAGTCAGGATGGCAGCAAGAATTGAAGATTATCTCGCGATACACAGCTCCGCTGATGGTTGCGCTCTTGCTTCAACATGCATTGACCGGATCCAGCATTTTCATGGTGGGCCATCTGGGGAAACGGGAAATCGGGGCCGTGAGCTTGGCCAACATGACCGCCCAAATCACTGGATACTTCGTCTTCCAAGGTCTTGCAACATGTCTTGATACTTTATGCCCGCAGGCATATGGCTCGGGAAACCCGAGAATGGTCGGCCTGCATGTTCAACGACTGACCCTCTTCATGCTCGTCCTCACGATCCCAATCGGAGCCATATGGTACAATGCCGATCGTATCTTTATGTTGATTCTCCCAGCTGAATCTCACGAAACTGCTGTTCTCGCGGGATTGTATCTCAAAATCGCCATCGCAGGAGCTCCTGGCTATGCCTGCTTTGAGTCCGGAAAGCGGTTCTTCCAAGCGCAGGGTTTATTCAGTGCTAGTCTGGTGGTTCTTTTGGTCTGCTCTACGCTCAACATTTTCATGGGCTGGCTATTTGTCTGGGTACGTGGTGCTATATTACTCCTCTAGTCCTTTTACTAACTGTTCTTCCCCAGAAACTCCAATGGGGCTTCATCGGCGCCCCAATTGCAGTCGCTATTGCTAACAGTCTTCTTCCAATCTTCCTCGCACTCTACGTCATCTTCATTAAAGGATCAGAGTGCTGGCACCCTATCTCTGCCGAAGTCTGGCGCGGCTGGGGTCCAATGTTGAACCTCGCCATCCCAAGTTGGTTGATGATTGAAGCTGAGGTCCTCGCTTGGGAATTCATGACTCTCATTTCCTCTCAACTGGGCCCAACTGAACTCGCTGCCCAAGCTGCCCTCTCAACACTATCCGACTTCGCATTCCAAGTCTCCTTTTCCATCGCTATCGCTGGTGGTACGCATATAGCTTATCTGGTAGGATCAGGTCTTATCAACCGTGCGACAAGAGCAGCTCAAGTTTTGGTTTTCGCCTCCCTTGGTGCTGGTTTGGCGAATATGCTTGTGGTCCTCGCTCTGCGAGGAGTAATCCCTGGCCTGTTCAGTGATATTGGCGAAGTTTGGCATTTGATCTATTTCCTGCTTCCATTGGGTGCTGTGGTTCAAATTCCGGATGCTGTGGCTACCTCTCTGAACAGCTTGCTGCGCGCTGTTGGGCGACCGGATTTGGGCAGCTATGTGCAACTGTCAATCTATTACCTCGTGGGATTGCCATTGGGCATCGTTTTTGCATTTTGGTTGAATTGGAGCATCTTTGGGCTCTGGTGTGGAATTTTAATTGGACAGTCAATCATTGTGGCGATCGAGGGCTTTTACTTCTGGAAGATGGCTGACTGGGCCAAGGCATCCAGAGAAGCGGTGGAGCGTATGGAATGATAAGTATCAAGCATGGGCATAAGGGTGTGATCATGATAACGTAGCCTTGAAATTCCCCAATTAAAAGTACCTAGCGGCAAAATGTTTAGTACAATGAATTCAACTGTCTTGTCGACGTTATTCCTAAACTGTGCTGTTTGTATACTTGACATTGTCATGTGACCCGGTCCACTGTTGACGCTATTCCCAACACGCACTCTTCAGAAACAGCTGCATCACTCCAATCGCCCACGATGGATGCCGCCGAGGATCGAGACGTAAAGCTCCAACGCGCATCCGGCGATTTAGTGGCCGAGTTTTCAGCAAAGCTCCCTTCGCTATTGTGGAGATCACAAAATGGAACACCCCTCCGCACCCCACGCAAATGGGCGCAAGTAACCAAGACAGAGAAACTTGTCAGCCTTGTAAGATCCCCCAACCACGAAATAAACCTCTATCAATCCCTGTTGCACGTTTACTGATACGATACTTCTTACAGCTTGAGCCGTTCCAAGAGTGGCCTCAACTCCTAGATCCTCACTTGCAGAAGTTGCTGTCCCCTTTAGTGGACGCTTTTTTGGCATACCTGATAAAGCATCGCGCCCAGTATGGCACTACTTCACCGCGTCGATCTCAGGTTGGAGCTCTGTATCCGCTCCCAAGAGCTATCTGCAGACTCTTGTATACATTCTGCAAAGTTCGCGGCGTCAAGGTTATCAGCAGGTTTCTAAACAATGAGCCTAAATACCTTGAGTCGATGCTGCGGGCTTTTATTGAATGGGATTCTGTGCAGCCGTCAAACACTGACGAAGTTATTGACTCTGAGCCGCAACGGTTGATTTGGGAAGAGCGTTATATGATGCTCGTCTGGCTTTCTCATCTTCTGCTTGCTCCGTTTGACCTTTCTTCGTTGTCGTCGGATGATATCCCCGTGCCTTATGACAATTTACAACGTCTGACCTGGTTGCCCGCTGAGACGCCGATGGTTGCGAGATCTCTTCTTTCTTTGTCGTTGCATTATATCAGTGCATCCGGTAAAGAACGAGAGGCTGCGACGGCTCTCTTGGCTCGATTGTCGTTGCGTGGAGATATGCAAGCACTTGGGGTTCTCACCGGTCTCACTAAGTGGGCGTTTGCGACTATCCAACCCTCGGATGGGGTTGAGCTGCCCTCTGTCTATGCTTGCATTGGTGTTCTCACGTTCATTGCCCGTCTGGGCGCATCAGGCCATGTGGACGATCTTGCTCCTTTGATAAATTATATCTTCCATCAGACCCTCAGTGTATCCCAAGGACAGTCTACGGTATCCGCAACTATCCAAGCTTCGGCTTTGGCTAGGAAGATTGTCGTCAAGATTCTTCGCAATATCACTGTCATGGCTTTGTCTCTGAGTGAGCGAGGGGATGGCCGCATTACGGATGATGTGTTATCCACCGTTTTGGAAGATGCGATTGATCATTTCTTGGTCTCCCTGGCCGACAAAGATACTCCTGTGCGATTTGCGGCGAGTAAAGCACTCAGCATCATCACCCTGAAACTGGATCCAGAAATGGGGACTGAAGTCATCGAGGCGGTCATTGGATCGCTTGGAGAAAACATCCTCTATGAGAAGGACGATGGTTCTCTGATGACACCGTTTGAGGCCCGGAAATTTGGAACTCACACTCTCAAACGCAATCTCAGCGCTGTTGATGCCCAACGATGGCAAGGACTAATCCTGACATTATCACATTTGCTTTTCCGCCGCGCACCTCCAATTCACCAGCTTCCAGAGATTCTCCAGTCCCTTGTATCTGGTTTATGCTTTGAGCAGAGATCATCTACTGGCAGTTCTGTGGGCACTGGTGTGCGAGACGCTGCCTGCTTTGGTGTATGGGCTTTGTCCCGTAAGTATACCACTCCAGAGCTCCTGGCACTTCAATCACAGGTAGTGGCCTCACCAGCCGGTCAGAAAGAGGTTGATGTCCTGCAGAAATTGGCTGTGGAGCTTGTCTGTGCGGCTTGTGTTGATCCATCTGGAAACATCCGTCGCGGCTCTTCTGCTGCTTTGCAGGAATTGATTGGCCGTCATCCCAATACCATCGCCGAAGGCATTCCGCTTGTGCAGGTGGTCGACTATCATGCTGTCGCTCGTCGCTCTCGCGCTATGATAGATGTTGCGAAAGCAACGGCGTCTCTAGATCAGATCTACTGGAGTCCTCTGCTGGATGCTTTGATGGGCTGGAGAGGCATTGGCTCGCCAGATGCCGAATCTAGAAGACACGCGGCGAAATCTATTGGAACACTGAGCACCCAGGAGGTATACAGGACTATGCAGTTAGTCCTGGGTCGTTTACTGCAGAGGTTCTCTAGCACATCTCGCAGTGATGTTGAATCACGGCACGGATGTCTGTTGTCGATTGCTGCTACAGTGGATGCGTTCACTTCTCACTGGGAGACTTCGGTTGAGACAAGAGATACCCAGGAAGCTAAGGAGGTGTCCTCTCGAGTGGCCAATGCCTGGGAGATCTTCGGTTCTTCATCAGGTCCTACAGACGACGACTTGACATTTCAGGCATCACGTCCTGAGCTGACAGCAGAGGCATCATCGTGCTTAATTTCCTCGCTGTCCCGATCTACCATCACGATGAATCTAGCGCATCCTTCCGAAAAGCTTCTCGATCGCACACTCCAAATCTTATCCATCTGTGCATCCCGGAGTGATGATACCTCTATCGAAACGTCTTCAACTGCCTTGTCGCAATTATTCCCTCTTCTGTCGAGAGCGAAGCAAGAAGAAACGGTCCGAATTTGGTTCTCCCATCTTCATACGTCATGGAGGATGCCAACTGGTCGCGGCCAAATCTTGGCTCTCGGTGCGGTGTTCAAACGGCTAGAAGGACAAAGTGGTCTCCAGGAAAACATTGTCACTGAGCTACTTCGTTACACCGGGAAAGAAGAACTCATTGAAAAAAGAGTGGCTGCTGTAAAATGCCTGGCTACTAGCATCCTGCCATACATGGGTATGCTAGTCTCCCTGATGTTAGCTTTTTGGTCGCCAGAACTAACAACATCTTAGGTACGATTGATACAGTTGCGGCCAACTTCATTGAGTTCTTGAATGATTACACCACAGACCGAAGAGGTGACATTGGATCTCTCATCCGAGTGGAAGCAATCCAAGCAGCAGGGATCCTTTTACAAAGAGAACCAGGCTCGAAATCACGCTCCCCCTTAGTCCAAAGTCTAGTCGGTAATCTTTGCCGTCTTGCATCCGAGAAGCTGGACAAGGTCAGACTCCAGGCATGGCTTTGCCTACAAGGATTCTGGGAGTCAGCGGAAGATATGCCTCCGCTTGAAACGTAATCTACCAAACCTGATCATATTTGGAAATATTTACTGACTGAATGTAGGAAATTCGAACACTTCAGCCACGTTTCGTCGCAGGAGTACTTTGCCCAGCTACTAACCTTGCAGAGCATTGACTGGATTCGTCTTCCACTGCTGCAGGGATTTGCTACCTCTGCTATCTCAGGAGCGGAAGGTCTTGTCCGAGCGTCTCGCTCGGCTTTGACCCAGTTCCTTAACAATCAATTACAGCCGCAGCGACGGGAAATCCTGATGGCTTTCTTACAAGATATCTCTACGGTGTTGAGTGACAATATCCAAGATGATCGCTTTGCCATTCCTGCTGTTGAATTCGTCGCTTTCCTGGTTGATAGCTATATCCCCGTTATCCCGGAAGGCACAGATCCAAGGTCCGTCCCCCAATTCCGCGTTGCTTATGTTTTAGCATCATGTTCTAACATACAGTGTCTAATTCAGTTTCCGCAAACTCTTTATCCTTATCCAAAAATCACATCTGAGATCGGCCAATATGGCTCGATTGGAAGCCGCCGTCAAAGCATATGCTGCATTAACAAGAATCGACTCCATGCGAGCTGATGTTCTAAAGAAGATGACAGGACTGCTCTTGCATCCGTTCCCCAGAGTATTTACACCTACACTCTTTTTCTTCTGATCGTTGATGTGCTAACCTACTGGTTTATCTATTAGATACGGTCAAGTGCTGCAGAGTATCTATTTGTGGTGACAGACACCGAAATTACCAAGTTCGAGGACTGGTCTGCTCCGCCTAAGGAATTAAAGCCGCAGGTTGAGAGTCTGCGGACTGTGGTTGCTCAACAAGTTTAAAATAAACGAATAATGAAACCGATCGGGTATTGGAACATGACATTGCTATACAGTTGATTGTAAATCCCATTCTTGAAATGTAGTACACATCCCATAGAATACATGATACTTGATAAGTATCCCGTCATCCCTATTAACGTCGCTTGATCTAAGGCACTTACAGGGCTAAACCCATCAAAGAGTATACCGAATAAAGAAAGGATATCGTTTCTCTCACCCACTATACTATACCTTCAGGATCGGGGTATGCAGAATGAGGATTTGGATTGGATGCCCGAGGATCATACCGGTGTTAACTTTGTAATTACCCGAGTGTCTTGACTATACTTGATCTACATAGGCAATCTATCAAGCTTTGGCCGTTGCTTCCTTGCAATCACCCATATAGGTTTGTGTTTCAAACTCTATGAAAACTGATCAACGATCTCCCGTGTCAGTCGCAATGTCTCATCAATCTGATTCAGGAACGGTCCGCAGTGACTAGACGCGATTTCCTTGACAATCCACGGTTTCTGCGTGGCAGCCATCATACCGAATTGCGCCTCTTTCGGCACTGCACGATCGTTGGTCGTGACAATAAAGGCCAACCGCCCCTGGAAAGTCTCGTCCGCCCAGGCCGGATGAGGCTGGGGCGAAGTGAAGGGCAAGGTGGCATGCGGTTTCAGCTCTGTCACCATGGACTGGGCCAACGCCGAGTCAACATCCGCGGCAAAGTTGGCGATAGAGTCATCTGCGATATTGAGATTCGCCGATGGCTAGAACGAGTTAGACAATGATTACGCCCAGCATTTGAAGGGTCCTACCTGATCGACTAAAATCCAAGGGGGCAGGTTTCCGCCCATCAGGCCAGCACAGCTGGAGCCTTCGGCAACGACGAATGCCCCCAGAAACAACAATCCGACAACGCCGCCCGCTTTGCCCTCTTGAGTCCGCTGTGACTTGGCTAGTCCGGTAGCCGCCGCCGCTCCAGGCATGCCAGCGTAAGTATGCATAAAGAGCAGGACATCTTTGCCCTCATCTTCCACCAGGGGGCGGAGAATGGCGCCAATGGCATCGGTATCGGCTTGACAATCGATACCGGATGATTCCTTGGGATCTAAAGAGGGATAGCCAGCGTAGCGGACATCGTAGCCGGCTCCCGTGAGAGCTTGGAGGAAAGGCTGATAAAATAGCGGAGTGAGCCAAGCACCGGGAACAAATAGGATAGTGGTCACGATGTTTGAGAGAGTATAAATGTGTTGAGGAATGGAGGACCAGCAGATCCAAGCCCAATATACATTAATGTACATTACACTACTCGACAATAGCGACGCTACCACTATCGCTACCGAGCTGTTTCATTTCCACCTGCAGGGGTTCGCCCGCCGTGCATATAGTGCATGCATAGACCAGGCTAAGTCGTGATAGTCATGATTGGACATGACGACAAGAATTTGACATGGGTCTGGGGCCGGAAGATGAATATCAGCCGGCGTAATAAGTATC
>ERZ1673737.3418-NODE-3418-length-12067-cov-4.439644_pt1 | contig 12067 bp, 6 predicted proteins | sample MGYA00580211_ERZ1673737 | MGnify/ENA primary metagenome ERZ1673737 (study PRJEB41218, sample SAMN15661789) | gut metagenome | host: Homo sapiens | place: Canada: London | collected 2015-08-20/2019-03-30 | study: EMG produced TPA metagenomics assembly of... | reverse complement strand
CTTCCTGGAGGGATTCATCATTGTCATGTTATCTTCCGTCAACGGTAGCATGCCTGTCGTGGAAAATGAAACCCAGGCCATAGGTATTAACTCGGCCACTTACGGCGGCGGAGCCTGTATCGTGCCATTTCTTGGGTATTGGCTTTTACGTCACGTTGGATTTAAGGCCACTTTTTTGACAGCATTAGCTGGAATTTGCATGGGGACCCTGATATTCTGGCCATCTGGGGCCTTGGGTTCCTATCCTGGATTCGTCGTCGCCAACGTTTTTGTTGGAACAGCTATAACCTTATTGGATATGTCGGCGGTTGCCTTCCTCACACTTTGCGGACCCACCCAGTATGCTGAAATCCGCGTACTCATTGGGCTAGGCGTTGGTTATTGTGGCTCAACTTTAGGCCTTCTGCTTTCAAAGAATGTCTTCTTTACACATGTGGCTAACGCCCGAAGATTGATTTACATCCAGTGGACTTACCTAGCGGTTGCTCTTTCTATGGTTCTGTTGGGACTCTTTTACTACTACATGCCACTTCCTGAAGCAACAGATGAGGATCTACAGGGTCGAGATAACAGGCTATGGATACGCCCTTCAGATAGATTCTTTGGCAAGCTTCCCATCGTTTTTACGACATTGGCTCTAAGTGCCCTTGCGGAGTTCTGTTCAACCGCTTCGTTATCAAGTATTCGAACATTCATCGGTACTCTCCTCGAAAGTGTTTCTACAAGCACTCATACTTCTCCACGCCTCACAACATTAGAGTTGAACATCGTTTTATCTGCCATATACGGTGGGAGCCATTTCTTCCTTTCTTTCCTGTGTCTTTTTATCCCGCCACACATTCTCCTTCTCTTGCTCTTTGCCTGTGATATCACATTCTCTGCGCTCATTATCTGGCTAGATTTCTCCGCCGCTCAAACACCTGAATCTATATTGCTTTTCTTTGCCATTCCACTGGGACCCACTCCAAGCTTAATCTATGCCCTGGGACTGCGCGGTATGGGCAGCTGGACCAAGTTCGGGACTAGCGTACTTGAGGGTGGCGGCAGCCTTGGACCTACCATCTACCCCTGGGTCATGTGGGCACTGGTACGGGCACGCAGCGATTCTGTCCAATTCTCATTCTATGCGATTTTTGCTGCCTTGGTCGTTGGAACCGTTTTTCCGCTTTACCTCAACCTGGTCCGCACCGCGCTACCCCGTACTAGATACCCTATCTGGTCTACCGGGACATTATCCGGCAGCCATCCTGCTCACTCATAGTGTTCCTGAGGTTTTGCCTTCTACCAGTAGACAAAGTATTCCTAGATACGTATTGTCTGTGTCTCATTAAATCTCTGGTATGAACGTGCATGAGAACGCTCAGTGGTGAGAGAACTATACGATTACGGCGGTTGAGTCAATTGAGTTCCGGTGTGGTTTATTTTCTATAATTTCCATTCTCCTACCTCCGCATTTTATGGTTCTGAAGATTAAGCATAACCAGAGGCTCCACTTTGGTGCAAACAATATAAACCATGTTAGACCCACTCGGTGTATTGTTTAGCTGAACAGCTCAATGCCCAAGATCGCTGCCCCATTGTGGAAACACCCCTGAGAACAAAATCTGTTCATCCTGGCTGCCTCCGAAGGAAGTAGCCAATAATGGGCATTCGTAAGACGTTGAGGAAATGGATAAACAAGCCAGAAACGTCACAACAAAATGACTATTCGTTCGCTCCGACCGCAAAGCCAGCCCTGTCGTCCCCAGCCTCTATCGAATCAACCCCTGAAAAATTAGCTTCAGCCAGCTCAGTCGATACCAAGCCGCCTTCGTCGTCCGTGAGTCACTCCGATGTTGGATCTACGGATATTCCTCCCAAGGACCTGGACCTCTGGACTCTGGCCTACGAGAAATTGGAACAACGCGACCAGGAGTTGATGCATATGTACAAGCAATGCTTAGGCTTATCACTGCAGGACACGAGCATCGCAGATCTCTCTAGTTCCAAGTCTGTAAGCTTAGTCGTGGATAAGCTATTAGACAATCGCGAGAAGAAACGGTGGCACTTGTCAGTCCTGGGAAAAGATGTCGAAGTTCGAAAACAAGTCGAGAAGCTACAGAAGTTTATCATGTGGTCCGATCCACTGGTTAAGGGTGCCCTCAGTGCCCAGCCATATGCTGCACTGGCATGGACTGGCGTCTCATTATTTGTGCCGGTATGATTTACTTCCATTGAGTGCGAGTTAATAGCTAAAGCCAGTGACAGCTTTTGGCCAGTGGCATGACTGCTAACGCAGATATGCTTGAAGGCTTCAACAAGATTGATGAATTGCAAATTTACTGGTACCACTGTGCTCGAGTGTATCTACCAAGGTATCCCTCCCTGGCGGAGCACATAGCCAATCTCTACTCCCATATCATTGAATACCAAGCTCTAGCTATCTGTCATTTGTCCAAAAAGCAACCCTCACGTGGCTGGAGCGACGTGGCCGGCGAAAATGACTGGAAAGGAAAGGTGGCTAAAATTGAAGGGCTTAGTACCCATTGCAATAAGCTGATTGAGCCGTTCGAAGCTGAAAGGGTGCAAGAGCTTCAAGACCAAGAGCTTGAATTGATGAAGCAATCACGAGACATTATGGGGAAAACACAAGACCTTTTCAAGGAGACTCAAAACCAGCAACTCGCTCTTTTCGAGGAGAAGAAGCAAAAAGAGCTTATGGAAAAATTGGCTTCTAATTACGAGGAAGATAAAGACTTCCCTAAGGAAAAAACTCCAGGGACTTGCAACTGGCTTATTCAAAATGAGACTTTCTGCAAATGGCGAGACTCGCTAGAATTGAATGTGCTTCGGGTCTCAGCGAGTCCTGGATGTGGAAAATCAGTCCTGTCGCGGGCGCTCATTGATCTACTTCAGCCATCTACGAACCTCACAACGACAACTATATGTTACTTCTTCTTCAAAGACGGAATTCCGAGCCGTGTCCATGCCGCCGATGCTTTGCGTGCTATCCTGCATCAAACCTTTATGCAGAATCGCACATCAAATGCCATCAAAACTGCGGTTTCAGATTACGACGACTTCAAGGACTCTTACCTCTCGAGCTTTCCTAAATTGTGGAGCACGCTTATCGACCATGTCGAGTCGCCGCACTCTGGAAATTTAGTTTGCGTCGTTGATGCTCTAGACGAGTGCAAAATGAATGAGAGAAAGCTGTTCATTGACCACTTGAAGGCATTTTATCGTGACGCAAAGTTCCCACATAAACTCAAATTTTTGGTCACCACTCGTCCCTACGTCAATATCGAGTCTTTGTTTTGGGATGTATTGGAAAGCACCTCCTTTGCGCACGTTGAGGGCGATCGCTTGTCCACTGAGATCAGGGAGGACATCAATATGGTCATCGATGCGAGGGTGAAAGAGATGAAGCCGATTTTCAGAGACAATGGACCGAAGATCGCCAGTCAATTGAGAGCCATGGAAAATGGTACCTACCTTTGGCTGCATCTTGTCCTCCATATCATTGAGAAATCACCAGAGTCATACACGAGGCTAGATGAGGTCCAAGAACTGTTTTCAAGTCTGCCACGCGATATTTCGGACGCATATGACCTTATTTTGAAAAAGGTCGAGAATCCTCAACCGGCAGAGGCTCTTCTCCAACTCATGTCAGTTGCAGAAAGACCGTTGACTTTGGTGGAAGCAAACTCCGCATTGGCATTGACGCTCGTTCTGCAAAAGCAACCATCGATCTCTTTTGAGGGTTTGAAAAGCAAGTTGTGGGGAGGTGATGTTTTTGAGGCAACTATGAAAAGCATATGTGGCCTCTTCGTCACAGTATACCACGGAAGGCTGTTCTTCATTCATCAAACAGCACGGGAGTTTTTAACTTCCGCAACACCGAGCGGGGAGTGGAAAGGTCGATTGAATGTGACCAATGCTCACAGAACAATGTCCATTGTGTGTCTCTCATATCTGCGCTATGTGTACCTATCAAAACTTGACATCAATTGTCTTTCGGACTTCAAGACGTTGATAGACGAGTTTCCACTGGCGATTTACAGTGCATGGTTCTGGACGGATCATGCAAGGCTTGTTGACCATGAGAGCGTCATTCAAAACCGAATTTTGGAGATGCTTCAGCAAACCGAGTTCAAGAAGATGTGGCCAACTCTCATAGCTGCTATTCATACGTGGCATCAAAGCCCAGCGACCAAAGCAAGCTATGATGGTGCCTCTGGAGCTCGGCAAAACAAGCTCAATAACACCATGCGGATGCAATTCGCCGCGGACAAGGTGAAGCATCGGGCTCCAGGGAAGGAAGCACCTTTGTACATCGCCTCGGCAGCAGGGATGCAAAACGTTGTGCATCTATTATTGAAAGCGGATGAGAAACCCGTACCAGGGAAATATTTGGGTGTTCTCGAGGTCGCCGCGCTGAATGGTCAAAAAGCGGTTGTGGAGAGCCTACTAATCTCGGAACTTATGATGGCTACCCCAAGAGAATACCTGGCTCTCGCCCTTAAAAATGCCTCTCGTGAGGGTCACGACGAGATCGTGGAGCTACTTTTGCATCATAGAGCTCCTACCAACGCTGAGACCTACCAACGCTGAGAGATTCGGCTATGGCACAACACTTTAGGAGCCCTTGCATACAGAACATGTGAGAATTGTTGAGCTTTCAATCAAATATGCAACGCAAAGTTTACTGAACAGTTCCCTTCAACGTGTCTACCGCGTATGACTGTCCGAGAAATGATTAGAAGTCAACAAGATGGACCCAATGGCGTCGAATCGGAAGGGTCGCGTATTTTTGACATTTCCACACTATATACACATAGTCAACCCGTTTCAATAATTGCATATCCTAAGGAATCAATTTAGACTGATGGGTATCTATTAGGGCAAAAAACGAGTAGGCAGGTGCGATTTGTCAACTTCTGTATTGTATCCGACCAATTGGAGATATCAATGACTCTGTATTTCATTACCCCTATTTCTCGCTAATTATTGGGCGATTTCTAATTCAAAATGAGTCCTCGGATATAGTTTATATACCCGAAGCATTCGGAACATTTATAGATCCGGTTTTATGCTGTATTAGTAAGGTAATGCCGACATCTCTAGTTAAACTAACGTTAACGTTAGTCAGCTGATAAGGCGGGCCCCGCCGCCGGTCGATGATACAATCCATGCGGAGAAGCTCGAATCTTGTCTTTCTCTTCTTCCATCACTCGAGATGAGGGAGAAAGACATGCCGTACTCAGAGACGACCCCTCTGCTAGAGGTCCATATCGCTCCTCAGCGGCATCGATACCCACATCATGCCCTCCGTCGAGCTTGTACTATCTCCCTTGCAGCTTTGCTTGTTTTGGCAGGAACTCTGTTCCTGATTCCCGTCGCCATTCTGCCTCGAGAGCATGGCTCAATTTGGTCATACCTCCCATGGTCTCACCCAATCCCTCACGATGCATGGCCAGAAAGCTATGGCCTCCCCTACGATCAGCTCCAGCAGATCCTCCTCAATGTTCCATCTGCAGCCCAGGCTCGTGAGTGGAGCAACTACTATACTGCGGGACCACACTTGGCGGGTAAGAACCTGTCCCAAGCTCTTTGGACAATGGAGAAGTGGAAAGAGTTTGGTGTCGAGGATACCAGCCTCGCCGCATATGATATTTACATCAATTACCCGGTTGATCACCGTCTGGCTCTGCTGAACCAGTCTGATGGTAAGACCGAGGTTACCTTCGAGGCTACGTTGGAGGAAGATGTCTTGGAAGAGGATCCCACCTCCAGTCTGCCTGACCGTGTCCCGGTCTTCCATGGCTATTCTGCTACCGGCAATGTGACCGCCCAATATGTGTATGTCAACTTCGGCACTTACGCGGACTTCGAGGACCTCGTCAATTCCAACATCACCTTAGAGGGCAAGATTGCTATTGCCAAGTATGGTCGCAACTTCCGTGGCTTGAAAGTGAAGCGTGCTCAGGAACTCGGAATGGTTGGTATTGTCATCTACTCTGATCCTCAAGAAGACGGAGAGATCACCGAAGAAAATGGCTACGAGGCTTATCCCAATGGACCGGCCCGAAACCCAAGTGCTATCCAGAGAGGTAGCACTCAATTCTTGAGTATGGACAACTTTCCTGTAGTGACATTGAAAAGCTAACTCGAGTAAAAGGTATCCTTCCTGGTGACCCCACAACCCCGGGCTACCCATCGAAGCCTGGATGTGAACGGCAGGATCCGCATAAATCAATTCCTTCAATCCCATCTCTGCCCATCTCTTACAAGGAGGCGTTGCCATTCTTAAAGGCCCTCAACGGGCATGGTCCCAAGGCGTCCGACTACAATGAGTGGTGGCAGGGCGGTGGTCTTGGCTACAAGGGCGTCGAGTACAACATTGGACCCTCACCCGAAGATGTAGTCATCAACCTCCACAACCACCAGGATTATGTGACGACCCCATTGTGGAACGTCATTGGCGTAATCAAGGGTCACATTCCAGACGAGGTCGTAATCCTGGGTAACCACCGTGACGCATGGGTAGCCGGTGGTGCTGGTGATCCAAACAGTGGATCTGCTGCCCTCAATGAAGTTGTCCGCAGCTTTGGTGAGGCTCTCAAGGCCGGATGGAAGCCATTGCGCACTATTGTCTTTGCAAGCTGGGATGGCGAGGAATACGGCTTGCTAGGCTCCACCGAATGGGTTGAGGAACATCTCCCCTGGCTCTCTGAAGCTAACATCGCGTACTTGAACGTCGATGTGGCTGCCGCTGGCACTATCTTCGAGCCTCGAGCCAGTCCTCTCCTGAATAAGGTCATCAACGATGTCACCGGCCTGGTACAGTCCCCCAACCAGACCGTTCGAGGCCAGACAGTCCGCGATGTGTGGAGCGGCAAGATCGCAACAATGGGCAGCGGCAGTGATTTCACTGCCTTCCAGGATTTTGCCGGTGTTGCCAGTCTTGACTTCGGCTTTGGTCGTGGGAAGAACGACCCTGTGTACCACTACCACTCGAACTACGACAGCTTCGCGTGGATGGACAAGTACGGTGACCGAGGCTTCCTGTACCATCAAGCCTGCACACAGCTCTGGGCTCTGGCCGCCGCGCAGTTGGTGGAATCCCCTCTGCTTGCGCTGAACGCCACCGACTATGCTTCGGGATTGGGATCCTACCTGGACCACATTAAGCCTTCGGCGGACAATCTCCCAGGGAACACAGGATTCCACTTCGCGCCTCTGGATAGAGCCATTCTGGAGTTCCAGGAAGCTGCAAAGGCTTTCGACGCGTATTCCGCTGACTTGACATCCCAGCTTAGTGAAGATGTGCCATGGTATCACTGGTGGAAGAAGGTGAGACTGTGGTTCCAGATTCGCGCCACTAACAAGAAATACAAGAGCATTGAACAAGCCTTCTTGTACCAACCCGGTCTGGATGGCCGTGAGTGGTTCAAGCACGTTGTGTTTGCCCCGGGTATCTGGACTGGTTACGCTGGAGCTACTTACCCTGGCCTGGTGGAGAGTCTTGAAGCCGGAGATGTGGAGAATGCCAAGGTATGTTCTGATTCTAATACCCCTTCATTCGGGCTTTACTAACATCTGCGGTTTAGAAATGGGGCTCTATCATTCTGGGACGGATCGAGGCGGCGACTAAGTTGTTGCAGTAGATAGGCCATGGTCTCTTGTGGTCAAAATTGGACACAGGGTATACAGCTGGCTTGATTCTTGTATCTTGCACAAACAAGTACAAAAGAAGCCAATATAAGCATTTTATCTGAGCGCCGATTGGCTACGTGAAAACTATTAGGAACATCAAAGTAAAATCACGTTTTATTTGTCTGAGTGTGGTGAGCATACACGGCATTCAAGGCATACAGACTAGACAAATGCCTCAGATTAAAAACACAAAAAAAAATGTTCCAAATGTACAGGTAAGTTATGTCCATCTTCGATCTATAAGAAGTTATGCTAATGCGCACATCTACCCCAGACTGCGTCATCTGACTAATCAATGGCATGACCGCCGCCATATGGAGCTCCATCTTACAGCTCTAATCCTGTCCTCTCTCTACCTTTCCATCAAATACAAGCCCCAGAAAGAACCCGACAATCGGCATCAATCCTACAAGATGGTAAGCCCCACCCCAAAACCCCCCATCCAGCATCCAGCATCCAGCATCCAGCATCCACCCACCGTCACATCCACGAACTCTCCCGACCCAAAACATCACACCACTACCCAATAACCAAACCCAAACTAACAACCAACGAACCAAATCCAGACCCTCCCAACAACTTCGGCAATAACCCTCTCCCTCCTAACCTCCCTAGGCGGCGCAATCGGGTACGCCCGCACTGGCTCGATCCCAAGCATAGCAGCGGGCCTCTCAGTAGGCTTCGTCTACCTCCTCGCATTCCTGCGCCTGCGCGCGGGCCAATCCTACGGCGAGGAGTTGGGATTGCTGGCTTCGACTGTGTTGGGTGGTAGCTCTATTCCGCGTGCTATTAAGACGGGGGGCAAGCCTGTTCCGCTGGGATTGTCTGTTTTGGCTACTTATGGGCTTGTTATCTTTGGGTTGGCTTTTCGGGAGAAGAGGGCTGTTTGAGGGGATTATTTGATATTTTGAGGAAAGAGTAAAGCAGATACGGGATTTAGTTGACGGGTTGGGGATTGCGAGGTTGATATGATCTGTTTCGCTTGGATGCTGTGCCATCGAGGTCTTTCGTCCTAGTGGGTGCGCATACATACTCCTGCGTTAATCTGATATCGGTTGTGCCGCTATACGTCTTAATCAAAATTCCGTACTACAAAAATACAAACTGCATGTGACTACAAGTCTACTGTAAACACCGTGACAGAAATCAAATCCATTGTGTAGATAAAACAGCCCACAAAACCCAGTCCAGAACGCCCAAACGGGAATGTAATCCCTACCTCGAGATCGAGAGAGAAACGCTAAAGACTTACGTCGAGAGTAAATGGCATCGTCACACCTGGAGGCATGCACATCAAACCAAACGGGATAGGGCCAGGGTTACACCTCGGATTGGGAAAAGAACAAGGGAGAAAAAGAAGCAACGAAGGGCAGAGAACACGTACTGAGGCTGGTCGAGGTGGTAAGTTGATTCACCCCCTTCAAGACGATAGTTCCTCAGATTAGATCAGGCATGATCCCCCATAAGGTCCTTGCACACGAGAGACTCGAAGGTGTTGCCCTCAATGTCTTTATTTCCTTCCAGTTTCGTTTTGAGAATGTTTTTCATTTTCGTATGGCTGTGAATTGAACTCAGAACTCACCAGTACTGACGTCTCCTCGGGTAATCTTGTCTTGTCGGAAAAGAAGATGGGATGGTGAGAGGACTCGCCAGAACTACTGATTCAAAATTGTATCAGGGACTCTGATAACAGATAACAACGGGATGCCATGGGGACACCGGGAAAACACCGGCAAGTGAAACGCTCATGTGTAGATAGCTAGAATAGTTTGATATGTGTCGAACTTAGCTGAGACCGTGATCCATCACTTGCAGACGCCACGGGAGGGACAATGCAGAATCTAACGGGCCGGGTCGATCACTGTGTCGGACGTTTGGATGGCTCCGACAACTGCGGCGGGGGGGACCTCGCCAAGGACAGTTTGGGTCTTGGTATCCGGAACGAATGCATACCGGGGAAGCTCGGCCATCCTCTCTTCTGGGCTGATAGTTTCATGGGAGTAAATCATGTGCCCCGATGGCTTCGACTTGTCCTTCTTGGCTGGCTTTTCAACCCCCTCTGTCGGTTTGGAAGCTGCTGCGGCATTCGCTGCTCCTGAAATCAGATCGTCAACAGACTGGGAGACTGGTCCATCTCCATTGTAGGCTGGAGTTGCCTGCGACTGTGGGACATGGCCCATGTGCATCTGTTGCATTTGGTGCGCGTTGACAGTAGGTGCACCGAATGTGGGACGTTGTGGGAGGTTCGAGGCAGCTGGCAAGGCACTGGGTCTGTGTTCGGGGGGTGTGGGTTGCTGAAGGAAGGATGGAGGAGCTCCATAAGTTGGGGGCTGTCCAGGAATCGTGGGGAATGGTTGTGGGTACCCGTTCGGCACGTAAGGCTGGGGCACAGGCATGTCAAGCGGCTGGTTTCCGTTGGCCGGATAAGGTTGAAATTGACCGGGGTGAGTCTGAGGAAAGGAAAACGCGGGAGCGGCAGCGGCACCGCCATAGGCCGGGGGGAAAGACTGTTGCTGATCCGGAGCGGGAGCGGCAGCGGCCTGAGGAGATTGCGCCTGTATCGCTGTCAGTTCCAAGGTCATGCTAGCTTGGACGGAATAACTTACGAATCCAGTGGGCGTCGCCGACTGTCCAGCACTGGTGGGGGTTACATCACCGCTGCTACCTCCAGCAAGCGCCTCAGCACGCTTGGCCCTGTGTTCAGCCAATCGCTTCTTAAGATCCGAAGCAGCCTCAAGCTTGGGTTTCTTGGCCGGCTGTCCATTAGCGGAAGCGCCAGCAGGAGGGTTTCCAGTCACGGCTTGTCGCTCCACCTCGGCCTGCTGGAATTGTGTGGCAACACGCTGCTGGTGAGCCTTGAGCACATCCTCGGGGATACCCTCCATGCCGAAGATTTCCACATCGAGGCCCATTCGGTTGGGCAGCGCGTTGTCCACCTCGGTAAGTTGTTCCTTGTGAACTTGACTCAGATGGACAGACAGACCTGGCCGCGTTCATTAGCATTGGTTTGATGCGGAGAATAGGAGGGGTGGATGGTATCTCGATGAGATCCACTTACCTCCTGCGGTGTTCAATCGGCGCTGGCATCGGTCACACTTGAAGTGCTTGGCTTTCTGATGCGAAATGAGGATCTTGAGGTCGTCGAAGTCGCGCTCGCAGTAGTAGCACCACGGACGAGCGAGAAGCTCTTCGAGCGAGGGGCCACGTCTTTTCTTGCCCATGATGGCTGTGCGTGTTGAGTCGAGAAGAAGACGCGAATGCGGGGGGAGATAAAGATGTTGCTCCTGAAGCGGTGTCGCAAATCGGCAGCTTGAGATGATGCATACAGCCAAGAGAGGTCACGTGCGATAACAGGGTCACGGGCGATAACGTGATCTATATACTTCTGATGATGAAGCGGTGTTCGGCGTTCGCCTTAGTTCGTTGTATCTCTTCAGCTTATTGGAGGGTCCATTTTCTGCAGCATTCCTTGCTGTGTTAAGCTTTGTCTACGACAACTATTCTAGACGTATTTTGGCTCCTACTGTAGACCAGACCCACTGCACTACTTTCAATGTCTGTGACTTGATTAACTATAGATGGGAGGAAAAAGTAATCGTACAACATCTGAATTTGCTAGAATACATGATCTGGCACCCCCGTAGGATTGCCAGCATCTCAATAATGTATCTGATCTTCGCGCTCTCAGCCCACTCCCCAAGGAGGTCCAAGACCACAGGGAATCACCTCCATCCCAGTTCATCAACCGCGGGCCATGTCCATTCACGAGGACAAAACACCAAACAGAGACGACAAACCGAGGCAGAAGCGACTCCACGCGGCCTCAAACCAACCCAGGGGCGGGCCAAGGAAGAAACAGCGAACAATCAGTGGTGTTAAGGCGACCTCCAGTCTCTCTCTCCCACCCGTGTCTGAAGTGAGAAGTATGTGAAGAGGGTTTGATTTGTAGCTTCACAGGTGAGAGAGAGGAGAGGAGACCGAGATCACCTCAACGAGCGAACCTGCCTTCAATGGCGGGGGTCCCGCGGATCATGTGGACCCGGGATGGAACCCATCCCGTAAGGAAGGTATGGGAATGGCGCGTACTGGGCCGGCATGGGTTGCCCCAACTGCGCCATAGGCGCAACAGGCGCAGCAGCGTAAGGGTTTACAGGGCCGTGGCCGTAGTGAGGGACACCCATAGGAGGGAGGGTGGGCATTGGCTGCTGCGCCTGTACGCTAACAATTGAAGGCAGGCCGCCTGGCCCCTTGGGAGCCAAGTTGCCGGTGAGCGGTGCGAGAGATGGCGACCGCTTGCGGCGGCCGAGGGGCTTGGGGGGCTCTTGAGTGCTGTCCCCGTCGACGGTGCGGTCTTGCTCGATTTGGGCCT
>ERZ1673737.3406-NODE-3406-length-12108-cov-30.031196_pt1 | contig 12108 bp, 8 predicted proteins | sample MGYA00580211_ERZ1673737 | MGnify/ENA primary metagenome ERZ1673737 (study PRJEB41218, sample SAMN15661789) | gut metagenome | host: Homo sapiens | place: Canada: London | collected 2015-08-20/2019-03-30 | study: EMG produced TPA metagenomics assembly of... | reverse complement strand
AGCACTTCCTGCCCCTTGGGGATAGCGTTTGCCGTCAGGCCGTCGGCGGTGGCGTCCGTTGCAGTCGTGATAGTTTTGCCCACGCCGGTTGCGTGGTACAGCAGCGCGATGGTTTTACCATCCTCACGCATCTTCTTCAGGTTGTCAATAGCCTCCTGCTGGTAATCCCGCAGCTCTATTGTCTGCCCCATCTGAACCGGAAGATCTGCTTCAAAAGCCTTGAACATGGGACTGCTGCCCAAAAAGGTAATCAGCTCATCCTTGACCTTTTCCGGTTGTTTTTCAAGCTGGCTATAAATCCATCGGTATACTTTCCAGTTGTCGTAAATCAAGCTATTCTGCTTCAGGAGGTCATCCGCATACTTGTTCTCAGACACCTTGCTTGGGTTATGGTAGGTTTCGCCATCTATCTCAATCGCAATTTTGGATTCAGGAGATTCCAGCGCAAAATCGATATAACGGTGCCGACCGTAAATATCCACACAAGGATATTGCACTTGTAGATTTTCCGTCTTTTCCGGGCCAAACGCCTCACAGAACAACTGAACAAACAGTTCTTCCGCACGGCTGTTAACACTGGTTGCTTTTGATAGCTCCATGATGGCCCTCCTTTTTACATTTTAAGCTTAATCATACCTAAATCAATAAACGGCCGTTCAATTTTTCTGTCCTTTTTTGAGAACATTCTCTACAAATCGCTTCGTCATCATCGCGATCATGTTGATAATATAGGGCTTTATATCTGCCATCACCTGTAACATAGAAACCTTCTTTCTTATATCGCTCATCTATATTTTCCTGTCATTGGTCAGTCATTGACTTGCTCCCATTGGAGCCAAAAGCATTTTGCTGGAGCTGTCATATTCTTTTCCTGTGAGTTCAGACCGAACAATATCATCATTCAACATTTTAATAAATGCCGCTGCTTCTTTTTGTGAAGAAATCACAATATGATCTTCTTCAAACTTGAACATCGTTTTGTAGCGAGAATGCTTTTTCAGATTCTCTAACAAATCGTTCTTTTTCATCTGCAAAACAGGCGAATTCTTTGCCTTTAATAACTTCTTTGCATTTGTCAACTTATTTTTATTTTCAAACGCAACAAACTTTTCAAGGCTATCTACAATATCCAGATCGCGAATAAGCTCAATCGTCTTCTGTGCCCCCGCTCGAATGTATTGCTCAAATCCAAAGAATCTCTGCATAAGATCCATTTTCGCCGTAACAGCACTTGAAGAAAAGATTATTATATCTGCTCGTGAATCTATCTGCACAATATCGCTATCGACTTCATCGTATGTATCTCCAATAAATAGGGCTATCACATTTTTACTTCGATCAATTCTTGATACAGAGTATATATGTTGATAAACCCAAAAGTACTGGTCATTCAAATTGATTTTAAAAAGAAATCCAGACAGTTTATTTCTATCACTTTCCGAGTAGTACTCTGTACGCTTTTCAGCATCATCAAGGAAAGCAAAGGGGCTATAACTCTCTGTCAGACTAATCTCATAAAATTCTTTCTTATTGTCTGCAATATTTTCTGATGTGTCAAATTCTGCATCATCTGCAAGATAGGTACAATTGATAAAGCCCGCCACCTTATCTTTCGTACTAGAAAGCAACTTATCTGTTGCCCTGATTTTTTTAGTTTGATATCCACTTTCATCGCGCAGGCAGGCATATATTTCAATCCCGCAGACTGAACCAGAAAACATTATCGACTTAATCGATGCCTGAATTTCTTCCTTGGTCATTTGTTCATCTCCTTCATGTAGAGGACTGTATCATTAATCACTTTATATTCTACTGTGCTCGGATTTTTTAGAAATCGACCTTTTACTACAGCCAAGCAAACTTTATTATTAAAGTCAGGGTTACTTTTAAAGGTAACCTCATAGACTCGGTATCCTAAAATTGCCAACACAGGATTCGCATAGTACAAATGTGTTTTGCTTAGCAGCGCACACATCATAACCACAATAATAAGGAATGTTACCGCTCCCTGAATCGTTCCTACATCATCAATCAAAAGCGGGATAATCATTGTCATAAAGAAATTCAAACTTGCGTCCTCTTTTTCTACGAAGGAAGAAAGTTGATACCCTTGTTTCTTATCAGTCCATCTAAATGCCGTAAAAGAAATAAAAGATATGACTGCTGCTAAAATCCATGTAGCACATAACAAAAACACAACAATCAGCAATTATTAAGGCGAACAAACTCTCCCCAATATGACTGATTTTCAGCAAGTTCGCTGACGGGGGTAAATTTGAAATTGCGTACAATAGTCAAAAAAGCCAATGGACTCAATGATTGCAGCATTAGCTTATGTTTCAAGCTTAAATTCATTGACGCACCTCCATAAAGCTTACAGTTCAACAAATATCCTTTTGAATACCAGTGAAGTAAATATATCCTCTACTTGTTTAGCCAATTCTTTCGAATGGATTCGTGCCCCCAGCTCGATATTTCCTTCCTGTCCATGATATGAAAGGTTTGCGGATGTAATCAGCGTATCCGTTTGATCAACAGAAATTACCTTTGCATGAAGAGCAGACATTTTATCTTCCTGTTTTGGATAGTTATAAATTCGCAGAAATTTTCCCTTATAGCAGCATAAACGGTCAAAGGCCTTCTGACTCTCAATGTCATTCACAAAAAATTTCACGAGAACGCCTTCTTGGCTCTTTTGAATTACACAATCGACTAACTCGGCAAAATAATCCGAGAGGGAGTACCCGGTAATCAGAATGCTCTTCCTAGCTCCCATAAGCATTTCTCTTACGATAACCTTTGTCGGTTTTGTTTTCAACGCAAAAGAAGGTGGCGCTGTAACAACTAATTCAGCGCTATCATCGTTACTTTGGGCAGTCGCTGAAACCATAGCAAGAATTTCATGAGCTTCTTTTTCAGAAAGAGATGGGTATCTCTTCTGAATGGCTCTAATAGACTCATTTCCACCAGATATAGCATCTGTGAGAATTTTGTTTAACAAAATATCTAAGCTTATACTTCCAGTTGACATAGTTCTTCCACCAAAGTTTTAAAATAAGACTGATTTTCTCTTCCGTCAATAGGCACAATTAGTCCGCGATCCAACATGCGATTTCCATTCTCACAAGCTGTTTCTGAGATCATACAGCAGGAATGGCACGCCGCGCCATTTGAATTATTACCAGCAGGCACATTGTTAAGGCATTCCGGATCATTTGTGCAAACCAGTGCTTCCTGGAAAGCGTCTTTCATTAAAACAATAAGCTGATCAATATTTCCCAATTCTACAAGTCCACCAAGTGAGCCTTCTTTATCGGCACTTCCGGTATAGAGCAACACACCAGACATATCATCCCCAAAATAAATACGCTCACGAATAGCGGATGAAGAGTACCCCGAGGACATTGACATCTGCTTAATCAACAAATGTGCGAATGTATGCATCAGGACATACCTTGCATCTCGTAATGTGGTAACAGTCCATTCTTTAGATTCACAGAATTCCTTATAACACTGCGCATATTTCTGAGAAAGTGCTCCCAGTTCTGGATCTCTCAACCACGCATCAATACTATCCCTATTAAACTCAATAAAGACACCTTCACCGTGCACTTCTGCAGCAGGAAGCCATTTTTCAGTCTTACCCTTATTTAGATAAACGATATTTGTCTGCTCATCAGCATCTGGATCCGGAGCATCTACACGGGTGAAGCCAAGCAGCACTCTCACTTCTCTTAATCGTGTAATGCGAATGACTCTCTTAAAATACGGGAGCAGATAATCCGGAAGCGGATCCTCCTCAGCCTTAAAATGTTTTTTGTTGGAGGCGTACACAGGATCTGCGTGATGCGTAATGGCGTTGTATTCCATCTGCTTAATCTCAGTAAATTCCTTGATGTTCTGTTGCCTGCGTTCTAACGCTGCATCGAATTCATCTTTGGCATAAGCACCGAAATAGAGCTCGTAAATTTTAGCCACGCCATCGTCACCCATTAGAGTCTTAGCCAGTTCAATATCTCGCAAATGTTCATCAATCAAGTTATAAAGCGGATTGATCCAAGGTGGAATGGATATGGCACTTCTCATTACTGGAAAATACACATTCGACGCGCCACGCTGAGAAGGAATCATTTCCTTATCGCATTTTTCATTTTTATGATTTGGCCGAAACGGGTGATGTCCGGAACATTTCATACCTTCAAAATTCTCATGCTGCGTTGCGCCGCTCATACTCCGTCGTGCCCCACAGGAACATTTAACCCACATATCTGCAAGCGTTGATGTATTACCAGTTGAATACATCCTCATCGTACCTTTGCAGATTGTATTGCCACCGTGAACCCACCAGCTCCAAGGGAAATCGTCCATATGGCCGTTCTCACAAATAGTAATAAAACGAGAAGGATAAGCCTGTCTATGACATTCCGGACAAGTTACACCAAACTTCAGATATCGATCTAGGTCAAAATTCTCTCTTAAATCAAATATTCTCCCACATTTCACATTGGAACAAACATGCATATAAGGGAATGAGACCACAGGAATATCTCCGCTATAAGAAGTCCGTGGCATATAAAAGCAGTCAACGCCCAGATATGAGGCCAATCTGCCATCTATAATTTTCTTTCCTTTTTCCTTCCAATAGTTCAAGTCCAGAACCGTGACGGAATCTTTCACGGCATCCACAATAGAACCTGGACCAAATGTAGTTATCAACTGATTAGGACGAATCTCACCTAATTTATTATTATCAAACATAGGCTTTTAGTCCTCCGTGTAATAGAACATATTTGCTGCACTCTCAACATCACGCATAGAACGAAGAGTCGGCTTTTCAAGATCAGTACAAACTTCGCCATAAGTGTTCATTAGACGATTATACGTTTTAGTTGTATAAACATAGTATCTAAGTCCCTTGGATTGAGTTGCCAGTAATTTCCAATTGCTTATAAAATCATCAATCTCATGTTCGGCATCTGCCTTAGCAGAAGGCTTGATGATGTTCAATCGATTCATGATAAGAGCCTTCACTTCATTAAGCTGCTCATCGGTTAGCTTATCAATAGCTGCTGCTCCATCATTGCTTGCAAATTCCGGATAATGCAAACGAATTGCAGAAATAACCAGCGCATGCAGCACGCGATCTCTTGCTCGTGCAGAAAACGGTGTCGCAGTTGTGCCTTCAACAAAGCGATACAGCTGTGCATGATAACCAGTAAAATTCTCATAATGAGACAAGTCACGAGGTCGATAAGGGTTATATAAAGTAACTACTAAGCCTGGATAAGAACGTCCAATACGGCTAGTTGCCTGAATATATTCGGAGTTCTGCTTCGGTTGACCAGTTACCACCATGAGACCAAGCCGATCCACATCCATACCAACAGCAATCATATTAGTTGCAATTGCCGTATCTAGGCAATTGCTATCTGTATATGGAGTTTCCAACTGACTTAGTTTCTTCGGAATGTCATAAGAAGGCATGCGAGAAGTAATTTCAACCTTATGATTAAGGAAACGCTGCCTACTCATTCCATATTTTTTCTTAATACGTTGAATTCTGTCAGGAATATCATCCTGTAGCAATCGAACGGCACCGCCGAGTTCTCGAATACTGTTATAATACCCAACAAGGGTATAGTAAGGGTCAATAACATCCTTGTACTCATCATCCAGCGAAAGATTATAAGCACTTTGAAGGATAATCGAATATACACGCAGCAAAGCTGTCTTTACAGACTGGCCTGGTGCGCAGACACCAACGTATCTTCTAAACGGATCTTGTTCGACCGGTACCTCACGAATATAGAAACTGTCACCGATTTCAAACCCATTTGGTGGAAATTGCGCAGTTACTTTTCTGCCATATAAGCATTTTGTCTGCTCAGCAGCATTTTTGATAGTTGCCGTAGAAACAACATACTTTGGCTTGATTTTCTTACCTCCAATCGTATAGGAACACAGATCTTCAATAACTGTTTCATATGCACCGTATACGGTTCCCAGAGGTCCTGTGATAAGATGCAGCTCATCTTGGATAATCAGCTCCGGCGGAAGGAATGGTTTAATCGATCTAAGCGTAGCTTTGGGCAACTCTTCTGTACGAGTATGCCGAGCATGGTCCGCTCCAATAGCAACATAGCCATCGCGACTGCAAATTCTATCAACGCGACCAAACAGAGCATTTGTATTCACCTCCCACGGAAGGCGGGCAAACTTATCAACTGTTGACAGAATAATGGTCGGGCACTTAGCATAAATTTCTTCATCTACCAGATAAACCGGAATTTTCATCTTATTGCTGGGTTTATACCTATAGAACATGCATTTATCATCCGAACAATAGATGGTTGGTGATGGAATTCGATTCACCAGCAAGATCATCATCTCTTGACAAACGCTCATAGAGTGCGGTGATTTTTTGTGTTTTCGGCATTTGCTCTACCTCCTTTCTTATGGAATCTTTCAATTTAGGACAATCAAGTTTATCGTCCTATTAAAGTATAGCCCTCCGGGGCGAGCTCAATGGCCGTCGTGGTCTCACCAAAGGTGGATGCCCAGCAGTCGAAATGGGTGAGATTCTTTTTCTGCAGCGTGCCATACTGCAAATAGCGCATAACTGTGTACAGTTCCGTCATGGAGTTGCTCACCGGCGTGCCCGTGGCAAAAATCACCCCGCGCCCGCCGGTCACTTCATCCAGATAGCGGCACTTGCCGAACATGTCAGAAGATTTCTGTGCCTCGCTTGTACTCAAACCTGCGACATTCCGCATTTTTGTGTACAAAAAGAGGTTTTTGAACGCGTGTGATTCGTCCACAAACAGTCTGTCCACGCCCAATTGCTCGAAGGTGATAACGTCGTCTTTGCGGTCTGCTGCCCGCAATTTTTCCAACTTCTGTTCCAAATTTTTGCGGCTCTTCTCCATCTGTTTCACGGTAAAACGCTCACCGCTGGCATACTTCAGCTCCGAAATGGCATCTTGGATTTCATCGATTTGTTCCTGAATGATGCGTTCCTGCCGCTCAAAGGAAAGCGGAATGCGCTCAAACTGACTGTGACCGATGATAACCGCATCATAGTCACCCGTAGCAATCCGGGCGCAGAACTTCTTGCGGTTGGCCGTTTCAAAGTCCTTGCGCCGTGCAACCAAAAGTTTTGCATTCGGATAGAGGTGCAGAAATTCTGCCGCCCACTGCTCCGTCAGGTGGTTGGGGACAACAAAAAGACTTTTCTGACACAAGCCCAGTCGTTTTGCCTCCATAGCGGAGGCTGCCATCTCGAAGGTCTTCCCTGCTCCCACTTCGTGGGCAAGCAGCGTATTGCCGCCATAGAGCACGTGCGCAATGGCATTGCGCTGATGTTCCCGTAGACTGATTTCCGGGTTCATTCCGACGAAATGAATGTGTTCGCCGTTGTATTCGCGGGGTCGGGTGCTGTTAAACAGCTCGTTATACTGCCGCACCAGCGAAATGCGCCGCTGCGGGTCCTGCCAAATCCAATTTGCAAAGGCATCTTTGATGGACTGCTGTTTCTGCTGCGCCAGCATCGTTTCCCGTTTGTTCAGGACACGCTTCGGCTTTCCGTCGTCATCCTCAATGGTGTCGTAGATACGCACATCCTTCAGGTTGAGCGTTTCTTCCAGAATTTTATAGGCGTTTGCCCGGGATGTGCCGTAAGTTTCGCAGGACATGATGTCGCCCTTTCCCATTGCGGTTTTGCCCTCAATGCGCCATTCCGCAGTGCGCTGCGAGAACTTCACGTTGATGGAGTGCCGCATATAATACGGAATCTGGAATGTTTCCGCCATAAATTTCTGGATAATCTCCGGGGCAAGCCATGTGGCACCCAGACGCACATCAATTTCCGACGCTTCCAGATCTTTCGGCTGCGCTTTAAGCAGTGCCTCCGCATTGACAGCAAATTCCGGGTTCGTTTCAGCAGCAAGTTGTGCCGTACGCAGCTTTGTGCGCACATCGCCGGAAAGGTATTCATCCGCCATCTGCCATCCTGCTTCCGGGTCGGCAGGGTCAGCATTGGGATCTTTGAAAATCACGCCGGATAATTCGCCGGTAATCTGCGCATATTCGCCGGGTGTACCGAAAAGTTCTGCCATATAGGGCAGGTCTACCTTACCATGTTCGCCAATCGACACGGCAAGCGCTTCACTGGGAGAATCCACACTGGTAATGACCCGCTCCGGCCGAATGGTGCGCTGAGTGAACATGTCTGCCTTTGATTTCAGCTGTCCCTGTTCATCCGGATTTTCCAGAGAGCAAAGCAGGTAGTAGGAGCTGTCATCTTCAAACAGCCTGCCGTTTTTCCGGTCATTCAGCAGGCCGTATTGCGCGGTAAAGGCATCGTAGGCAGCACTCAGTTGCTCCTGTGCTTCCTTGATATCTTCTTTCGGGTAGTCGTTCAGCTGCCGGTCAATCAATTCGTTGACAATCTGCCTCAGTTCTACCATACCGACCACGCGGTCTTTGGCATTGCCGGACAGCTCCACCTGCGTCATGACAGAGTTTTCGCGGTAATAAGCATCTCCTTCCACCACGGTATAACTGAAGTTCTTCACATCGGGGTCTGCAGGCAGGGTCCTGCGCTCCGCTTCCGTCTCTGCAATGTCCGGCACCTCCGCAGCAGCTTCCAGATACTGCCCTTCCAACTGCTGCACGGCCTCACGGAGCTGGTCTGCCAGATTTGCACCTTCTATCGGGACGACCGTAGCTTCTTCTTTGCCATACTGTGTGCTTTCGGTGGTCAATTTACCCAGAATCATCTCTGGGTGGTCCGCAAAGTAGCTGTTGATAGCGATGCCATCTGCCGTCTTTCCCAGCTGCACCCATGCGGGTTCATGGTCCATGGGCCGGTCGCGTTTCTGCAAAAAGATGATGTCACTGACAACATCGGTGCCCGCATTGGCGCGGAATGCGTTGTTTGGCAGGCGGATTGCTCCCAGCAAATCCGCACGCTCCGCAATATGCTTCCGGGCAGCAGAGTCCTTACTGTCCAGCGTATAACGACTGGTGACAAATGCCACAATACCGCCGGGCCGCACCTGGTCGATGGCTTTCGCGAAGAAATAATTGTGGATGCTGAAGTTCAGCTTGTTATACGCTTTGTCGTTGACTTTGTAATTGCCAAACGGTACGTTGCCGACCGCTAAATCGTAGAAATCCCGCCTATCCGTGGTTTCAAATCCGGCCACTTTGATGTTGGCCTCCGGGTACAGCTTTTGGGCGATCCGGCCCGTGATACTGTCCAGTTCCACACCGTACAGGCGGCTGTCTGCCATGCTCTCGGGCAGCATCCCGAAGAAGTTGCCAACGCCCATGGACGGTTCCAGAATGTTACCGGTACGGAAACCCATGCGTTCTACCGCATCATAGATGGCACGGATGACAGTGGGACTGGTGTAGTGAGCATTCAGAACAGAACCGCGGGCGGCTTTGTATTCCTCCTCGGAGAGCAGCCCTTTCAATTCGGCGTACTCCTTTGCCCAACTGTTCTTGTCCGGGTCAAAGGCATCCGCCAAACCTCCCCAGCCAACATACTGCGAAAGCACCTGCTGCTCTTCGGCAGTGGCACCGCGGTGTTCCTGTTCCAGAGTGAACAGCGTTTTGATAGCTTCAATATTCCGGGCGAACTTCTGTTTGGGACCGCCTGCGCCGAGTTCCTCATCCGTAATACGGAAATTTCCGGCTGGCTCCGGAGCATCTTCTTCATTCAGACTTTCTTCTGCAGCGGCCGCCTCCGGGGGCGTCGGCACCTCATTGACTTCTATCGAAACGGGCAGCTTATTCGAATCTTCACCGGGCAGCCCCAATCCATCCGAGACCAAAACCGGCGGTTCCGGTTCCTGCTCATACAGTTCCCGTACTACCGCCAGCGGTGCTTCCCGAAAAATCGGCATCCGCAGTTCTGCAAGTGCCATGTCCTGCAGAGTAACACTGTCCTTGTCAAAATCAACCTTGTCTACCCGGAACTTCCGGCCTTCCATGTGGACAATGGAACCGGCCGGCAGATACTCCTCTCTGCGCAGATATTTGGTCTGATGGTGCGTGCCATCTTCATTCAGGCCGGCAAGGTAGATATTTTCACCGCACTCCCACAGCTGCTTGGCACGATACACCCACTGCTCCCTGGGAAAACCGGTGACTGTCACAGTTCCCAGCGCCGTTTCTCTTTCCAGCAGCTTTCCGCCGGTCCGTTCACAGATTTTCCTGGCATCCTCGCCGTAGAACTCGAACTGTCCGTTTTGCTCAAAACCTACCAGTGCATCCGGGTACTGTACTTTCAGCGCATTATATTCGGCGGCACTGTCGGCATTTAGTCCAAAATGCAGTTCAATCGCGCTTTTTTCTTTATCTGTCAGATAGCGGTCGGCCTGCATCATCAGATCAATATATTTTTCCACCTGATTCCAGCGAAGAAATATCTTCTGATGGTCCGGATAATGTTCAAATGTCAGTCCCTTGCTGTCGTGGTCAAGCCAACCACTGCTTCCATCCAGATAGGTGTGCGAACATCCACCGGGACCGTGCGGTGCATATTCTTTGGCAAGCGCTTTTGCCCGGAGTTTTCGGTCAGGCTGTGTCTGATAAATCTCCCAAATCCGAAGCTTGCTGTTTTCAAAGTTAGAACCTCTCCGCAGTGCTTTTTCAATATCAGTCTGTGACAAAACAAAAGCGGAGGACGATTTCTCGCTCTCCGCTTGGTCGATGGATTCGATTTGCTGTGCTTCCGTGGGGATGGCCGCTTCCAGAAAATTCAGCTGTAAATCAGCTCGGTCAGGATCATTTCCTCTGCCTGCGCTTTCAGGCTGTTCATGTGCTGCACCCACGCCATCTGGTTTTTCTCCTTGTCCGGAGCCGGGTTCCTCTCCAACAGTTCTTTCATCAGCTGCTGCATCCTGTTCTCTGCCGTCTGTTCCATCTCCCACAGGTGCGGGTACAGGGTCCCGTTCAGCAGCATCGTGCTGTACACCACCGGGCGCTGCTCCATCAGATAGTTCCGGCGCATCCTTCCGTACTGGTTCAGCTGCTTCCGGGGCTGATTCAAGGTCAGGTTCGGCAGAAAATAATCCCCGGTCTTCGTGTAGTTCAGATTGCTGCTCATATTCTTCTTGGCTCCTTTCAATGTTTCTGCGGCGAATCGTCGTTTTAACGGTGCGCTCAATCTGACGCAAGACTTCCCGGCTGCAGTCGCTAACGACGGTTCCCAGCGCATAGACGGCCGACGGCGTTGTAAAATCGTAGACTGCCTGAAAATCTTTCTCATCAAACCAGCCTGCGGGGTCTAGTCCGCATCGCTCCAGCAGCATATAGGTAACGCCCATTGCCGCTGCACTTTTGAACTGCAGTTCCCGCCCGGCATCATCATAGCTCATCAGGTACGAGCCGTCAACGATGCCGAGGATGTCACTGCTGTTGTTGTCCCAGTAGGACTGCACCAGTTTTCCGGCCACATCCGCCAGCTGCTGACCAAAACTTTCGCTGTGAACGCCATAGTTTTCTGCTAACATAGACCTGACCGGCTCTTTCAGAGAGTCATTGATCTGCCACAGGTCCGGGTACAGGGCGTTTCGCCGCGGTGCCGTATCAGACACATCAAAGACATAGTGCAGGCGCGGGTATCCGCCGGATTCATCCAGCAGCGCAATGCCCTTGGAACCACGCCGGACGTAACGGTTCATTTTATTGTTCCATACATCATACTCGGCACAGGCCGTAGCATCCGGTCTTTGGGCATAGATCATCAGCTGATCCGGGTAACTGTATTTGTACAGCCGTGCCGCTGTGATCAGAAATTCTGCCCAGTGCTCCCACTGTCGCGAAAAGCTGTCTGCCGTTTTGCAGGCAAGTGCAAGATATTCTTCGGTTTTGTTTGGCATTTGAAGCCTCCTTTCGGTTTCAGGGTACAAAAAGAGCGGGCAGCCGTTTCATCGCTGCCCGCAGAGGTATGGAATGATTTACTTATTTGATAAACTGGAAGTTAGCGATTTCTTTTTCCGGTATTCTCTGTCCCACGGATTTCCTCATGATAGAAATAATCCACGATCACCGGATGTCCCTGCGGGACTCTGCCATAAGGCATTTCATTATCCACAA
>ERZ1673737.3402-NODE-3402-length-12116-cov-22.927452_pt1 | contig 12116 bp, 10 predicted proteins | sample MGYA00580211_ERZ1673737 | MGnify/ENA primary metagenome ERZ1673737 (study PRJEB41218, sample SAMN15661789) | gut metagenome | host: Homo sapiens | place: Canada: London | collected 2015-08-20/2019-03-30 | study: EMG produced TPA metagenomics assembly of... | reverse complement strand
CCTCCGAGGTGCCGCCCCGGTATCTGGTCTTTTTCAAAGCCCCGGACGCAGAAGCCTTCCATTCGGCTTTCAAGGAATATTCGGCATCCCTGCTCAACAAGGACAAACGCCCCTCTGTGCTGGCAAAACTGCATGAGCTGGTGCAGGCAGTGGCAGAACTCCCCGGCAAAGTCCGGCACAAGGAACAGGAGCGTGGACTGTGACCACGAAAAAGCTGACAAAGCTGCTGGCGCTGTATCTGCCCTATATTTTGCTGGGACTGGCGGCAACGAACTTCGGCGAAGCGTGGCGGCTTGCGGAGGGCAAAGAACTGGGCGATAAGATCATGTCCATGATGGGCACTATCCCGCTGGCATTTGCGAACCCGCTGCCCAGCTTGCATCCGCTGGATCTGCTGGTGGGCTTGTGCTGCGGCGCAGGGCTGCGGCTGGCGGTTTATTTGCGTGGTAAAAACGCCAAGAAGTACCGCCACGGCATGGAGTATGGCTCTGCCCGGTGGGGCACCCCCAAGGACATTGAGCCGTTCATGGCTCCGAAGTTTGAGGACAATATCATTCTGACCAAAACAGAGCGCCTGATGATGTCCAACCGTCCGCCTGACCCCAAGAATGCCCGGAACAAAAATGTGCTGGTGGTGGGCGGCTCCGGCAGCGGCAAGACCCGGTTTTGGCTGAAACCGAACCTGCTTCAATGCCACAGTTCCTATGTAGTCACCGATCCCAAAAGTACGATCTTGCTAGAATGTGGAAACGTAATGTTGAAGAACGGCTACAAGGTCAAGATCCTGAACACCATAAACTTCAAAAAGTCGATGCACTACAACCCCTTTGCCTATGTCCACAGCGAGAAGGACATTCTGAAACTGGTCACGACCCTGATGACCAACACGAAGGGAGAAGGCAGCGGCGGGGACCCTTTCTGGGAAAAAAGTGAACGTCTTTTGCTGACTGCGCTTATCGCCTATCTGCATTATGAAGCCCCGGTGGAGGAGCAAAACTTCGCAACCTTGCTGGAAATGCTGAACACCATGCAGGTGCTGGAGGACGATGAGGAATACCAAAATCCGGTGGATCTGCTGTTTGAGGAACTGGCAAAAAAGAAGCCCAACAGCTTTGCCGGGCGGCAGTACAAACTTTACAAACTGGCTGCCGGAAAGACCGCAAAATCCATCCTCATTTCCTGCGGTGCCAGATTAGCCCCCTTCGACATCCAAGAACTGCGTGATCTCACCATGTACGATGAGCTGCAACTGGACACGCTGGGCGATAAGAAGACGGCGTTGTTCCTCATCATGTCGGACACGGATTCAACCTTTAACTTCCTCATCAGCATGGTTTACACCCAGCTTTTCAATTTACTGTGCGATAAAGCAGATGATGTGTACGGCGGCAAGCTGCCCATCCATGTGCGGTGCCTTATCGACGAGTGCGCCAACATCGGGCAGATTCCCAATCTGGAAAAGCTGGTGGCGACCATTCGCAGCCGTGAAATCTCTGCCTGCCTTGTTTTACAGGCAAGAAGCCAGTTGAAAGCCATCTACAAGGACAATGCGGACACCATCGTGGGCAACATGGATTCTCAAATTTTTCTGGGCGGCTCCGAACCTACCACCCTGAAAGACCTGTCCGAAATGCTGGGCAAAGAAACGATTGATGCCTTCAACACCTCGGACACCCGTGGCAACAGCCCCAGTTACGGCACTACGTTCCAGAAGATGGGGCATGAATTATTGAGCCGGGACGAGCTGGCGGTGCTGGACGGCGGCAAGTGTATTTTGCAGCTGCGAGGTGTGCGCCCCTTTCTTTCGGACAAGTACGACCTGACCCAGCACCCCAACTACAAGCTGACCTCGGACTACGACCCCAAAAACACCTTCGATATTGAAAAATATCTGAACCGAAAAGAAAAAATCAATCTCAATGATGAATTTGTTGTGATTGATGCTGATTCGCTCCCGTCTGCCTGACCCGGTAGGCGGTTTTATTTTTGACCGGAGAGGTACACCAGAAAGTCCACTTCCGCCGCAGCTTGCGGCTTAACAACAGCGGCTTCAGGTGTGTACGGACGGTCTACAACTTTCATTTATAAAGGAGAAACGACTATGGAATTCTTTAACTCTGCTATCGAAGTCCTCCAGACTCTGGTTGTCGCTCTGGGTGCCGGTCTCGGCGTTTGGGGTGCCATCAACCTGCTGGAAGGTTACGGTAACGACAACCCCGGCTCCAAGTCTCAGGGCATGAAGCAGCTCATGGCTGGTGGCGGTGTCGCTCTGGTGGGCATTACCCTCATTCCTCTGCTGTCTGGTCTGTTCGGCTAAGAGCCGCAGGCGGGTTTTCCCGCCTGTACATAATCAATCTGCCAATTTATATGCCCAGTAGCGACCATTTCGTACTTTGACGAGCTTTCCTTCTTTTGTCAAGGTGTTCAGAACTCGACTTGCAGTGGCAGGAGAAACATCGAGAAGATTCTGTACATCGACGTTCTGGATAATATGATTCATGCGGAGAAAAGCTGCAATTTTCGCCCAACGCACTTCTTCCTTACTCTGTGCTACAGGCTGTTCGTTGATTGCTTCGGTCAAAGCCTCTTTGATGATTCCCAGCATGAACTCGATAAAAACAGTTCCTTCACCTTGTGTATTAGACTGATTGATTGCTGCGTAATACTCGGCCTGATGGTCGTGAATGATGGATTCGATTGGAAGCCATGCAAACAAGGGGTTCCACTTTGACAGCAGAAGTGTGTGCCAGAGCCGCCCAATACGACCGTTGCCATCCGCAAATGGATGGATCACCTCAAATTCATAATGGAAAACGCAGCTCTTGATTAGAAGAGGAAATGGACTGTTTTCTGTCCACTGAATCAGTTCCTCCATCAAAGAGGGAACGTACTGCGGCAATGTTCCAAAATGCAGGACATTGCCCTTGTTGTCCACAACGCCAACCGGTCCGGAGCGAAACTCTCCCGCTTCACGCACAAGTCCCTGCATCATCGTCCGGTGTGCAAGCAGGAGGTCATCCATCGAATATGGATTCAATTCTGCGAGATGGTCGTAGATTTCGTAGGCATTTTTTACTTCTGCAATGTCTTTTGGAGGGGCAAGCACACGTTTTCCAGACAGAACAGCCGTCACCTGCTCCAAAGAGAGTGTGTTCTGCTCGATAGCCAGAGAAGAATAAATCGTTCGGATGCGATTCTGGCGGCGCAGAATCGGACTTGTGGAAAGATTCTGGGTGGAACTGATTTTGCCTACCAGTTCGCTGATTTCCATAACCTCTGAAAGAGCTGCTTCTGTGATTTCAAATGGCGGTTTCTTGTTTCGCACGGTGTATACCTCCCATATCATTTCTTTTATCATATCATTTCATCTATCATTCATCAATCAAAATTTTGAAAAAATGATAGATGAAATGAGACCATTGTTCCATACGGCGGCTTGAGCAGCAGCGGAAAGCCCTCTGCGGTTTGCAGTTTTATTGAATGTCCGTGCCCCAAGCCGTGTTTTTATCCACCCATCAATGAAAGGCGGTGCTTTATGCAGTTTTTGACCCACATTATTTTTCTCCTGAATCTTCTCAAGACTCTTATCAACCACTTCAGCTAAGGACGGTGACTGAATGGAAACCGTTCTCAAAGCCATTGCCGACTGGATCAAAGGCATCCTGACGGCAGGCATTATGTCAAACCTTTCTGGTCTGTTCGACGATGTGAACACGCAGGTGGGCAATATCGCCCAGCAGGTGGGCACCAAGCCCTCCAGTTTTGAGCCGCGCGTTTTCGCAATGATTGAGGCGTTGTCCCGGAACGTAGTGTTACCCATCGCAGGCATCATTCTGACCTTCATCGCCTGTTATGAGTTGATCGAAATGATCACCCAGCACAACAACATGGCGCAGTTTGAGCCTGCACTCATCATGCGCTGGATCTTCAAAACAGCGGTGTCCGTCTGGTTCATCTCCAATACCTTCGATATTGTGATGGCAGTGTTCGACATCACCCAGAAGGTGGTGTCCGATTCCAGCGGCATCATTGCCGGAAATACCCGTGTCAACGACATTGGCTTGTCGATGTTGGAAGCCAGCCTGATGCAGATGGATGTAGGACCCCTGTTCGGGCTTTTCCTGCAAAGTTTCTTCATCGGCATCACCATGCGGATCTTGAGCATCATCATTTTTGTGATCGTGTACGGGCGCATGATTGAGATCTACTGCATGGTGAGCCTTGCACCCATCCCCATGGCGACTTTCGGCAACCACGAGCAGAGCCACATGGGGCAGAACTATCTGAAATGCCTGTTTGCGCTGGGTTTTCAGGGCTTCTTGATTTTGATTTGTGTTGCCATTTACGCAGTGCTGATCCAGTCGGTAGCGATTTCCGGGGATGCAATCAATTCCATCTGGAGCATTGTCGGCTACACCGTTCTGCTCTGTTTCAGCCTGTTCAAGACTAGCTCAGTCACGAAAAGTGTACTGGGCGCACATTAAAAAGGAGGTGTGAATTTTGGCTGCGTATATCTCTGTGCCCCGTGATTTGACCAAGGTCAAATCCAAAGTGGCGTTCAACCTGACCAAACGGCAACTGCTTTGTTTTGGCACAGCGGCTCTCATTGGAGTGCCGCTGTTTTTTGTTCTCCGGGATTCCGGCGGCAACACTGCCGCCACCCTCGGCATGATGGCGGTGATGCTGCCGGCGTTCTTCCTTGGGATGTACGAGAAAAACGGTCAGCCCATGGAAAAGCTGCTGTCGTACTATGTGCAGTCCCGGTTTCTCCGCCCGAAGATTCGCCCCTACAAGACCAACAACTACTATGCACTGCTTATGAAGGGAGGCGTGACCCATGATCCCGTTTTGGAAAAAGACCGATAAGGGCGGCAAGAAAAAGCCGCAGAAACCCGCCGTGCCCCGGACCGCCCAGCAGTCCATTCCCATGCAACGGATGTTTGAGGATGGCACTTGCCGGGTGAAGCCCAACTATTACACCCGCACCATCCAGTATCAGGACATCAATTACCAGCTCGCTCAGCAGGAGGATAAGACGGCGATTTTTGAGGAATGGTGCAGTTTTCTGAACTTCTTCGACAGCTCCATCAAATTTGAGCTGTCCTTCGTGAACATGGCAACCGACAGCACTGAGTTTGAGAAAAGCATCCGCATCCCGTACCAGCGAGATGGTTTCGATGATGTTCGTGCGGAGTATTCCCAGATGCTGCGCCAGCAGCTTGCCAAGGGCAATAATGGTCTGACCAAGACCAAATTCATCACCTTTGGTGTGGAGGGCGAAAGCATGGCACAGGTCAAGCCCCGGCTTGACCACATCCAGAATGACCTGCTGAACAACTTCCACCGGCTGGGGGTGCAGGCAAAGCCCTTGAACGGTGCCCAGCGGCTGAAGCTCATGCACGATATGTTCAACATGGACGGCGCATCCAAATTTCACTTTGACTGGAAAGACCTTGTGAAAAGCGGCCTTTCGGTAAAGGATGCCATTGCGCCTACCGCCTTTGCCTTCAAGAACAGCCGCACCTTCCAGATGGGCGGCATCTTTTGCGCTGCCAGCTTTCTGAGCATCACGGCATCCGACATCAGCGACCAGCTTTTGAAGGATTTTCTGGACATGGATTCATCCCAGATTGTTACCATGCACATCCAGTCCGTTGACCAGAACAAGGCCATCAAGACGGTCAAGCGCACCATCACGGAACTGGATCGCAGCAAAATCGAGGAGCAGAAGAAAGCCATCCGTGCCGGATATGATATCGACATCATTCCGTCGGATTTGGCGACCTACGGCAGAGATGCAAAGGCTCTTTTGAAAGAGTTGCAGAGCCAGAACGAGCGGATGTTCCTCGTCACTTTTTTGGTGCTGAACACCGGCAGGACTGAACAGGAACTGGAAAACAATGTTTTTCAGGCATCCAGTATTGCCCAGAAGCACAACTGCAACCTGTGCCGCCTTGACTTTCAGCAGGAGCAGGGGCTGATGAGCAGCCTGCCGCTGGCAGACTGTCAGATTGAGATCCAGCGAGGTCTGACCACCAGCAGCACGGCAATTTTTATCCCGTTTACCACGCAGGAACTTTACCAGTCCGGCAAAGAGAGCCTGTACTATGGGCTGAATGCTCTGTCCAACAACCTTATCATGGTGGATCGCAAAAAGCTGAAAAATCCGAACGGTCTGATTCTCGGCACTCCCGGTTCCGGCAAGTCCTTCAGTGCAAAGCGTGAAATCACCAACGCTTTTCTGGTGACGGACGATGATATTATCATCTGCGACCCGGAAGCAGAATACGCTCCGCTGGTGGAGCGTCTGCATGGGCAGGTTATCCACATCGGCCCTGCCAGCACTCAGTATATCAACCCCATGGACATCAACAGCAATTACAGTGAGGAGGACAATCCGCTGGCTCTGAAAGCGGACTTTATTCTTTCGCTGTGTGAACTGGTGGTAGGCGGAAAAGAGGGCTTGCAACCTGTGGAAAAGACGGTCATTGACCGCTGTGTTCATGTGGTCTACCGCAAGTATTTCGAGAATCCCACCCCGGAAAATATGCCCCTGCTGGAAGATCTGTACAACGCTCTGCTGACGCAGGACGAACCGGAAGCCCGCCATGTGGCGGCGGCATTGGAGATTTACGTCAAGGGTTCTTTGAACATCTTCAACCACCACACCAACGTGGACATCCACAACCGCATCGTCTGCTTCGACATCAAGCAGCTGGGCAAGCAGCTGAAAAAGCTGGGAATGCTCATCGTGCAGGATGCCGTGTGGGGGCGCGTTACCGCCAACCGCAGTGCCGGAAAAACCACCCGGTACTATGCAGACGAGTTCCACCTTTTGCTGAAAGAGGAACAGACTGCCGCTTATTCTGTGGAGATTTGGAAGCGTTTCCGTAAGTGGGGCGGCATCCCGACAGCCCTAACGCAGAACGTCAAAGATCTGCTGGCAAGTCCCGAAGTATCGAATATTTTTGAGAACTCGGACTTTGTGTATATGCTCAATCAGGCCAACGGAGACCGACAGATTCTCGCAAAGCAGCTCAACATCTCGCCCCATCAGCTTTCCTATGTGACCCACTCCGGCGAAGGTGAAGGGCTGCTGTTCTTCGGCAACGTGATTCTGCCCTTTGTTGACCACTTCCCGAAAGACCTTGAACTCTACCGTATCCTCACGACTAAACTCAACGAGATCTCGGAGGGCACACAGAAATGAGTAATCCGAAGCTGAACATCAAAGAGGAAACGTCCGCAAAAAAGACCCGTTCTCCCCCGAAAAAAGCCAAGGTAGAGCAGACGGTGCCCAAAAAGAAAAAGCTGAAAACCGATGCGGAAAAGGCGGCAGAGAAAGCCCAGCATCTGCGGTTTGGCAAGGCGGAACTGACCCCGGACGAGTTGAGCCGGTTGAGCAAGGCGCAGAAGCGGGAGATGTACGCCGCCCATGCCGCCCGGTCTGCGGTGCACCGGGAGGTTGACCAGTACGAGGACGACAATGTGGGCACGCAGGCTCTGAGCGAGGGCGAAAAGGCGGCTGGAAATGTCCGGGATATTTCCAAGAGCAGATACGCCCGAAAGCTAAAAAAGAAAGCCAAGATGCAGGGCAAGAAAGGCTCCAAAACCGCTAAATCTTCCGCATCGGAGCCGACTGCGGCACAAGATGCAGGCGCATCCGGCACCGGCGAGGGAGGCTCCAACTGGCTTTCACGCTGGAAACAGCGGCAAGAAATCCACAAAAGCTACTATGCCGCCGCCCGTTCGGGCACGGCGGCGCAGACCGCAGGCGGCAAAGCAGCATCCAACGGTGCATCTACCGCCCGGTCCAGCATGGAACAGGCGGTAGAAAAGGGCAAAACTGCCGTCAGCACCGCCGTAAAGGGGCTGATGAATGCCGCCAAAGGCAACGCACACGTTCTGGTGATCGTGGGCGTTTTTCTTTTGCTCATCCTCATGGTCATGTCTGGCTTTTCCTCCTGCGGCATCCTCTTTTCCGGCGGCACACAGGTATCCGGGCAGACCATGTACTCTGCCGAGGACCGGGACATCCGGGGCGCAGAACAGGACTACAAGAAGCTGGAAAAGGAACTGGACAAAAAGATCAAGCGCACTCCCACCGACCACCCCGGCTACAACGAGTACCAGTATCACCTTGACCCCATCGAGCATGACCCGTGGCAGCTCACTTCGTATTTGACCACACTCTACGACGACTACACCCGGTCGGAGGTACAGGGCAAGTTGAAGGAGACCTTCAAAAAGCAGTACAAGCTGACCACATGGGTGGAGGTGCAGATACGGTATAAGACCGTCTGGGTCATCAGCCCGGCAGGAATCCCTGTTCCCACGCAGGTGCCCTATGAGTACCGCATTTTTCACACAAAGCTGGTGAACAAAGGGCTGGAAGTCGTTATCCGGGAGGAACTGGATGCTGACCAGTGGAAACGGTACGAGATCTTTCAGGATACGCTGGGCGGTCGGCCTTATCTGTTCAACGGAGGTCTGCCGCCCGGTGGCTCCGATGGCTCCGGCGCACCGGGTATTGATTATCAGGTTCCGGCAGAAGCCCTGACCGACAGCGAGTTTTCCGCCATCTACAAGGAAGCCCAAAAGTATGTGGGCACAGCTTACGTCTGGGGCGGTTCCACCCCGGAAACAGGCTTCGATTGCAGCGGCTATGTCTGCTGGGTCTACAATCAGAACGGCTACGATGTGGGGCGCACCACCGCCAACGGTCTTTGGCAGAAAAGCCAGCACATTTCCGAAGCCGAAGCAAAGCCCGGCGACCTTGTTTTCTTTGAAGGAACGTATGATACGCCGGGGAAAAGTCATGTGGGCATCTACCTTGGAAACGGCAAGATGGTGTCTGCTGGAGACCCCATCAAGTACGCAAACATTCACTCGTCCTACTGGGAGAAGCATCTCGCTGGGTTCGGACGGCTTTCAAAATGATTGGAGGAGTTTTATGAGCGAAAAATCGGATAAGCTGCGGGCAATGCTGGAAAAAGAGAAGGAACGCCGCATCAAACTGAACAACCGCATCGAGATTCTGGAACGGCGCATTCAGGAGGAGGATTCCGCCGAGGTCAACGAGATGGTGCGGACTGCAAAGGTCACGCCGGAACAGCTTGCTGCTCTGCTGCGGCAGTCGGCCACCGCCACCCCGACCCCAGCTGCGCTGTCTGCTGTGGGTGCAACTTTCGAGAAGGAGGTCGATGCAGATGAAGATTAAGAAACTGGGTGCGCTGCTGGTATCGGCGGCACTGTGCGCTGGCATGGCGGCTCCTGCCTTTGCCTTCGAGGGCGAAGCCGCCCCGGTGGAGCAGCCGGTTCTGCCGGAAGTCGTGGAGGAAGATGTTGTCACCGTCACGGACGAAACCTCTGGTGCCCTGACCCCGGAGGGCAATCTGACGCTGGTAGACGACTACCACACCGACTATTCCGACGGCAGCGGTCAGCAGTTTATTACGCTGGTCAGCAAGTCGGGCAATACGTTCTACTTGGTCATCGACCGCAACGCCAAAGGACAGCAGACCGTCCACTTTATGAACCTTGTGGACGAAGCCGACCTGCTGGCACTGATGGAGGAAGAAGATGCGGACGCTTATACCGCTGAAAAAGAAGCGGCGAAGCAGGCTGAACTGGACAAGCTGAAAGCCGAGGAAGAAGCAAAGAAAGCCGCAGAAGAAGCTGCCGCATCCGATGCAGAACAGCCGAAAGAAAATAAAGTCACAAAGTATGCTGCGGCGTTTCTCGGTGTCGTGGCACTGATCGCACTGGCGGCTGGCGGCGGTTTCTATTTCTTCATCCAGCAGAAGAACAAGAAACAGGCAGAAAAAGAAGCCATTGACCCGGACGCGGATTATACCGAGGACAAGGGCGATTTTGAGATTCCCCCGGAGGATGATTCCGATGAGGACACTTCCGAGGAACAGGACGTAACACCCATCTGATTTTACGGCGGCGATTGCCGCCTACATACCATAATTCAAAATAGATTGGAGGGATTTCTTATCGCAAAATTGATCGTGACCGAAAAGCCGTCCGTGGCAATGGCTTATGCCAAAGTCTTAGGTGTGCATGGGCGGCAGGATGGCTACCTTGAGGGCAGCGGCTATCTTGTCAGTTGGTGTGTGGGGCATCTCGTGGAACTTGCACCGCCCAGTGCCTACGGAGAACAGTATGTGAAATGGAGCATTGCAGACTTACCGATTCTGCCGGAAAAATGGCAGTACCTTGTATCTGCATCCACAAAAAAGCAGTTTTCCGTTCTGAAAAGGCTCATGCACCGCGCCGATGTGGAAACGGTGGTGAACAGCTGTGACGCTGGCCGGGAGGGAGAGCTTATCTTCCGGCTGGTCTATGAACAAACCGGGTGCAAAAAGCCAGTTTCCCGCCTGTGGCTGTCCAGCATGGAGGACAACGCTGTTCGGGAGGGCTTTGCAAATCTGAAACCGTCAAAAGAATATGATGCACTGTATCAGGCTGCACTCTGCCGGGAACGTGCCGATTGGATGGTCGGCATCAACTGTTCCCGGCTCTTTTCATGCCTGTATGGTCGGTCTTTGGCGGTTGGGCGTGTTATGACCCCTACACTGGCGATGGCCGTGCAGCGAGAAGCAGCTATTGCTGCATTCACCCCGGAGAAGTTTTACACGGTTTCGCTGGCATTTGAGGGCGACGGCACAGCATCCAGCAAGCGATTCTCGCAGAAAGAGGATGCGGAAACTCTGCTTGCCAACTGCCGAAAGGAGGTCAGCACGGTGGTGCAAAAAGTAGAATGCAAAGAAAAAAACGAAAAGCCGCCGCAGCTCTATGATCTGACGACGCTCCAGCGGGATGCCAACCGTTTGCTGGGGTTTACTGCACAGCAGACCTTGAACTATGCGCAGAGCCTTTACGAAAAGAAACTCATCACTTATCCCCGAACAGACAGCCGCTTTCTGACGGAAGACATGGCAACATCCCTGCCGGGGCTGGTGTCGGCTGTTGCGGGAGCCTTTTCCGTGGGGGAAGCTGTACCCGTCCATGCAGAACAGGTAATCAACAACAGCAAGGTCAGCGACCACCATGCGCTGCTGCCTACTGCAAGCATGGTACAGGCCGACTTTTCAGCTTTGCCCGCCGGGGAACTGAGCGTCCTGCGGCTGATTGCGGCACGTCTGCTCTGCGCCATGGGAGAACCTCACCGCTGTGCAGAAACCGTCCTGACCACCATCTGCGCCGGGGAAGAATTTACCGCAAAAGGCAAGGTGGTTTTGGACGAGGGCTGGAAAGGCATTGAGCGCAAAATGCTGGACGATCTGCTGGACAAAAAGAAAGAGCCTGCTGCTCTGCCGGATGTGCAGGAGCAAAGCGAGTGTGGCATTTCTGGTGCTGAACTGAAAGAGGGACAGACATCCCCTCCGAAACACTTCACCGAGGATACTCTGCTGCACTCTATGGAAACAGCTAGCGCGGACAGTATGCCAGAGGATGCAGAGCGTCAGGGCATCGGCACTCCAGCTACTCGTGCTGCTACCATCGAAAAACTGGTACAGAAAGGCTTTCTGGAGCGCAAGGGCGACAAGAAAACCAAGGTGCTGCTGCCCACCGACAAAGGTAAAGCCCTTATCACCGTAATGCCCGAAGAAATCCAGTCCGCCGACATGACTGCTGACTGGGAAACAAAACTGCTGCGCGTGGAGCGTGGCGAGATGGAGCCAGAAACATTTATGACTGAAATCAACGATATGATCTCCTCGCTGGTAAACACCACCGAGGCCGTGAAAGGAGCGAGTGCGCTTATGAAAAATAAAGTGATTGGTGTCTGCCCGAACTGTGGCAATTCCGTTGTGGAGCGTGAAAAGGGCTGGTTTTGTGAATCCAATCCTTGCCGCTTTGTTCTGTGGAAAGACAACGCCTTCTTCAAGCGTCTGGGCAAGCGGATGGACGCTCATATGGCCGACAAGCTGCTGCGAGATGGCCGCATCCGGCTGAAAGACTGCAAGAGTACCAAGGGCAAGGTGTACAACGCCACCGTCCTGCTGTCCACCGAAGCCGATGGCCGCAGCAAGTTCTCTCTGGAATTTGAGGATGGTCGCTGATGGAACAGAAGAAAGAAGCAGTATATCTTATCAACGATGAAC
>ERZ1673737.3400-NODE-3400-length-12118-cov-4.587913_pt1 | contig 12118 bp, 13 predicted proteins | sample MGYA00580211_ERZ1673737 | MGnify/ENA primary metagenome ERZ1673737 (study PRJEB41218, sample SAMN15661789) | gut metagenome | host: Homo sapiens | place: Canada: London | collected 2015-08-20/2019-03-30 | study: EMG produced TPA metagenomics assembly of... | reverse complement strand
GCAGCAGACTTGATAAGCTTCTTCAAGGCCTTGTACTTGATGTAAGAAGCGCTCCACTCGGGAACGGTAAATTGAGACAGATTGCGGCCGAACTTCATGTTGGCGGTTTTCGCACGTCAGATCAAACGTTGAGTTCAACGAATTCTCTGTTGTTGTTTCCACCAAGCTGTATCTGCAATATTCCAATTCCTCCGACGGTGTTCAATCGGAGGGTTTCGCGGGGAGATCAACCTGAGTCGTGGGAAGTGATCAGGTGAGCGGTCGAACGCAGGGAAGAGAGGGAATCAACCACGCCATTGAGTGAGGTACGAGGTGTGAGAAGGGAGAAGGGGAAGAGGACGGGAAGAGACAAAGCTCGAAGGTGCACCTGACTGTACCTGTCTGAGTGGGGGCGGTGGCAGTGGAGAGAATTGCGGTGACGAGGAGAGAGATTGGCGTAGAGTGGAATCGAGGGAGTAGAGAGCTAAAGAGCGTGGGCCACGGAGGTGATGTGAGAGGCGGAAAAGGCCAAGCGGACAGTCGAAGGTGAAGGTGTGCGTAGTGGGCTGATGATGATTTGTCGATCCGCGGGGGCCCTCTCCACGGCTCCCATACCGTCTTTATAGACTACACTCTCGCTACTGTGAGCTTATAATTTTAGAATACTAACTGAGTTACATATGCAAGCCCCTTATTTTTTGTCCCATGTTATCCTAGTCTAGGGTCCGTGGGAGGTCACACTGCCTCGGTTTCTTTGCACGATCCATTTTAGGCTTTTGAAGTAAATGGGGTACTGCAGAGCTTAGAGTATGTTATGGATGAGATCTTGAGATTTCGAAGAGAACTTCATTCTTGACCAAGAGTATATTTCCAATTCTTGAATTAACGTTAGTAACACCTACATAGCTCGATCAATCGGGGTGAAGAAGCTGCACGTGGAATGATGCTTAGTAACCATATCGACGAATCAACGAGCGCCGTCAATACTGCAGAGGGCCGAAGGGGGTAAGTATTGTGCCTCGTGACCTAGTGGAAGCATGCTTGGCCAAGAGACGTAAGGAAAGGATGCATGGAATGAGGCTAAGCGAGATACTAGGAGTCAGGTACTATGAGTTCACGATAATCCTAAAAGGGAGACGCGACCCCGTGACCCCGGAGACGCCACAGACTCCCGAAGGTCAGGTGCTCGTAAGGATGCGGTATAACCATTCATTCATAATTCTCTATTGAAACCATATGCAACCCCTTGCACTCTGTGCGCCGAATTCCAGGCGCCTGATCCGGCCCTAAAAAAGCAATCGCTAAGACCGTTACTGTGCTCATAGACAAGGTCATCTCAAACATAAAAAGTAAAAAGGAAAGCAAAGAGATAGCAAACTCCACTGGATCAGCCGGTCCGCCTCGAAGCATGCAAAAGGAAACATAAAAGAGATCTTGGGAGTCAACGAGCATGACTTGATGCAAAAAGCAAATGGACCTGGTATGCCCACTATTGGATCAGGGGTTTCAGTGCCTCCACTCCGGCCTGTAACACGGCTTGGTTCGATGTCTTTTTGAGACATGCGGTGAGAATTTCAATCCCTCCAGCGGCTCTCACGGCGGCTTTGGCGCGAGTTCCGATGTCACCTGTTGCGATGCAGGTGAGATTGCGTACGCAGACCACGCCCCGGTGAACGAGGGCATCGTCATCCTCCTGGCATAGTCCGAGTAACAAGTTCACGCCCCGTGGTCGGTCCAATATCGCGGCCATCGCGGCATCGAAGTCTGTCAGCATAGCAAGGGCTCCACCGGCGGCTCGCCGTGTGGGGAAGTCGTCGGCGTCGGTCAGGGCCAGCAGAATGTGAAGGCGCTGAGCCGCTGCCTTGGAGCCATCGGCGAATTTGATGACACCAGACTCACAGGTCATCAGGTTACAGACCAGTTCACATGAGGCTCGTTGGACTCGAGGATTGCCAGACAGAAGCAGATCCTCCACGGCAGACCACCCTTCCCGCACAGTGAGCTCTGGGGCAGAGTCATCATGCGGGTATGAGGCAAGGTTTGTCAGAGCTAGCAAACCCTCAAAAACAGGAAGTAGATCGCGCGGCTGGTCGGCGGAGAACGAAGGAGTTTCGGATGATGAGAGAAGGGAGAGTAAAGGACGGACGGCGGATGTCACTTGAGGGAACCCAGATGATGGGAAAACGTGTGCCGGATCAACAGAGATAAGGATGCGGGCCAGTGCATGGGAGGCGATACGTGTTGTGTCGTTTGTGACGGGGCCAGAACTACTCTGTTTCGGTGCCGCGAGGCCGAGTAAAAGCTTGACTGCACCTTGCTGAGCAAGTGCACCACGAGACTTGGTATGCCTTGTCAATCCCAGTAAGATTTTGGCTGTGAGTTCATTGGTGGAAGGTAGCGCGATTCGTCCACACTCTACCAGCAGAGTCATGACGCCTGCATCGATGACAGCGGCACAGCGTGCCAATACAGCCTCATCTTCATCCAGACTGTCTGGGGCTGCGCTAGGCTTCCCTTTTGACGCATCCGCATAGTCTTTCAACTGTGACATCTTCTTTTGCTCTTCAGAGAGGTTGGGGAGGAACTTTGTGAGGTTCAAAACGACCATCAAGCCACCGTATAGAACGGATGAATCTCCAGTGTTTTGCTTCAAAGTCGCAATGAAGTTTCGTAGAAAAGTAGGATCCTTAGCAAGTTGTTCTTTGACGGCCGGCTTCACCGAGGAATAGGCCAGTCCCTCAACGGCGTGCGAATTGTTCTCGACCTTTTGTGCAGACATCAGTCCCTTGAATCGGTGAACGAGCTCAGACTCGCTATCTTCCTCCAAGACCTTACCGTTGCCAGTCGAGGGTTGATCGGGCTCGGATGCCCGAATCTTCGCCAGAGCCACTGCTGCCAACTCCGAGCATTCATCGCTCCCATTGGTCAAGACATGAGACAGCCACTCTCCGAATTTCTTAGAGACAGCTTCACGGCACGGCCGGTTGATGCATGCTGCATTGAGCAACTCGAGTACAGGGACCTCGACCTTTTTGCTCCTAGCCTCTCGAGATGCCAATGGACATAAGTATCCCATGAACTCTTCCGACAAGAAGAGACTGGCAGCTGCAGCAGGTGCCACGGGGAAGATAGCTGCAGCCGCAGAGAAAGCGACAATCAAATCATCAATGCGGCCCTTTCCCAGAATGGACATGATCAATGCCGAGAATTGTTTCTCGCCAGCTTCCTTGGCAACTTCGAGATATTTGGCAGTAGCCAGAGTCGCCTGGCTCCGCACTTCCAAGGGCAAGCGATAGTCCAAAGAAGAAAGAATCACCTCGAATCCTTCGTCGTCAATCAGATGTTGGAGTTGGTCAGCATCGACCGCGAGTAGTCTTGTAATTCCCTTCAAAGAGCGGCCATCAAGATCGTGGCCCGACTCCATCAACTTGGCGATGAACAGTTGGAACAATTCGCTCTCGCAGTGGGTTCGCGCATCCTCGGATGGCCACACACTGGGATCCAACACCACCGTGTCCAGACAGACGGCCGCTCCATCACCCCGTTCATAAATATCATCGAAAAATGCAGTCACAGAGATCTGGAGCTGGGCAGAGAAATATTGTCGAACGCTGGCATTCTGTCGCACCAGCCCGGAAATGATCTCATCCTGCGTCGTGGATAGGGAGTGCGGTCGCTGTGCGAGCAACAGACTCAAGGATTCCAAGCCAACAGCTTCCGGAGACTTCAAGCCATCTGTGCGGAGGTAGGCAGCAGCTTCCTTGCCTGCATTCTCATCGTTTTGGGTGGCGTATCGTCGGCAGAGGTCCAGCAGCCGGTGGCTGTCTTTGTCTTCGTGCTGAACTTTCCAGAACGCCGCTTTCACTTGGGGGTTCTCGGGGGCCAGCGAAAGCGCTTCTCGGAGATTCCGGGAGGCAGCCTATCAAGTGAGTTGAGAATCAGCCCCTCGTTCAATCTGGGGATAGTGGGATCACGTACCTCGCGGTGGCCCGCGTCGACCAGCTCGACAGCCTCTTGGGCTAGGTTCACAGCGCGCTCTTCTCCTGTTGCGTGGACCATTGCAAGACGCGAAAAGGAGTAACAATCAAAATTACTCCTGGTGTGTGGTGATCAGAAGGTCATGTAAAGCGGAAGTGGGATCCCGGTAGCTTTTTTTATTGGGGAGTGGAGAGAAAGGGCGATAAGGACGGGGAGGCGGAAAAAGCAAGAAACGGGAGTTGGGATGTTGGGATGATGGACGTGTTTTATTTTCGGATTGCCGCGCATAGCTCTCAATTCCCCACGCCGAGTACATTAATTTCACCGTTTGCTCTTTCTTGGTCTTACGCCATCTCATCCACGACCATTATCAATCGGTCCGATAAGACCAACCACAGCAACGAGATCCGTCACGTTTTTGATAAGCACACATCTAGGTAGTATATACTACTAGGTATATACTGGTCAGCTTAGATGTCTCTCCAGGTTTGTGCTACCCTTTTATTCCAAGGACTGGCTGGACGACCGGCTCACTTGCAGGAAACGGATACTCTTCCGCTAACTCCGATGTGCAGCAAAGTGGACTATCCATTGATCTACTCACCAAGCCACTAAAGAATACAATAGTAGTACCTTGGCGCGTCCAAGGGATATGCCAAGAATGTTGTCCTCCTGGCCTTCAAAATCGACCGAGAGTCAATCCGTCTCAACAAAAGGTTCTCATAAATGCATAGTAGATTCAGTCACTAAGCACCAGTTCCTCCGATTGGAGACCTGTTTCCCGAATTGCTTCATACGGGACCGGTCACATACCCCAGTTGTTTCAAAAGCCAAGATAAGTTGTAGGAAGAAGTTGAACGTCGGGCGGAGGAGGGGTAACCAACTTGTATAAAGTAGAAGCGCTAATGACCGGTAAGTTACCTCAGGGTTCTGTACCTAGGATCCCATTCCATCTACATCTTCGAGCTGCAGTCTATAATCATGACTTCTGGCGTTCTCAAACCTCTGGCATTATTTTGCAGTCAGTCACAGTCTCAGCGATACATCAAAACTATCAGGAACCTGGGTGATGCATGGCGTAGCCTTGCTGAAAAACCTCTTACTGAGTCCGACAAAAACTCCGCTCTGGTAGAAACCAGCTTTGACTTTGTTTTGAAAATCACAAATGCACTGGAAGAGCAACAGTCAGAACCAACGACTGTCGAGATGTCAACCCAGGAGCCTCCTATTTCTACCACTTCCGTATCGACCACGACATCCACGGCAACAGAACCTCCCCGGCATTATCGTATCTTTGCTGATTACGGCACGGATTTTATTTGGCGAGATCCGGATGACCTCAGGTCTGACGAGGGGGACTGTATGTTAGAGGCAGAAGAAGTGCTCTCTTCATTCCCTCCGCCGGTCTTGGAATCGTATGATGCGTGGGTGGACACATACACCGACAACTTCAAGGAAAGATGCGACAAGACTCAAAACTACCACGCCACTGTCTTTCCGACTACCTCCTCGGAGGTCGCTTGGAACGTGACTGGGTTTCTGTTGGCTTGGCGCATTTCAATGGCGCCTGATGTTGGGAGGATCGAGTTCAGCGCTGGCTGCTCAAAGTACTTTCTTGAGAAAGGGAAGGAGACGAGTGTTACTTTGAAGTTTTTGCAGGACCAGGTTGATATGTTAGCCAAGGGAACGCCTGAAGCATAGCAGGACTTGACTACGCTGTAACTTTACTTGACTTATTTATTCCAATACATTATGATCTTTTTTTCAGGGTGGTCTGAATACTAAAACGGAAACTTAGTCCTTGAATCAAGCTGCTGAAGGTAACCATGCCATAGAAGTCAAGTTTTCCAAGCCTCAAAGCTCAGAGCCGAATGTGAGAATAAAAGTGTACCATAATTGACTTATTTTGAACCAGGTCATTCTGCACTCGATTGTATAATACAAAAAGGTAATTCCCAACCGGTCAGAGCGTATAAGGAAACTGTATTGAACAGAATTCTGTATAACTTTAGGGTGAATGGGTGGAGTAAGAAGCTATAGTTGTTATCACCCCGTGACTGGCTTATCACAAGCTTAATTCTTGGTTCTCCGACTACATCTGCAACTACTCGAGCTCGAATCGAACATTCCACCAATATTGAGAGACTGTCATTAAGCAGCGCATCAGGCCTTCATTTAAGTTGGCCCGACACCCCTCCAGCGCACCCCTCACAATGACCATCAACCTCGACTGATCCGCGGTCCACAATGAATTCCGTCGACGCCTCAGAGCATTATGAACTGGGAGCCACAGGTTCGTACATTTGTCTACAGCTGCAGAAAGCCCAGCTAACCATAGCCACAAAAAAGACCTAGCCCCATCCCTCCTCACCGTAATCATTGACACAAATCCACACGCCTGGGCCCTCCTCGAAGACTCCCTCCCACTCTCCAAAGCAGTCGCCAACATCCTGGTCTTCATAAACGCCCACCTAGCCTGCAACTACGCAAACGAAGTAGCAGTGGTCGCCTCGCACAGCCAAAAAGCCGCCTGGCTCTACCCGTCCCAAAATGCCCCGAATCCCTCTGCCGACCAAGACGGCGACGTCACAATGAATGGCAACACAAGCCCCCAAACAAACAAATACCGCCCCTTCCGCATCGTCGAAGAGCAAGTCACCCGCAATCTAAAGGACCTAATAGACTCCACAACCGGCGATGACCTCCGCAGCAACATGTCCACAATGCTAGCAGGCGCACTCACCCTGGCCCTAAGCAACATAAACAGACGCACAATCGCCTGGGCAGAGGAACACGGCGGTGCAAACCTCGAAGATGCAGCCGCAGAAGGAGGAGGTGGCGGCGGCGGCGGAGCAGGCGGAGTAGCCGCCGCGCCCAACAGGTACTCCGCATCCAACGAAGACGAACGCCTCCAAAGCCGGATCCTGATCGTGTCCGTGAGCGGGTCTACCGATTCCGCGCACCAGTACATTCCCGTTATGAACAGCATCTTCGCTTGTCAGCGGCTGCACATCCCCATCGATGTATGCAAACTTAGCGGGGATGCGGTGTTCCTGCAGCAGGCGTCGGACGCGACCAAGGGCGTATATATGGCCCTTTCTGAGCCGCGGGGGTTGCTGCAGTATTTGATGATGGCTTTCTTGCCGGATCAGCGCTCGCGCCGGCATTTGGTGCTCCCCACGCGGGTGGATGTTGATTTCCGTGCTGCGTGCTTTTGTCATCGGCGGGTTGTGGATGTTGGGTTCGTGTGTTCGATTTGTCTTAGTATTTTTTGTGAACCGCCTCCTGGGGGCGATTGCATGACTTGTGGGACGCATTTGGATGTTGGGGATTATCATGTTAGGCCGGCTTTGCTGCCGCGGAAGAAAAAGAAAAAGAAGCGTGTTAATGGGGCGTCTGGGGCTGGGACGCCCATGTCAACTCCTACGCCCGGTACTTGATGCTTTCTTTGCTCGGTGTTGATCTTCTCTTGTTTAAGTTTATTAGTGCTTGCTTTTTGATTCCTTTTATGATACGTCCCTGGCTGGATGGTGGCGTTTTTATGGGCATCGGGCTGACCATTAGAAATATTACATATTATCATTTACGGGAGAGAAAATTTTGACAGTTCTTCAATTACTAGCAATAGAATGCATAGGTGAAAAGGGAGAACAACGGGGCTTAGTCAAGAGAACACACTCGATGCCCGGTCTCAGAAAGCAGATGTGCTTGGAACTGTCCGCGGGATGCGCAGAAGGAAAATTGACGTGAGGCTCTGCCTTGTCGGTTTGTCGCTATGCAAGAGAGAAACGCTGGCGATGCAGAAGGGCCTGGAGATGTTGCGGCAAACTGGGTATCTCGAATAAAATGAAGACGAAATAAAGCAGAAACGAGTAGTTGGGGCAAAAGCCGCCTGGGTCGATATGAGTCGGCTTTAGAAGCGGACTCGAGCACCTCCCTGCATGATGTTTCCTCGGGTACCACGGGACATCACACACACAGGCTTCTCTTGGTTGCTGGACATGGAGCCGATGGCCTGCCAGATGTAATTAGCAATCATTCAGACAAACAGGAAGAATTGTGTCTCACGAAAGATTGGGTGTTGTGGGCAAAGAAAAGCTCAATGCCATCGTTGTCTTTTCTCACCACCATTGCTCCGAGGGAGCCAAAGAGAAAGCTGTCGTCCACGGCAGGGAAGTCTAGGCGTAGCAAACATGTTAGTTTCTGTGAAGCCGCATCAATCAATACGAGGTAAGCAAACATCACAAATACGTACTGGTAAACTCATTCTTGAAATACTCAGAGATGACTACTTGGTCCACTTCCTGCTCAAATCTGCCGTTCTCACACTTCTTCTGGCTGAAATAAATGCGCTGCGAGAGGGTGTAAGCCACGAACGCCGAAGCAATAAGCTCTCCGGTTCCGGATGTGACGCATGCAACTGTGGTCCCGTCTGGGTCAGTTGGATCTACTGGGACGACGTGAGTACCAATGCCAATAAGAGCCGCAGGTCCAACTCGGCCACGGTGCTTCATGCCTATGCCACCAGAAGAAGATCCTGCGGCAATGTTTCCCCATCTGTCAATAGCAATGGCACCAATGGTGTCTGAGATCATATCAACATCCTCTTGGTCGCTGGTGCTGCGCTCAGTCTCGGTATCGGTCTCGATATCGGGGCTGCCATCGCGAGACGATGAGGAGGCAATCTTCGCGACGGTGGCATGTCCTCCAGGGTTACTTACAAGCAAGTCGGACATGTACTCCTCATTTGCTTCATGATCAGCTGCAGCAAGACTCTCGCGTTTTGCAAGGCGCTCAAGGCGAGTCCCCATCGGGGTCAAAGGCCGACGAAGCCAGGGATCAGCATCCTGGCTGACTTTGACACGCTCGTGATCGTTAACTTCCTCTTTCCATGATTTCCAACGTAGACGCGCGGCGGGGTGAGTCATGTCATCGTGTGGCAAGACGATGATCCCATTTTCCCACGCAAAGTCTCTGGCGCCTTCTCCGATAATGAAGTTGGGAGGCACTCTCGATTGGCCCATGTCTTTGTTGGACTTGTCATAAATCTTTCGGGCGAGCGCGATTGGGTTCTTCACGTCTAACACTCCATATTAGAAAACGCTGACTGACACACTTCACCAGATATATAACAAACTTACTGGGTACAGCGCCGACAGCCCCACTTTTTCCTCGATGGTCGACAATCGAGGCATCACACTCAACTATGCCATTATGGTTCAAGTTGCTGCCATATCCGGCGTTTGTGATCGGATTGTCCTCGAGCACCGTCAGGGCGACTTCGACGGCGTCGACAGCAGTACCGCCGGCCTTCAAGAACGCCATGGCGGCTTTGGTAGCCCTAATAATTTCAACCGTTAGATTTTGGCAACCAGATGAAAATGCACCAAGAACACATACGAATCACAGGCTCCCAAATGCTTGTGCTCATTCTCGAAGTTATGGAAGCCAGCCCCGGCGTGGACAAAGATGGCACAAATGCCATCGTTTGGAGGTGGGTCCATCTTGGAAACTTCGGTTTTGAAGCGTCGCGGCAGCTCTTGGGAAGAATCGCAAAGCGATTGAGCAACTGATTCGATGAACCAGGTTGCAGCGAGGGTTTGTCCGAGGTGCGCGGCGTAGTTACCACCACGTCGAAAGATTGCGCGTTGATTGAGTCGATGGAACTCGAGGAAGGGTAGTTGCCGTCGGTCTGCGTAAACAACAAGCAAGTCCTTTAGATGAAAGTCAAGCGAGCGTGATTTATCCCGCTCTCAGATTGTCGCTCTCAGATTGTTGGCCAACCCGTGGAGTTGGCAAACGACCAGGCAATCCAGTGTTCTCAAATCAAATGAGCACCGGAAACCAATGCTCTAAGGCTGTGGCCGATTTAGGGGCTGCAAACGAAGAGAACGACCAATGCGATGAAAGCCAATCGCTAGGATATGTACGTGAATGATAAACAATACGGAAAAATAGGAACCGCACCACAGGTGAGCACATGAGGATATTGGGAATAAAAAAGCGAGTGGCTTAGGGGTTGGACGGAATCAAGAAGTGCAACATGGAAGAAGCTGAAGACGATTGCCTATTTCTTCCATAATGGATCAATGGCTCGCAACTGCCTTCGAGTTGAACATTTTTGTAGATCAGGTAGAGGCACATGATGTTGACGTGACCTTACGTAATCCTGGACCTCCGGACCTCCATCCTCTCCCCCCGCCTTGTCTGCCTGTCCTCTCGGTGTCTCCAAATCAGCATATTGGCTACAATTGAGAGCCGTATCTCTCCTTCCCTCCTTGATTGATATCTTTCGGGGTTTTCTGAATCCCTGACTGCGGATCAATTGTTGACAGACCCCAACCACCCGCCATGGCGAACCAAACACCCGCCGTTGTCATGGACAAGTATGTTAACAGCTGCAAGGGCCCAAATGATAACGTCAAATGCTGACCTGATATGTTCTTAGCGGTACTGGCTACTCCAAGCTTGGTATGTGCTCTCGATATTTGGAGAACTTGCGATCATGGATTAGGCTGACATGGTCCCTCCACTCTTGCAGGTTTCGCCGGTAACGACTCCCCCTCGTTCGTGTTTCCAACCGCAATTGCAACGAAGGCCGGTGCTGGAAGCGCTGCAAGCTCCGGCGCCCGCCCACCAGTCGCGAACAAGCCCTCGTTCCTAGGTAGTGGAAGTGGGGCTAGCTCCAACCTCTCTGCTAAGCGTGGCACGGAGGACCTGGATTTCTTTATCGGTGATGAAGCTCTCGCTGCGGGTGCTGGCCCAGGATATGGTGTCAACTACCCTATTCGCCATGGACAGGTTGAGAACTGGGACCACATGGAGCGATTTTGGTCAAACTCGATCTTCAAGTACTTGCGAGTCGAGCCTGAGGACCACTATTTCCTACTCACCGAACCTGTAAGGCGAATGCGCATGCTAATTGCCAGCTGTCTGTGTTGAGTAGAGCTGATATTTCTCCAACTTAGCCCCTGAACCCTCCCGAGAACCGTGAAAACACCGCTGAGATCATGTTCGAGTCGTTCAATTGCGCCGGTCTCTACATCGCCGTTCAAGCCGTTCTTGCTCTTGCCGCATCATGGACATCCTCCAAGGTGACAGACCGGTCCCTTACCGGAACTGTTATCGACTCCGGTGATGGTGTCACCCACGTTATCCCTGTCGCTGAGGGCTACGTCATCGGGTCCTCCATCAAGAGTATTCCCGTTGCCGGTCGAGACATTACATACTTCGTGCAGAGCTTGCTTCGTGACCGTGGCGAGCCAGACAGCAGCTTGAAGACAGCAGAGAAGGTCAAGGAGGAGTACTGTTATGTCAGCCCCGATATCGTCAAGGAATTCGCCCGCTACGACCGCGAGCCAGACCGCTTCCTGAAGCACACCGTCACTGCTCCCAACGGGCGGAGCGTCAACATCGACATTGGCTACGAACGTTTCCTCGCCCCGGAGATCTTCTTCAACCCCGAAATCTACTCGTCCGACTTCCTCACCCCGCTCCCCAATGTCGTTGACGGCGTCATTCAATCCTCGCCCATTGACGTCCGGAGAGGTCTTTATAAGAACATTGTCCTGTCTGGTGGTTCCACTCTGTATAAGGACTTTGGCCGCCGTCTGCAGCGTGATATCCGCCATCTGGTGGATGCACGAATTCGCGCCTCCGAGGCTCGCAGCGGCGGCGCACGCAGTGGTGGCCTTGATGTTGCCGTTGTGACGCATAAGCGCCAGCGCCACGGCCCCTGGTTCGGAGGTAGTCTGCTGGGCCAGACGCCTGAGTTCCGGAGCTACTGCCACACCAAGGCGGAGTACGACGAGATTGGTCCCAGCATTGTGCGGAGGTTCGCACTGCTTGGTGGCCCTGGAAGCTCGTAGAGGGAAAAGGAGTCGGTCTTATCATTAGATGCTTGTCAGTCGATGTAGCTCAGCCTTTTGTTCATAGTTGGTAGTTCATTTCCTTTCTTTTTCTCATTCTCCGGTGGTCCTCTATTTATGTTCTTTTATCCAAAACGGCTTGGCGCCGGTGTTCATCGGCTTTCCTATTTCTGACGACAATGTAAGCAGATAAGAGCATCATTGCCCTTTGACATGTTATACACGAAATCGAATTTAGAAAGGGCAATGTTAAAAGGACCCCCTCTCCACCTGTCTAAGCCTAATTAGGGAAG
>ERZ1673737.3397-NODE-3397-length-12128-cov-4.075375_pt1 | contig 12128 bp, 15 predicted proteins | sample MGYA00580211_ERZ1673737 | MGnify/ENA primary metagenome ERZ1673737 (study PRJEB41218, sample SAMN15661789) | gut metagenome | host: Homo sapiens | place: Canada: London | collected 2015-08-20/2019-03-30 | study: EMG produced TPA metagenomics assembly of... | reverse complement strand
TAGACAGGTGGAGAGGGGGTCCGAATATCAACAAGAGGGGGTCCTTTTAACATTTTCCTTTATTTAGCCAGACTATGTAAATTTCTAGTAAACCCTAGGACAGCGGAGCAGGGGGCCTATATGTCGCGCCCCTTGTTTACCTTAAACTCACTATAAATAATTGCAAGCACAACCCCAACCTTTTTTCACCCTTAATCCAAGATTTATTTTTCATTTCTGACACCCTAGTCTATGGGTCTGTTCTCGATATTCGGGCGTACAGCGCCAGCAACAGTGCCAACCGACCGGATTGTTCCCTTGAGATATTGGGATGACTTGCACTACCTACGCAGTCTCTGCCATGACTTTACCCTGCGTTTTGATGACGTCCTGCATGTCTCAAAGCTTGAGGCATCACTGGCAAGGTTGATGGAAATTGGAGATTGGGGCCAATTAGGCGCTCGTCTGCGACTCAATGTATGATTCTACCGCAACCAACAAACTTAGCTCAACTCTAATAAATCCTCCAGGCCAAAGGAAAGCTCGAATATCATATACCGGTAAGATATGATGAGGAACGACCAGCATTCGTTTTCACAACTTCAAAATATGACATGAGCATTCACGACCACCCACTGGGCTCTCAACTGCCGGGGAACAACCAGGACCAGTCTTTCCTGTCGCCGTCTTCTGAAACATTTGCTCCATTGGTCCGTCATCCAGACAGCCCCAAAGAACTGGCCGACTGGATCTATACCGACCGCCCGCAGCTTCACATCCATGTTACCCTTTTCCAGGATACAACGCTCCTCACCCTAAGCTATGTGCATACATTCAGTGACGCCATCTCAAGAACAAACTTCTTAAATGCTTGGTTGGCTGTCCTCCGCGGTCGTGAGTGTGATATACCAGCTTTTTTGCCTTATGATCTTGACCCCCTACGCAAACTGGGCAGGGAAGCATCTGGCAAGAATTATAGCAATTTCCGACGCCTCTTGACCGGGTTCAGCTTGATCACCTTTGGCGTTCGACTCCTATTCGAAATGTATTGGTTCCGAAACGTCGAAGAACATCCAATCCGGTTGCCGAAACGATGCATTGGCCGCATGAGAACGAAGGTACTGGAGAAACTGGCAGCCGCAGATCCCAAGCAAGTAGAAACGCCATTCGTCAGCGAGGGTGATGTGATTATCTCGTGGTGGGTTAAGACATTGACTTCTGCACTGAAAGTGGCGCCCGATCGGACGATCATGGTGATGAATGTCTTCAATGTATGGAGTCTTTTCCCGGAGTGCCTCCCCCATGGGGCCGCAGGGTTCATCAGCAACGGCTTCTTCTATTCCTACACCTTGCTTACTGCGAGCAAAGTTCGAAATGATACCAACTTGGATTACGTGGCATCAACGAATCGCAAGGCCCTTTTGGAGCACAGAACCAGGGACCAAGTTCAGGCCATGACTGCCCTTCAAAGAGCCGCTTTTATGCAGGCAGCACCCGTCGTTGGAGATTCGAAACTGCTCTTCATGGCCGTTACCAACCAGCACAAAGCTAGATACTTTGAACTAGACTTTTCGGCTGCTGTCGTCTCTCCTGGTGTGCCTTTGAATAAGAGGCCCCAAGCCCTGGGTAGACCATCATACATCAATGATATTGAGTATTGCCGGAGTTACCCAACTCGGAACATTGTGAGGATTATTGGAAAAGATGCTGCAGGTGACTGGCATCTTTTGTTCAAGACTCGAGCTGCGGCATGGCCGGCAATTCACACGCAGCTAATGGAACTGATCGAGATGGAGACGTAAGGATGAGGTCCCCAATAGAATGTGGATTATTCCATGTACTCAAGGTGTTTTTCACTCTTACCTCCAGTGACATCTCATCAAAGTCTGGCATATTGATCCATGTGAGATGGGAGATCTATGTTGTAGTTTTAGCATCTTTAGTAATGATGTCCCCCTCTGGCTTTTTCTTCTAATCTACCGTTCTCAAAGAACATTGAATGTTTGATAAGATCGCTTTGCAGGGCGACAGGTCTCTCTGTCCTAGTACAAACGTCAAGGTACCCAGATACGTTACTTGATTCTTAAATACAGAGAAACCGGAGTATGGAAAGAAGTTGGGCAAGAATGTGAGCCTGAGCAGGTCCACGGCACGAGACTTGGTGAAAACATACGCAGGGGTAATTCCATACATTATAAACTGTATTTATAACAACACACATGGTACACTCAGGTGAGGACGCCTTTAGGTGAATTTACAATCAGGCCGAGGGAAGAGAGAGGTAACAAGCGAGTCAGGACGTGAGATGTCCATCCATGGATGAATCTGATCAGAGATGCCAATTATGCACAAGACAACTAGCGTGATGCCCCTAGCTCAATACCGCCGATAAAATGCAAGTCGACGGATCTATGAGACAGGTTCAACCGTGTTGTTTTTGGTACACGTGACTGTGCTATGTACATTCTTGAAGATTTGATACGCCAACAGACGAAACTGGAATACACTTCGCGAATGGTTGTTCAGAATTGAAGATGGAAAGTCAGGAAATTCTCTTGGTTGATTTACAACCGGCTCATGGCACCTCCAGCCCAGCAGAGGTCATCAAGTCACAGATCCATATCGAGTCCTGCACCGCCAATTTCTTCTCCCTTTACCGCTACGCAAACGGGTGGCAGATACTCGTGCTATCGGTATCAACATGCTGCGCAGTAATTGCCGATGTAGCAATACACCTGGTGTCGATTGTATTCGGGGCTTTGGCAAAGGAATTCATCAATGGACATGAGAAAGCGCCGCAAGATGCTCGAAACCAAGTCCAACACCTCACACTCCAATTAGTTTATATCGGTAAGCAGTCATTTTAGTACACTCGATCGATATGCTGATGCAAGTTCAGCAATCGGAGCCTTTGTTACCACCATGATCAGCACATGGGATTTCGATGTTGTTGGAGAACAAATCACCCATGAACTCCAAGAGAGATATCTCTCTTCTGTTCTACAGCGAAACATCGCCTATTTTGATGTACTTGGAACAGGGGAGCTCACTTCATACATGGATCAAGACATGCAATTGATCCAGGCAGGCATCTCGCAAAAGGTGAGCTACATCATCTCTGGGGTATCCGGCTTCGTGGCCGCCATCATTGTTGCATTCATGTACAACCAGAAATTTGCATCTATCATGATTTCACAGCCTCTTGCTCTTATTCTGTGGGTAGGGTCTATGGGTTACTGGTTGAGCATCACGCAGAAAAAAGGCTTGACGCAATACGTCAAAGCCGATAATTTAGCACAAGGAGTGCTCAATGCAATGAGGAACGTCGTTGCCTACCGAAGCCAAGAAAGGTACTCCAGAAAGTATTTTGATACTCTACAGCGTCCAGCTGCACTGGAATTTCGTGAACGGTTGATTTTCGGAGTGATTGTCGCAGGCTCCTTCACGACTTTGCCATCCCACATGGCCTTAGATGATGTCAGTTTCGACGTTCTGGCAGGGGCATTCATTGCCCTCGTTGGGACCACTGGCAGCGGCAAAAGCTCAGTGATCAATCTGGTGGAGCGCTTTTATACCGCCCAGTCTGGAAATATTATTCTAAGCGACAAGGCCATTGGGGAATATGATCTGGATGGTTATCGACAGTACCTGGCGCTGGTTGACCAGAATCCTTGTCTGGTTGGTGAAGATATGCGCGAGTGCCTGCAGAGTGATGAACGAGTCATCTCCGACGATGACATCCTGGTCGCTTTACAAGGAGTTGGACTAGCTAATTTTGTGGTGAGTGATACTTGATTCCAGCTGCAAGTCCAGCATGCTGATCATATTTGCGCCAGCTTTCCCTTCCGCAAGGATTGAGTTCCCCGGTCTTGGCCAACGGGTCAAGTCTTTCTGGAGGCCAGCGCCAGCGCATGGCAATTGCGAAAGCCATTCTGTGGGGACCAAAGATTCTGTTAGTCCGTCCGATGATGTGTGTGGATGTTTACTAACGTTTCTGCAGCTTGCTTGACGAAGCAACCTCTGCACTGGACACTGCATCAGAAAAGCTAGTCCAAGAAGCACTCAAACACGCAATGAAAGACCGAACCACGATCGCAGTTGCACATAGACTGAAAACAATCGTTGATGCGAGTAAAATCCTGGTTTTTGACGGTGGACGGATCGTGGAGCAAGGCACCCATGACGAGTTGATGCATCTTAGGGGTAAATACTGGCAGATAGCCAGGTTGCAGATGAACTGAGAAGAATAAGCCTGTGTATATCATATCTGTACCTATCAATGCATAGGAATGGAGTTTTGAAGAAAGCAAGAAAATACAAGTACGACGATCAGTCTTGGCAAGGGCCCGTCACTTTCCGTCCCTCCACACTCTGATCTTTTAGCTCTGCGATGGGCTTCTAGATCATGCCATTCATTAAGACTCTGCTAAAGGTCCTGGTTCCTTTAATAACGGGCGTCCTGCTCCTCACATTCTGGAATCGCGCATCCCTGTCTTCAGTCCCTGGAATCGCAACAAGCGCACCATCCGGAAAACACAAGCCTGTAACACCTTACTATGGGAGCTGGAGAACATGGTTGAATCCCTGTCAATCTGCCCAGCCCGATACCTCCCAGACTTCAGGAAAGGAATTCAACATTCTCTATCACCTCGGAGGTAATGGACCCTGGGTTGAGAACATCCACGAAGGAGCGGCCTCCAGTCTTGAAACCCCGGAAGGCTGCTCAATTGATCAGGTGCATATGGTAAGCTTATATCCTTCATCTGTCCCTGAATTTTTCTTCTCAGCCTCTCGGTAGAGAACCGGGCTTACTGATTGTCACAGATATCACGACATGGGGAACGATATCCCACGCGAGCTGTTGGGAACCGTAAGTCCATCGATCACGTATGTCTCCTTCTCTTAACACGTTGGTATTATAGGGCATCTGGATTTCCTCAAGCGCGTGCAAGACACTGGACTTCCTCTCAATGGCTCCCTTGCATTCCTCCAAAACTGGACCTATATCACAGACGACCCTGACAAAGATTTCGGCGAATTGACCAGCACAGGTCCATATGCTGGCACGTTGAGTTCATTTACAACAGGCGTCCGGTTCCGGACACGATATGGACATCTGATTCCTAAAAATACTCAAACACGGCTATGGGCAAGTGACTCAGGCCGTGTCATCGAGACAGCCCGCCATTTCGCCTCTGGATTCTTTGGTCTGGATTGGGAAGTATTTGGCAAGGCCGAGCTACAGGTCATACCCGAAACATTCGAGCGTGGTGCAGATACTCTTACTCCGGGTGATACTTGCTACAAGTACCTCGAGGATACCATCCATGGCCATGACAATGGTCAAGAGATGCTTGCACGGTTCCAGGAAAACTATATTCCTGCAATTGCGGAGCGACTCATGCATGAAGGGAACTTCGGCCTGAAAGGAATTTCCAACACGGAAGTCTACGGCATGCAGGAGATGTGTGGCTTTGAAATAATGGCACGAGGGTCGAGTCCATGGTGTGAGGTATTTACCGAGCAAGACTGGCAATACTTTGAGTATGCCCGTGATTTGATTCATTATTACCGTGCTGGACCAGGCAATCCCTATTCTGGTGCGATGGGATTGCTGTGGTTGAATGCAACAACCAGATTGCTTCGCGATGGGTCGGAGGCTGGAAGCCTGTTCTTCAGCTTGTAAGTGAAGGTGTACTATGAAGTGGAAATCTATGCTAAACTCATACCTAGTGTCCATGACGGTGACATAGCACCATTCATCACGGCACTGGGAGTCCTTGGGATTGATAAGGAACAGCTTCCTACGACCCATGTTGTAGCAGACCGTATGTGGCGCACTTCTTCCATTTTACCTATGGGCGCAAGGGTCACACTTGAGCGAATGTCTTGCCAATCAGGAAATGACAAATCCTATGTTCGAGTCAACATCAACGATCGCATTATGCCACTGCCATTCTGCAAGTCCGGTCCCGGGGAGTCTTGTCCCCTTGGTCGCTTTGTGGACTATGTCTATCAGCGCAGAGAAAAGGTAGGGGACTTTACAGAGGTATGTGGCTTGCAAGGAGATACTAGAAGCATCACATTCCTACACCAGAAATAAATTCTAAGAGAAGCTGTTGGTTGAGTGGTGACTATAATATATAGTTGTGATACCCAGTGCTAGGTTTACAATTTGAGGGCCTGAACCTAACATGAATAAACCAACTTACTGAGAACAACCACACTCAATCTCGAGTCAATAAAAAAAGAATAAGAAGAATAGAAGATGATCAAGCGTGGATGCGTTCATTGTGCAAACACGTGACCGTATCCCGGCGAACCACTGTTTACCAAAAAGTTTGGCATCCTCCTTCGATCACTTTGCTTTCGCACCACATCAACTCCTGGGGGATTTTTGCTGCTCTACCTTGATCATTCTTCACTGCACATCTAACCTTCAGACCTGTGACTGCGACTGCCATGGAGTATCACTCCGTCCCACCGGAGGAGCGCGCTAGGGACGAGAAGGGCAACCTCTTGCCCTGGGGCTATGTTTACAAAGAGTACGTCAGCTTTGAGTTCGCTCTGGCGCTTCAATCTGCATATAGCCGACTGATCCATTTCTAGCGAAACTCGCAACCCTCGACGACCAGCAGAAGAATCAGGACCCTTTGGCAAGCGAAGAAACGCTCGATACCAAAATGATCGATCGCGCACACGAACTGGCACACCGGCGGCTAGACGAGAGAATGTCAACGTTGCCGAGTTCGATCGGTTATTCTCAATGCAGCAACAGGAGGTAGAGAAGACACAGGGTTTACCCAAGTCATCGTCGTCATCCAGTCTTGACAACGCACGGAAACTGTCTGAGAAGGTCGCAACCGAGTGCATACTCTACGGATACAAAAACAAGGACAACGAGTGGAAGGTTATCAACAAATATGAGCAAATCTCCCAGGGTCAAATTTGTGAAGACTATCCGCGCAGTGATCCCAAATCCGCCACACCATACTCTCAGATGTTGAGCGGCGGCGACGTCGTCATCCGCACGAATCTATCCGCCGACGCGAATCGCAAGTCGAAGCGCTACGCCGGTGGCTACCACTGGATCAAGGTCACCTACGACTCGAGCCAGTCTGCAGACCGCGCCTGCTTCTATTCACCGCAGGAGATCGATGGACATCTCGTGTTCTGTGAGCTGTACAGCGGCCATGGACCGGCCGAAGACAGTCCCATCCCCGTGGGCTCTGCGACGGGCGATCGCATTCACAAGAAGGGATCGCGTACCCTGACTACCTCACATTCGACCGCATTCCTATCCAGCTCTAGCAAGGACCAGGATCGAATGACCCTCCCCCGGTCCTTTGCCATGAACAATCTCTCCAGCGTCCCGGATGTACCAGAAGAAAATTCGCCCGAGTCCACCACAATCACAGATAACACAGTCGCAGCCACTTCCTCGACTGTGACCTCCGCAACCGCAACACCCTTGTTGAATACAGGCGGCTGGACCACAAGCCCCACGGAAGCCGGCCCTTCCATGACAGGCGCTTTAACGAGCAGCAGTCTGGCCACCGACAGCTCATCAATGCGCCAGCGCCGTGCCTCTGCCGCTGCCCTCACCTCTACCGAACCCAATCCCGATCACGAATTCATGACGCACATCCCCACAGTCCGACGAACCAAGCTGCGCCCCTTGGCCGAAGCCCTCCCTCCCCAGCCAACCCTCACAGAGCGCGTCCTCCGATCCATCCCCATCTTAAGTTGGTTCACTGGCGATATCGTGGGCGAGGGTCCACAGCTCTGCGACGACGGCACATTCGACTGGGACAAATCGGGTACCTACTGGCGTTTCTGGTACACCATCGATGCATTCCTGGGTACTGATCTGTGCGGCATGAAGGAAGATATCTGAAATAGTACTACATAATCTGATCATCACCCTGTCCATGATTCACGCCTTTGAGGTGACTACGTCTGTGGATGAATCTGTCCACACACTTGGCAAAAACATGACCATTGTACTCTAGTTTAACTATACATCAAGTCCCTCGACAGGACGATTCATTATGTCTTACATGCGACTATCGTACAGAGACTATCGTACAGACTCATGAAACCCTGGACATGTCATTCTCAGGTATAGGTGGATGAGGAATCACAGCGAAAACCGTAGATGTCAATGGTGATAAATCAAAGAACCCGAAAGACAAGACAGCTTAAAAGCGAGATACACCAGCTTCACAGTTCAGTATTACCAACCCAAACGGGTCCATAAGGTATACTGTAAAGCTAAGAAAAAAGCAACAAGAAGGTGAATACATTTCATTGTGATCATAGACCATAGTTTTTAAAGATAAAAAGACTCGGCGTGTTCTATTTATTCAACCTTGTTCTCGAAGTTCTCGCCCTCAACAAGGTCGGGGATATCATCCTCCTCGTCGTCCTTCTTATCGCCCTGCTGCTTCTGCATGTTCTGGTAGCTCTCGGCGAGCTTGCGCAGGGAAGCGAGGGAGTCGGGGCCGAGCTGGTTGAGGATGTTGGGGACGAGCTCGGTGAGCTCCTTCTCCTCGCCGTTGCCGTAGAGGGCGAAGGTGTTGGAGGGGACAGCGCCGTGGACTGCGAGAAAAGAAAAAGTTGGTTAGTTCAGGATTTCTTGGGCGATTTGAATGCCACAGCTGAAGCTGGTGCTGGAGCCAGGACTGGAACTGGAGCTTCCACTTACCACGGGGGTTGGCGAAGTGGATGACGTTGCCGTCCTCCTTGAACATGTTGACCTCCTCAATGCCCTGGATGGGCTGGACGTTCAGCTTCTTGAGAGCGGCCTGGAGCTTCTTGTCATCGGCGCCGGAGTTGCGGACGACCTTCTTGACCTTGCGGCGGGGAGTACCCTTGCCTCTGTAGAGTTGTTAGTCGTGAACAGCTGAAAATAGTGCATGTTGCATAGTGAAAATGGATGGTGGGATGTGTTGGTCGGAGTCTCGTTGAAATGGAAGTGGGGTCTGGCAACAAGGATGAGAAATCGAAAGAAGATGCCGAGTTTCGAGTTGTCAGGCGTCAGACCGGATTCCCCAGCCCAAGCGCGGTATATAATCGGTCGCATCGATTTCAAGAACGAAGAGGTCGGTCGCAAGGGAACCGAGAATCCATCTGACGGCCGATCGTATTCGAATCGAAGCGGTCACTCCATTTCGAAAATTCATTCCATCTCCAATTCCATCCCATTCCATCGAGTTGTGTAGTTGTTGTAGTGTGTTCGAGTGTTGAATAAAGAGGCAATTTATACATACCCTATCGAGGATGCAGTTAGCTATCAAATCCCACACGTTCAAACCCAGCAATGCCGGTATAGACTGGAAGCAATGACGATGAAGCCCAAGCCCATCAAGCTCCCACGCAATCGCAAAATCGAAGCTTGATATAGACTCCAGCTTGCACTCAAGCTTGCCAAAGCCTTCAAAGAAAGAAGAACATACCAATGCGCACGCTCGCCTGCATTCTAGCCAACTTTGCCTGATCCATGATGTCGGGTGAGGGGGGATCGCCTGAGGTGTATTAGCCGATAAATCCGAGATGAATAGCAGAATTCGAAAGACAAGAATTCAATGAATCAATGAAGTTGAATGGTGAGCATACCGGTAATAAAAGGTGGATGTGAGAGGGGGAGATGGGAAGAGGAAGCGGAACGATGGATGATGCTCCGAGAGTTTTGTGTGGGGAGTTTGGGCAAAATCGCTTCGCTAATGCGACTGGGGAGTGATGAGCAGTTTACGACTACAACAATGACTTCTCTCGCTTCTAATTGTCTGTTTTACGATATTACAGGGATCTGTTCTGGATGGGGAGGATTTTGTTTTTTGTGAAGTGCGTTTGTGGGTGAAGTGGAGGATGTGAGGATATACTCGGCTAAACCCTAACGGAGAGAGAAGACACTGCGGTGAAGCAGGGAGGCAGGGGATCATAGATATAGAGAGAGAGATAATAGAAGAGCGTGTCTATATCTCACATACGACTCTCTTTACACATCTCCGACTATCTTATTCTCGTTATATCTCCAATCCAACACAACCCGAGCTATACCCAAAACGGAAACGGATAGCCTCATTCTTCATGCTTCACATAGCAACCTTCTTCTCCCAATTATGAATATATCCGCCATGGATGCTTCTCAACAAAGTCCAACAACTGCTTAATCTTGGCATTCGAAAACAGCGCCTCGGACTCCTCCATCTCACGAGTAAAAGGCGTACCAGGCGACTGAGCCTGCAAAAACTCCCTCGTCGGACTCAATTTGGTAATATGATCATTAGTCGCATTGAAAACTCGGACCCATACCGGAAGTCTTCAACCCAGCCTCACAAATGCCAGCAAGACCCTGGGCATCAACATACGACCATCCATGCACCTTCCACAGGTTGGGCTCATGCACATAGCTGTAAAAGATCCGATTATTGTACTCATCAGACTCGATAACACGGCCAATCCGCAGACTGTAGATACCAGCCCCAAAACACGCGGCAAAGCCACGCGCAGTGTGCTCATTGCATAGTTTCGCAACGGCGTACGTATCCGTCGGGTTGACGTCCAGATCCTCGTGGGTCGCGAACGAGACGCCATAGACGGTTACGCTGCTTGCCAGGATGATCTTGCGGATGCCCAGCTTGCAGGCTGCTTCGATGATGTTGTATGTGCCCTGTGTGTTTGAGCGGAATGTCTCGTTGTCCGGCACGAGCATGTTGCGTGCGTAGCCGGCTAGGTGGATTACGGCGTCTGGACGCTGGGGGAGGCCTTCTGAAAAGGGCTCTTGCAGGGACCATTGACCGGATAAGGCGTTGAAGGCTGGCCGCTGTCGGCTAGGCCGGTTTTCAGGGTGTAGACTTCTGGGTGATCCGTTGGGCTGAGGTCTAGGTTGAGGACTGTGTGACCGTTGGAGAGGAGCTCGGCGATGATGAATTGGCCGGCTTTGCCTGAGCCGCCGGTTACCACGATGCGGCCCATGCTGATGTGTTGGATGCGGATGTAGGTCTGAAGAGTGTATCTTGGATGTGCTGCTGGGTTAGGGATGGGAGCCGGTGAGTATGGCCGAGGTCTAACCATGATGCCATTCACGTCCGAGTCCCTGCATATTATAGATGCATATATGGCAACGTGTTTGAAAGACGTAGATTGCAGGTAGATAGTTATTTCACAAAAGCAAGTCATATCAGCGTTAGATGGTACATGTGTAGTTGTGTACAGATTCATTAGTTGTACGTGGAAACCTGGGCCTCGGTCCAATCCCAGAGCTTGCGAGCAACCTCTGCATTCTGAACAAAGGCAGTGCCACCGCAGCGATATCCAATGGGGGCGTAGTAAGCACCGTTGACCAGCTTGTCTTTCTGTGTACCAGCCGCCCAGAGAGAATTAAGCGCTCCCGTGGTGACAGTCCGGAAGAACATAGAGCCAGTAACAGTCACACTGTACTTCATCATCCAACTAAGATCCTTGGTGTGTCCATAAAGTCCACTATCAACTGCGCCGGGATGCACAGCAACAGACAAGATATCAGGATGCCGACGGGCCAGCTCAGCCGCAAACAAAATATTAGCCGACTTGGAAGCTCCATAGCGGGTCCAAGTGCTGCTAGCCAACAATCCAGGAGTCGATGTCATTTCCTCAAACGTCGACGGCCCGACCACATGAGCCGCCGAGGCCACAGTTACAACCCGCACATCGGGGGTATCACCCTTGGCGCGGTCATGATCAACGGTTTTCTGGAGCGTCGGCAACAGCAACTTGGTCAATAGGAAGTGACCGATATGATTCGTACCGAGCTGAATCTCGAAACCCTCCTTCGTCTTGACAGGCGGGTTCCCCATGGTCCCCGCATTAAGGATGAGTATATCCAAGCGACCGCTATCGGCCTGGAACATCTCTGCGGCGGCGCGGATCGACTTGAAGGAGGAGAGGTCGAGGGGTAGGTAGCGAATATCCGCTGGAGAAGACAACTGGCCTTGGAGGGACTCGATTGACTCACGCGCTTTGCTTTCGGTGCGGGCGGCCATGTAGATTCGCGATGGGTGGTGCTTGGCGAGCTGGAGGATGGTTTCCTTACCTATACCGGCGTTGCCTGCAAGATCCATTGCGTTAATCATCTGTGAAGCTGTAGATACAAGGGGGAAGTTACC
>ERZ1673737.3393-NODE-3393-length-12137-cov-4.783976_pt1 | contig 12137 bp, 11 predicted proteins | sample MGYA00580211_ERZ1673737 | MGnify/ENA primary metagenome ERZ1673737 (study PRJEB41218, sample SAMN15661789) | gut metagenome | host: Homo sapiens | place: Canada: London | collected 2015-08-20/2019-03-30 | study: EMG produced TPA metagenomics assembly of... | reverse complement strand
CCGACAGCAGCTTAGAAAGCATTCACCCAGCCAACGGCAAAGAGAAGCCGTCTTCGAAACCTCCCTCTCAACCAAACTCCCGACCTCCTTCTAGACCTCCTTCACGAGGTGCAAACTCCCGAACCCCATCGCGGAACCCATCGCTCAAGAGCGAACCTGTGGCGCACTCTGATAAGAAGAAGACCGACGACAAGAAGTCAAAAGAGGGAGCTGCTCCCGCTCACAAGCGGTTCGAGGTCTTGCCTGAACACCTCGGCAACCATTCGCATCATCTCCGCAGTGCCAGGCGGCAAGAGAAGTTGACTGACCTCCTGCGCGATATGCTGGGTGGCCGGAAAAAGGACGACCAGGTGGATGAGCAGCAGCTGTCGCTCATGTCGACCTGGATTGACCAGTTCAAGACCGAGCGTGATAAGCTGGCAGCTGATAAGAAGGGTGGTCCAAACGCCACTGCTTCGTTGGTCGACAAGTACGGCAAGTGCCAGGAGATTGTCGGCCGTGGTGCGTTCGGTATCGTTCGCATCTCGCACAAGGTCGATCCTCAAGATTCCAAGTGCGAACAGCTCTACGCGGTGAAAGAGTTCCGCCGTCGGCCACAGGAAACCACCAAGAAGTACCAAAAGCGACTCACTTCTGAATTCTGCATATCATCTTCGCTTCGTCACCCTAACGTCATTCACACCTTGGATCTCCTACAAGACGCCAAGGGCGATTACTGTGAAGTCATGGAATACTGCGCCGGTGGTGACCTCTACACTTTGGTCCTTGCTGCCGGCAAGCTCGAAGTTGCCGAAGCAGACTGCTTCTTTAAGCAGTTGATGCGAGGTGTGGAATATATGCACGAGATGGGTGTCGCACACCGTGATCTCAAACCGGAAAATCTGCTCTTAACCACTCACGGTGCCCTCAAGATCACTGATTTCGGCAACGGCGAATGCTTCCGCATGGCTTGGGAAAAGGAAGCCCACATGACAGCCGGACTCTGCGGATCAGCACCTTACATCGCTCCCGAAGAATACGTTGAGCGGGAATTCGACCCTCGAGCAGTTGATCTCTGGGCTACAGGTGTTATCTACATGGCCATGCGAACAGGTCGCCACCTCTGGCGTGTAGCGCGCAAGGAAGAAGATGAATTTTACCAGCGCTACCTCGACGGCCGTAAACACGAGGATGGATACGCTCCTATTGAGACGTTGCATCGAGTAAGAACTAATCCCCCTGACCAGGCCGTGTCAAAACTCATGAAATCTCAGGCTCGTTGCCGTAACGTGATCTACTCCATTCTCGACCCTAACCCTTCCCGCCGCATCAATGCCTCACAGGTCCTCAAATCAGAATGGGTCCGCCAGATCAAGCTGTGCAAGGCCGGCGAGGAAGGTTTCTGAGTGATGAGTGATCCATCAAAAATTGATTGGACTCGGTACCTCCAAGGTTGTGTATCCGCTCCTCTCAGGGTTTGGAAGTTCTTTTACATTCCTCTATATTTACACTGGGTGGTTATTTGTTCCTAGACCCATTCGAAGTGAAGTTCGGCGAGGCTGTCTGTTTTATCCTTTGAATGCTCCTGAAATAGTAAGGAGGCCCGTTTTTTTTCATTTTCATTCCACTATGTCCCAACGACAGCTAGCTTGTTTTTTTTTCCGTTTTAGCTGTTCTTTCTGTTTCTGCTTTTGGCTCCGGCGCATATTGTCTCCAGCCTCTTCAGCCTGTATCTTTGCCTCTGTCTTTTTCTATGTTTTATTCCATTTAGCTATGGGGGTGTACCGGATTATCATGTGCTCAACGTTCAACTCAAATGCAACGAACAATCATGACCCATTTCATTCAGTCCGATTTCTCGCTTTCTCTCTCTTGTTTCTTCTCCAGAGATTCAATCTTCCGTGTTACTGCTTACTGTTTCACCTTTCTTGCAGATACCTCTTCCATTTCGGCGTTGGCATTCTTGACTTTTCTTCATTCCCTCCCCCCTTGTACTACTATTAACGAGCCATCATTTGATGGGCTGCAGGTTGGACATTCCTACCGGAGTGTGGATTCAATTCTGGATCCTGGGGTATGCTTGGCTCTGGTTTAGGTACCCGGATCCTACTCTGTTACCTGAAGCAGAACAGAGCGGGGTTAGCATAGCCACGCGATCAGATCAACCCGGGATTTGCATTCGTATCTGGTCCTGGTGGGATGTTCACCTGATGTTGGAACTCTTTTCGGTTTGTCTTTCAGTCTCACTTTTATTCTCGTTGAGCTTCTCGTATATATTGCATGCATTTGTACATGTCGCCTTAGGCAATGAATTATGTTTTTCAATCTTACACAGCATAGCAATCATGTTTAATATATCTACTATCATACAATACAACAATCAACAATACCGACAAAAAGATACAAATACTGGAAGCAAAAAGATATGCAAGCGATGGGATTCGAACCCATGCAACTTTCGTTACCAGGATTTCCGTTGACGGATATCAAGTGTGGATGCTTGAATCTGGCGCCTTAACCAACTCGGCCACACTTGCACAGTTTGATTTGTTTGTCTGAATTTGGGGTCCGTGACCGTATGGAGGGCATGGTGTTGAGTATGATAGAACGTTAATGGATGATGTAATTGACTAACAGTAACTTAACGTTATCAAGGAAGATATAGTTATTATCAGGGCAATACCAAGTCAATCTTACAATACTCTAGCTAGTACTCCGTATATGTGGACTGCATCATGAAATATCCAAAAATCACTCAAGAATCCACAATACTATACTGTATAGCCGGCACCCAAGTTATATCCGACGAAGCCGAATGTTACAATTGTTACAATAAATATCCACCTAGAAAATACACTGTATGGCAGGTACTAAAAGTAACCAATTACTTTGAACTTGAATACTAAAACAGAAAAAGCCAAACAGGAAAGCCAAACCAAAACCTACTTACTAACGCCATAAGTTACAAGCAAACATTCAATGATATCCACCACCCAACCCATTTCTTTAGGCATCACCATTTCAGTCTGGGCAAAGTGGATATCTGCAATACATGTCTGCATATGCAGCTTGGACAACGCAGAATGGTGTCCTTCGTCTTCGGGTTCCGCGGGTTTTTGTGGCGAGTTTTTCTCTGCCCTATGGGGCTGTTGGCTGTTGGGGCTCGAGGTGGTGGCTTCGGTATTGGACTTTCCCATTCTGGTTGTCGCCGTCGCTCTTTGAGGGGCGGTGTCGGATGATATTTGGTGAGTTTTTGATACGGGTTCGGATGGGGGGTTGTGTATGCCGGTGTATTGTATCTAATGTATATTAGATGCTTGGTGGGCTGTCTACACTAGGGTATTTTCGGATATAAGTTGAGTGATATCTAGATGGAAATGACGGAAGAAATTGGTTGTGTATTTGTGTTTCTTAGTTCAAACGCTGATATACTATAGCCGTGTGACTTCTATCTCAATATCAGTAGAATACTTCGGGAAACAAGTCTTGCAAGGAATATTCCAATCTTTATTCTCATTCCCATCCTACCTACTGACAAACCCATTCTACAAAACTAATCAAGGCCAAAGCAACTGCTTCACCCATTTACAATCATCCTTACTCCAAACATACTGCAACCGCTGATGAAGCCGACTGGCATTCCCCTGCCAAAACTCAACAGCATGAGCATCAACAGCATAAACCCTCCACTTCTCAACCCCAGCCATAGAGTCCCTCCTCAAAGCCTCCCTAGTAGCAACTAACTTCCTCTCCAAATCCCGCCGATCAACAAGAACCTCACTCTGCTCCGACGCAATAGCACTAACCTTCGAAGCAACAGGTCTAGCCGCATAATCCATGGCACTCTCCTCACCAGGCAACGCAACAGCCCGCCCCTTCACCCGAACCTGTCTAGCGAGTAAAGGCCAGTAGAACGTCAATGCAGCAGACCCATTGCCAGCCAACTGTTTGCCTTTAGGGCTATCAGCCTTCACGGCAAAATGCCAGCCGCGACTATCGACGTTCTTGAGGATTAAGACACGTGCGTCTGGGCATCCTTCTTTGTCGACTGTTGAGACTGTCATTGCGTGTGGTTCGCGCACGCCTGCCGCTACCGCTTCGTGGAACCAGTTCTTGAAGACATCTTGTGGGTTTGAGCGGAATGTGTCGAAGTTTAGGTCTGGGAATGGCCCTTCCAGTACTTTTGTGGTGCGGAGTTCTGTTCTGAAGGTGTCGTCGATGGACATTCTGATACAGTACTTTGTTTAGGGCCTGTTGTGTTGTCGATGAGTATCTGGTTGTTGTATGTGTGTTGAACCATGGATAGGGGGTATGTTACCTTGAGGGGACTGTCTTGTAGATATCTGTTTGAGAATTGAATCTTTTGTCTATATATTCGGGAGTTACATCCCTTTATATATCGGTGGACCGACTTTGACTCAGGATGTGTTCGTGAGTCACTACGCGTGTCGCACCCCGGACTTCTTGCTGTCGGTGTCTGATCTCGATTTATACTCAGTTTGATGAAAACCGCATATGAATGTGATATGTGAAGCTTATAATTTATTGTATACGTTGTAGATTAATGCGTTTTAGTGAGGTGACAAGTAGATAATAGACCAGACTGCTTAGATTGGGTATAGTAAGCGGTATTGTATTGAAAGTAGGGCAACGTCATAAATAGCCTGCAAATTCTGCAAACTCATGAATACCTACACTGTAGATACTGTCGAGTGCAACTTCACAGTCCTGTAGCCCTACCGGATGTGGTTACGTCACTTTACATAAGCACTCAGCCTCGGAGCCAAGCCACATCGCAAGGCAGAAAGTCATGTTGGCTCAGTGTCTCTGACCAGGTACTCAACAGTACTTTGCGATAGTTGTCCTGGTTCATCTGCCTCACTATTACCATTTACATACGCCATACAAGCCTACTCTACTCTACTTTACATTGAGAGTTCCATCCTCCAACCACCGCTGCCATGTCTTGGGCAGGTATGCCACCACACCCCCACCGGAGTCATTCTCCGACACTGGCACGATCTAATAGAACTGGATAGGGTTCAAGAAGAATGTCAACCGTGCGACGACACAGGTGATGATGAAGACGGGTGAGTGATGGGTCAAATTTTGCCCCGCAATGAAGTGGCCGATCGACGATATCTGCCCGTCTGGGTCTGTGGCCATGAAAGCAGGCGCTGACTGGGAATTGGATAGGGCATGTTGAGAGGACGAATGATCGCGACTATGAGATTGAGGAACGGTATGTCGCTGTCTTGTTGGCTATGTGGATGGGACTGACTCGGTCGCGTTTAGACGATACCGGACTATGGAGACTGCGGCGAATCGGTTGCAGAAGGAAGCTAAAGGATATCTGGACTCACTACGAGGTGGGTTGTGATCTGATATGGGTGGGATTGGCAGGTGCTGACTCTCGCAGCCATGACGGCGTCTCAAATGCGCATTGCAGAGACCATCGATGCATTCTACGGCGACGCAGGCACAAAAGACGGCGTGAGCCGGAGCTACAAACAAGCCGTCGAGGACCTCGACGCTGAGACGATCAAGGCTTTGGATGGACCATACCGGTAGGATCAGTCACCATAACTGTCCAGCATAACTCTGACACGAATAGAACCACCGTCCTCGACCCCATCTCTCGATTCTGTGCCTACTTCCCCGACGTCAATGAATGCATAAAGAAACGCAACCACAAGCTGCTAGACTATGACGCCATGCGCGCCAAGGTCAAGAAGCTCGCCGAAAAGCCCGACAAGGACGTGACCAAGCTGCCGCGGACCGAGCGCGAAGCCGAAATGGCCAAGCAGGCCTACGAACAGCTGAACGAGCAGCTCTTCAACGAACTCCCGCAGCTGATCGACCTTCGTGTTCCCTACCTCGACCCCAGTTTCGAAGCCCTCGTTAAGATCCAGTTGCGTTTCTGTGCCGAGGCGTACTCGCGCATGGCACAGGTGCAGCAGTATCTCGATGCGGAGACGCGCGACCAATATGCCAAGGGTGATCTGGATAATCGGGTTGAGGAGGTTTTGCAAGAGATTCGGGATTTGAGCATTGCTGGGACTGTTTAGGGTCTTGGTTTGGAGTTTATGGGCATAATGCCTTATTACGGGATTGTTATTCGCCTTTGTCGCCCTTATTTCTTGTCCCTGTTTACGCGTTCATGCTTGATAGGAGTCCATACTTCACTCTATTCAAGTCAAATGCAATGCATGCAAATGCAACATATAATCACAAAGGTATAATCACAAAGGGTATCACAATATCCAACATATCATACATTTGCCCACACCAGTCCTCAATATAGACAAGGCAGACAGACTCTTCATCAAGACTCAACTCGATAAAGTTCCTCAGCCAAAACCTTCACCACAGGCTCCGCAGCCCGATGATAAGCCGCCAATTCCGTCGGAGTCACATTCGCAAGAACATAATCCGACACAGCACCCTTGTCCCGACTATCGGGCCTCCCAATCCCAACCCCAATCCTCAAAATGGACAAATCAAGCTTCGCACCTCTCCGCGTAGGGTACAATCCCTTCCCACGCAACGTCTCGCAGATACTAATCAACCCACGATGTCCGCGCAAACTGGCAGACTCAGGTCCACCGCGTTTAACGCGGACTTTACCGAGTGGTGATTCGAGTTCGTCGTGGAGAATAACAAGCGTTGTGGGGAAGGTGGATGTGTTTGCGCCGGTTGTAGAGGTAGAAGTTGGTAAGATTCCATTCCCTCGGAGCATCTCGTTTTGGGAAACTGCCCATTTCTCAAGTTGGCGCACGAGTTTCGGCCCGGTTACGTTCATGTAGGTTGGGCTGTACCATGTTTCGTGGAAGGCGCCTGTGTTGGGGAGGGTTATTGGGAGGAGGGGTGCTACTGCGTCTAGGAGGAGGTGGCCTGCGCTATGGCGGGTTTGTCTGTAGGGGGCTTTGTTGCCGATGGAGGCGATGAAGAGGAGGCGACGGGGTTCCATCGGAGGGTGGGAGGTGTGGGAGGAGAGAGAAAAGAAAGTATGGATATAATTTGTAGATATAAATTTTAAATGCAGGCTATAGTGGTTGAAAAGGACGAAATTTGTAATCTGTCATGGATAACCTAGTGGGAGGCTCACCGCCAAGCCAGTAACCTTGCTTAGAGGAAACTCAGCTCGTACTGGTGCCTGGTACGAATCCCGGGGTCGGCATTTTCACTCGTGCGAGTAATCCACGACGCTGGAGGCCGCTAAGCAATGGAGATGAACCTTGAGGGAAGCAATTCTGCAGAGACATCTCCACCCCAGGATGGCGTCGCCAGATTACACCGTCCCGTTACAGGGAAGTTGGCTATTTGGTGTGACTACTACTTTTTTGCCCAACTATCATGCACACACATTCTTCTTCTTATAACACATTTCATTCTATCAATCTACCTAGGTGACTGTTTTTTTTCTTTTGCTTTCGCGATGTAGATATATATCTAGTGACTTGGCTTGATAGATCTGATAGATCTGATCCCCTTTCTCTTGTATATGTATGTACAAATGGTTTTAGTCTGGCAAGCTAGGTGATCATACTGCAAGTTGCTTCAGGTTGAGGCATTGGGTGATGAGGTTTCGGTGGAGTATGATACTAGATCCAGGTACTATCATTTGAAAGAATGATTTCCAAGCTTGTTCAAATCATGACTTTGGTAGAATAACGTTAGTCATTCAAACAACATGCCGTGAGTAAACATGCGCTGAAGTACTAGATACTTACTACTTACGCGCGGCTTCTCACCCGCAGAATATGAAGGGCCGAACATGCCCCAAGTGAAGAAAGCCAACATACCCAGATTAACAATTAGGCACTTAAATAACTTATAACCATCATATAAGAGTTCCATAAATTGAAGTTGAGGCTGATCTATAAATACCCCGAGCGGTAAACATGGCAGAATATCGATAAGGACATTTTCCGATAGCCAACTCTCCCCAAACACTCGACTACATGCCGTTAGTTTAGCCTCTTGGAGGTCTACAGGCGTATAACACCGCTTCCCTGTGACATCCTTCTCCTCCTGAACTCACCCATGCACCGTGCGACACCCACCCCTCGGTCATTCCATGGGACGACAATACAACGCGCTGCAGTGCTATCTAACTGCAATAATTAGCGCGCTCCTCTTATTATTCACAGTCTGCGATTCGACAGTCTTTGCATATACCGATACCCCTTATGACCTCAATGCCGAAAACAATCCGAAGCTCCGAGGAGCGATCGTGAGCGACGGGGCTGGACTCCCACTTGCGCTGGACTCATTCAATGGACTGGAGATCCGAGACAGTGTAGAAGAAGACGGGGAGTCCAATGGCCTCGATTTGGTGCGCCGATACCCGAATGCCGCGAAATCGTTGGGAAACAATCAATTCGTGAATACCTCGCTCGAGATCGGTGATGTGCAGTGGTTCTACCTGCCTTCGGCCGTGGTGAATGGCAAACACGCCAGCAAGGGCGTAGGACTTCCTGTATATGTGAATGCCACCGATAATGATGACACAAAGGACGAGTTACGAAAACGAGATGGTCTTGAGAAGCGATCGACCACGGTGTACCTGTCGCTTACGACGTGCAGCAAGCCCCATGCCAACAAAACGAATACCGAGGATGGATTCCCGCAGTTGCAGGTGTACGTCTCCAAGTCGGAGACGCTACAGGAGCCAGGACCGGACCATGATGACTCGGATCAAGATGTATACACGGCTGTGGGAGGGTACGTGGGGATTGAGAAAGACGCAGATAGCGACGTCTTCATTGGTGTTGCTGCGCCCAACTCGACTGATTACTCGGGAAGCTATACATACCAGCTTGCAGCCTCGATCGATACATATTTCCACAATGTCGTGGACGACGACCCTTTCCTATACTTTGTCGACGCAGATATGTCTGCCGCGTTACTGGTGACCAATAACCTGACGCAGGCTGAGAAAGGCTCGGAGAATTATCAGCAATGGATGAATATGACGCCTCCATATACCATGTTTGCTCATAACATCAACAACACAGCCTTGGTAGGCTTGGAGCGATCATTCTGTGCACTTGATGCGCTTTCGCAGGTCGGACGGATCAGCAAGTCGGTTGAGGTTGGCATGACTAGCCGTGGACTTGGAAATAGACCGAAAGAGCAGTTCTACATTACTGGACTGAACCAGAGCTCGTCTTATAATGGCATTCTAGCAATGGTGGGCAACTCCACCACGTCAGGAAATGGCATTGTCGGCGGCGGAGGGCAGGTGTGGAAAGCAATGAATTTCACAACCAAAGCAGGTAAGAGACTCGCTCCAAACCAAAATGAAGTATCTCTGCTAACACAATTAGACGACAACTGCGCTGTCCTCTTCAACCTAACCTTCTGCTCAGAAGTAGCGTACGCCGTCCCCTCAAACCCCAAGCTAAGCGTCGCCAAACTGCGCGAAATCTACGACACCTACGCAGCAAACTACTACCAAAACTTCAGCTACAGCCTCCAACAGGTCCAATGCAAAGCAGACCAAGAAAGCATGTTCTCCCTCGCCGTCGACTGCGACGACTGCGCAACAGCCTACAAGCAATGGCTCTGCAGCGTATCAATTCCCCGCTGCGCAGACTTTAACAACAACGCCTCCTACCTAGCCGTCCGCAACGCAGGCCAGGATTTTATCAACGGGTCTTCCCTACCAGCGGATAGTCCATACAGACAACACGTTGCATCCAACACGTCCAGAAACACAATCATCGATACAATGATCAAACCAGGTCCTTATAAAGAGATCCTGCCGTGTGAAGATATCTGCTCGACACTTGTTAAGGATTGTCCTTCTAAACTTGGGTTCAAGTGTCCCAGTGGGCGGTGGCTGAATGCTTCTTATGGGTATCGCAATTCCGATGGTGATATTACTTGTTCGTATCTTGGTGCGGCTTATCATTTGAGTCTTGGGGTGAGACTTGGGGGTGGGGCTGGTTGGGTTGGATTGTTTAGTTTGGTTGTTATGGGTGTTATGTATTTGTTATAGTGTATACAGGAATGACATTGGTGATTTGGTCAACTATTCTTACAAGACTGAATGTACTTGGGCTGTGTTGTGTCTGTTTGGGTATAGAAAACTTGCTCTATAATCCCCTTTCATACACAACTCTATAACAATAGCTCGCATAGCTCAGTTGGTAGAGCGCGTGACTAGTAAGAGTATCCACCCTCGGTCAATCACGAGGTCTGCGGTTCAAATCCGCATGTGAGCATTTCTTTTTTGTCAGTTCCTTTTATTTCCCTTTGTTTGATTTTTTTCTTTTTACAAAATCAATTGAATTTGGATAACATGGATCAATTGTCTAATATTTTATATCCATCAAGTATGTTCAGTGCGAGTCAACGAATCTTCAGAAAGGTGGCGCAATAAAAAGACCGTCTAGAAGTATTGATTTGAACTCTTCTTCAATAGATATCACTAGATAAACGAATAACACGCCGAGGATAAGGCAGAGTGTCACTCACACGAGGCCAAACTCAGTATGTTTGAGAATATTTCAGTGTTATTGGGCGGTCTGCCACTCATCACTGTTGTTCACCGTTTATTGCTGACTGTTTGTTAGCCATTTGCCGTTAACTTTGTTTTTGATATTAACTCTTCACTGTTTATCGCCTGTTGTGAACATTGTTTAACTTATATGTTAGATCCGATAAACGGAAATAGCATGATCCACGATGGTCATTTAGATATAGGACTTCACCTCCTAGATGTCTTATTTGATTATGTTAATCTTAGGTTATCAGGTTGATTCTCGTTAGCAGATTGCCATCTCCTTGTCTCCTGGATTTTGGCGTGATGCCAGCTGGGGTGAGTGTCACCTTGGAACGCAGCCTAAGATCTGTCTCGCGATGGCTCGTAGATCTGTGTTACGCAAGTTCCCGATGCTATTTACCAGCTAAAATACAGGTTCTACTGTAGATAGTAAGGAGGGTTACTGCGAAACACGGTGGACTCTATATTAAAGTCAACGTAATGGGCTCCTGGGGTTTGTTTGAGATGAACATTGACAGTCAGTCGCGTCATGCCTGTTCCCAACCTGAGCTTGTGCGACTTCGACCTGGGTCTGACATTTGGAGAGAATTCGCCTAAGGTTGCTGAACATGCCCTTTGAGGGAACCTTCGCCGCTGGTTGACAGCCATGAAGGCTTATAAAATACATCGTGTCTGTGTTGGATTCCCACAATGTCTTTCGAGTGGCCGCTCTCGTGCGCTTCGAAAAGCCCAACAAATGCCGTGAACTTGATTTCCATGGCCCGGATGAGCCATCGCTGGACTTTCTCAGGGACCAGCTGGCGACCACTCTCCCAGTTTATATGTTGCCGACTGCTTTGCGAATCTACACGAGGGAGAGTACATGCCTCAAACGGCAAGTCACAAAATCATCAAATCTCAGGCTGTACAGCAGTACTTTCAGCTCTCAGATGATTCTGCCCTTTTTGGTAGCGTTGAGCTGTGTAATATCGACGCATGCAAACCTACAGTACGATCCCGGGCTTGGGATGCAGCTGGCAAGTAGTGCCGAGAATATGAAATTATTCGTGATGGGAATCAGGAACGCACGTTGGATAAAGCCCTGTTGAAGCGACAACGACTGAATGAGGCAGGAAGAAGGTGTCCGTACCTTTTTGCACGATAGATTTACCTACCTAATAATGTCTAAAATCCATCTGGCCATCCAGGATGATATTCTTTAGGCCTTCCCATTAATCTAGTTGTTTAATGTCTATTATGGAGCTATGTAGATGTAACAAGATACCAACCACTACGCCGATGACAAGATATAAAATAACCTCCAATGGTATAAGATAGAGTAGACAGCCAGACATGATAGTGCCATCCATACTCCAGTGTAAAACATATTAACTGTACAACAAGATTTAACGCTAACGTCAATATAAAAAAAAGAACCAAATCACCACTCCAAATCCTTCCTCCCCTTATTCCCATTTCCATTCACTTTAACCTTCACATCATTTCCTTTCCTATTCCCATCCTTATCTCCTGCCCCCTTCTCCTTCTCTTCCCCTTTCTCATTCTCATCACTTTCAACACCCCGATCCCCCCACCACCCCCACCAAACCCCAATCTCCTCCCCCCACAAAACCCACACACAAGGATCACAAGAACACCCACAACA